>WNFM01023816.1_pt3 | contig 14843 bp, 13 predicted proteins | sample 5400271 | NCBI WGS metagenome assembly WNFM01 (sample SAMN13153352, study PRJNA577476) | soil metagenome | isolation source: 60 cm saprolite on Douglas fir-dominated hillslope | place: USA:California | collected 2013-09-17 | reverse complement strand
GTCCGCAGTGCCTTCAGATCGCGCGAACTGGTGTCCCAGTTTACATAGAGCGGCTTGATCTTCGTGCGCAGAAAATGATCCGGACACGATGTGCCGAGAGCGGCTAATCGCTCCGCCTCCAGGCTATTAACGAAGCGAATAATCTGCTCGTCGGTTTGTATGGTACCGATGAACCGTTTCTGTTGGCTTATCTGTCCGCGCAACCAAGGCAACAATGCGGCGAGGATTTCTTCCCTCTCTGACTCCGACAGCGGAGGGTATTTTTGTCCTCCAAATGTGCCGCTCCCCTTCTCCTTAGCCGCGATGAACTCGGCCGCCCGCTCGATCAATGAGAGCGAAAGTTCATAGCACTCCTTGTCGTCATTGGCCCAATTGATCAATCCATGTTGACCCAGGATTGCGCCTTTAGCTTGCGGGTGCGCTTTACACAATTGCTGAAGCTGTAACCCAAGTTCGAAGCCCGGACGCTGCCAGGGAAACCACAAAACTTCGTCACCATAGATTTCTTTCGTCAACGCTTCTCCACGCTCAGCCGCGGCCACAGAAATGACAGCGTTTGGATGGGTATGATCCACGTGCCGAAAGGGCACGAATCCATGCAAAGGCGTGTCGATCGAGGAAGCTCGGGGATTAAGATTGAAGGTGCAGTGGGGGTATGCCGCCACCATCGAATCTTCCAGCGGAGTCTTTGCTCCTTTCTGATTCGACGCCTCGTAGCTCGTGCGCAGACGCTCGAGCTTGCTCATATAAAGGCTCGCAAAATTCTCTCGCTTCGAGGTGCGGAGATCGCCGCCTGACCCCTTGACCCAAAGTACCTCTACTTTTTCTCCCGTCAGCGGATCCGACTGCAACAGTTTAGCGGAAGTATTGCCTCCACCAGTGTTCGTGATGCGTTGGTCAGAACCAAGGAGATTAGAGCGATAGATGAGCCGGTCGACTTCGTCTAATCGGCCGGCAACAGCGTCATCCCACAGATAATTTACGTACTTCGTATTCATGTCGTAATTTTGCTGAATCTTTCCTTCCCTTCCGACCAGGAAGCTGTTTCCTGCGGAGCGAATTCATCGATCGCATAGGAGCGGCGGATCACTGCTCTCAACTCCGCCAGCGAACCGAGCTCTCCAGCAGCGATCGCCTGAATAAGCAGATTTCCCAATGCGGTGGCTTCGACCGGACCCGCGCTAACTCGTAGTCCGGACGCGTTGGCGGTAAATTGATTGAGCAATCGATTCTGACTGCCACCTCCGACCACGTGCAAGACCTCAAGTTTTTTGCTCAACAACTTGCTCAGTTGGTCCAGCTGAGTCGCGTAACTCAAAGCAAGGCTTTCCAAGATACATCGGGCCAAACTCGCAGCGTCGTCCGGAATCGGTTGACCGGTCCGCCGGCAAAAGGACTGAATCTTCTCGATCATCCGCCCGGGCTTTAGGAATTCCGAAGCATTAGGATCGATCAATGATCTCAAGGCGGGTGCGCCTTCGGCTGCGTGCACCAGATCTGCATAGTCGACGTTGCTGCCCTGCTGGATCATTTCTCGTCGGGTTTCCTGAAGGATCCAGAGACCAAGAATATTACGGAGAAAACGGACGGTCCCTTCGTGGCCGAGCTCATTGGTATAATTGGCCGCCATGCAGTCGCTCTCCAAACGCGGAGCCAAAAGCTCGACGCCGAGCAGAGACCAGGTGCCAGAGCTAAGAAACGCCCAATGCTCCCCCTCGGCCGGCACTGCAGCGACCGCTGCACCGGTATCATGCGAGCAGGTCGCGAAAATTGGGAATGTTCCTAGTTCGGCTGCCAGGTCTGACGTCACCTTACCAATCCGAGTCCCCGAGACTACAACCGGTGGAAACAACTGACGCGGCAGACCCAATTCGTTAACTAGTGTCTTGGACCAATCGTTCAACACGGGGCTGAAGATTTGGGTCGTACTGGCCAAACTCCGTTCCATCACCGGCTCAGCGCTGAACAGGTAGTGAAGGTAATCGGCGATTCCCAGAAAGTGCTGAGCGAGGTCGACCAACGGCCGGCGATGCAACACATCATCGTAGAGTTGGTAAAGCGTGTTGATCTGCATGAACTGGACGCCGGTCTCACGAAAAATCAATTCACGTCCGGCCTTTTTGATGAACGCCGGATAGGACTCATCCGTCCGGCCGTCGCGATAGTGAAAAGGGATTCCGAGCAGCGGTTCGCTCTCTGAAAAATAAGCGTAATCAACGCCCCAAGCATCGATGCTGAATCCATCGATCTGTGGTACCCGGGTTTTCGCCGCTTTAATGCCGGTGTGAATTTGGTCGAAAAACCGCAACAAATCCCACCGCAAAGATCCAGCCAATTGGGTGGGACCGGTGGGGAATCGATGACATTCCTGCAGACTCACTTTGTCGTCGACGAGGCGACCTAATACCACCCGGCCGCTCTCCGCGCCGAGATCACAAGCGACATAGTTTTTCGCGCTAGTCATTAGAAGTTTACTGGAAAGATTTCATGCCGAAGGGGGGAATTGGGTGCCTCTGCACTTTGTACTCGTACACCGAACGTCGAACGCAAGTCCAGAGCAGCCCGTCTTCACAGCCCGTGTCTTCACACTTCAATTCAGTACCTACCACACCCCTCAATTTAAAATCCGACCGGATGCTGGATCCGCGCGATTTCCAGACCAAGGATCCGCGCAACCTTCTCGATCTCGTTGGCAACGTGACCCACGCCGAGCGCGCAATGATGAGTCGGCCCCTCAATACACCACGCGTTCATAAATTCGGCAGGACCAAGCGGGAACCGAATCCGAGAATTGGTGTTGCCAATTCGTAAGATCGGGCCCGGAATGGACTCCCCTTCGGATACGAACAACTTTAGGTTTCCTTTTCCCGTCTGAGTGAGGCCAAGAATGGTCACCGGCCCGGTTTTGACGCGTGCTTCAACTGAAATGCCTTGCCCGCGCTTGCCGTGATAGAGTCCCAGACCTCGCAATGCCGGTTTACCGTCCGCAATCGCCAGATGAAACGGTCCATCGTGTCCCATCAAAAGGAATTGATCGACAAAATCCATCGCATAGAGCTCAGTGAACGATCCTCCCGCTTCAAGGCGATCCATAATCAACATCGCAACAGCGTTCTTGGTGTCGCCCTCGCCGCTGCATGGGATTCCACGCCCAGTAAGTAACGTGTTTCCTAGAATCAACCCGGCTCCCAGAAGCTCCTGCGGATTCGCGTCAGTTCCGCGATAGTAATAGGAAAGGGCATTTAGCCGGAAATCAGCCACTAACCGATCTAACCCGGCGGCGATCTTGGCACTCCATCGCAAGGCTTCCGGTTGAGGAGCTTTCGCCAAGGGATCGGAAGGGCTATCGCTGCTTATTTCGAATAAGTCACGCGTACGGGCCAGAATCGCCTCAATCTCGGTGTCGGTGACCTGATCTACACGCCGCTGTAGATCATCGATCTCGAGTACCTCGATATGAACGCCGGTCTGCCCAGTAATCATCGTGAAATCCGAATACATATCCAACATACCCGGATAGGTATGGCCGAGAAAGCCGACTCGGGCGTAACGCAAACTACGAGCAGCGGTCGCAGCCCTGATCCATCCGCGAATCTCCTGCCAAGCGGCAGTTCCGGCTTCTCCATCCTGTTCTCGCAAAAGCCCGCTAACAACATTGAACTCGATACCGCAGCGCGCGAACGCGCAGGAAATTTCCGGGACACAGCAGGCGCAGCAATTGGCCAACCATTCGACGGTATCAGTCTTCTCATAGTCAAGAGCAGGTATCGGTTGAAGATTGAGAATCAAAATTGGACATCGAAGACGTTGCACCGCGGGGACAACCTGAGACGAGGTGGCGTACGTGCCGACATAACAGATCACCACGTCGACATCTTCACGGGAGAACAGACTCCTAGCTTCCTGCGCTGCCGGCTGACTATCGACTAGTCCGGCTGACACGATATTGCACCCGCTGGTACTGAGATTCTGTTCTATCTCCTGTTGATAACCTGCCAAGCGCTCTCTTAAGCCAGGAAATTGCGCCCAATAAGCCTGCAACCCGATCCCAAAGATGCCGATCTTAGGCTTAGCGACGGGAAATCGGTCGAAGGTCATCGGTGGCGGTTTTACTGGTCCTCCTGCTCGTCGTCGTGCTTAGACCCATAGGACTCATGAGAGGAAATGCGGATTGCGGATCGCGGATTGCGGAATAAGAAATAAATCAATTGCCGCGGCAAATTCCGCAATCCGCGATCCGCAATCCGCATTCCTCTCATGGTCTTATGGGTCCCAAGCACCAACCGGAACAGTATAACAACGTATCATTTAAGCAGCGCGCTAACATCCGCAGCAGTAATTAGCTTTACCGGTACATAGACTTCGCGGTTGGCGGGATTGCTGTACTCCAATTTTTCGCTCTTCATCAGCTTCGAAGCTAAATCGACCGTCATTTTTCCCATCTCCTTTGGCACCTGTTGGATGGTAGCTCCCATTTGCCCGGCCTTGATTGCCTGAAGCGCAATTTCGTCTCCATTAAATCCGACAATGTAAACATCCTTCACCCCGCTCTTCCCGGAGTCCGCTACCGCCTGAGCTGCACCGACCGCCATCGGATCATTTCCGCAAAAGATCGCAGTCACGTCTGGATGCGCCGAGAGAATATCTTTGGCGACTTTGTAACCTTCTTCCTGCTTACTGTTAGCGGAGAGGGACGCGACCACTTCATACCCCAGTTCCTTGATGTGCTTCTCGAATCCGGCGTTTCGTCGCGCGGCATATACTGCACTTGGTTCACACGAAATCGACGCGACTTTTTTGCTGGTAGACGATTTCTGTTTGAGAACCGAGTCGATGTGGTCGGCTGCGATCACGCCACCTTTTTCGTTGTCGGAGATCACAATCACGTCGTAGTCGGTTCCGCCACCTCCGATATCATCGATGACCACCGGAATCTTTTTCGCTTTGGCGGCATCGACTATCGGACCCAACGCATCCGGTTTGAAAGGCGAAATGATCAATGCGCTGATTCCCTGGTCCAGCAAATCCTGAGTTGCTGATACCATCGCCGATTCGCTGCTCTTTTGATCCACCAGGACGTAGTCAAAGCCCGCGGCTTCAGCGGCTTCTCTGGTTCCCTTTTCCATGTCCTGGAAAAAGCCGTACTGCATATCATAAACGGAGAAACCGATCTTCTTCTTGGCCGGAGCTGCAACTCCGGGGGCGGCGGGCAACAGAGCACATATAGTTAAGAGGATAGTTAGGAGTTTGGGGGGCTGTTTCATAGGTCGTGGTTTTGAGTATGATTGTTGAGTCTAAAGCGCTGATTTTTGACTAACTGTTGAGACTGTCTCATTAAGAGCTGGGCCGCTGGCGCCGATTCCAACGCTCAACCAGACGCTGGCGGACACCCTCAACCGAAAGCGCCAATAACAACACCAGCCCGACGGCTACGCGTTGCACAAACGCATCAACGTGATTGAGGTTGAGGACATTTGACAAAGTAGCGAAGAGGATGGCCGCGGCGACCGTTCCGAACATACTGCCGCGTCCTCCGGCCAATCGAGTTCCGCCTAACACGACCGTAGCAATGACGTTTAGCTCAAACCCAGGCTCGAGACCGGGTCCGGCCGAATAAAGACGCGATCCGAGCAGGGCAGCGCCCAGGCCGGTAAAGAGCCCAACGACAACAAAAACGAATAAAATAGTTCGACCCACCGGAACACCAGCGACATAGGCAGCTCTGGCGTTTGACCCAATGGTGAAGACATAACGACCAAAAGATGTTCGGTGCAAAATGAAGGCTCCAATCGCGGCGCAAAACAAGAAAAGAATAAACGGGACCGGTAGGTTCCCGATCAATCCGTTCCCCCACCAGACGAAATCTTTACCATTGAAGCGCGCGGTCTGTCCGTTAGTTAAAATAAAGGTCATTCCGCTGATGAGGAACATCGTGCCAAGTGTCGCGATAAAGGCTGGGATCCGCACTAGAACTACTAAAGAACCGTTGAGCAATCCAATCGTCCCTCCAACCGCGACGGCCGCGATGAAAGCCGGGAGGACACCAAAGTGGGGCGCGATCGCGACCGCGGTCCAAGCGCTGAGAGCCTGAGTAGAGCCGACCGATAAATCAAACGTTCCGGCAATGATGGCGATCGTCATTCCGACCGCAGCAACTCCAACAAATGCGCTTTGCCGAAGAACGCTGGCCAAATTATCCAGATTTGCAAAGCGAGGCGTGGCCAGGGCGGCAAGAATCCAGACGAAAGCCAAGACAGTAGCGATCCCGAATTTTTCCCAGAGAAGGTCCCAGTCCAGATTACGAATCGCCCTAGAGGCCAGCCCCATTTCGGGATTCACGGTTTCATCCGTTTTGGCGGGGCGCACGGTTCGCAAAGGAATGGCTGATTTAACCGATAGAGCAGGTTCGATCATTTGTTAAGTCGATTTCGACAGCAGCCCGTCTGCACGATCACTCTGTTTGTCACTTAAACCCATTGATTATGCGGTCGCTCGATTCAAAGTTCGATGGGCTGCTAGCGCCTCAAGCGTTAGAGCTCCGAGCAGCAGTAATCCAAGGGTAACGTTTTGATAGAACACGGAAACGTTCAGAAGATTTAGGCCGTTGTTAATAACGGCGACCAAGAGGCTTCCCAATAATGTGCCTGGAATTGAGGCTTTGCCGCCAGTCAACGGAGTGCCTCCGAGAACCACCACCGCGATTGCCGACAGTTCCAAACCCGTTGCCAATCGTCCATTCCCGGTCAGAACTTGAGCGCTAAGAATGAGACCAGACAATGCTGCGGTTGCGCCTACGATGGCGAAAACTCCCCACAAGACATAACTCGTGCGGACGCCGACGCGCCGTGCAGATAGGATGTTGCTACCGGTAGCGAGAATGTGCCGGCCAAAACGGGTCTGTCCGAGGATCAAACTGAACAAAACTGCCAGTGCCAAGGCGAGTAGCACCGGTGTCATCCCGCTCGATAGCATTTTATACTCGGTTTTACCGAACAAATAGATATCCCGACCTCGCGTATAAATGAGTGCTGCTCCCCGCACAATGGTGAGCATGCCCAGAGTAGCAATGAATGCTGGAACCCGTAACTCGGTCACGATGAGACCATTCATCCAACCGATTAGCCCGCCGCTTAGGACTCCTAAACCAATTGCGGGCGTCACCCCAATCTGCGGGACGAGACTCATTGTGATACAACCCGCAAACGCCGCGGTCGAACCAACCGAGAGATCGAAGTTTCCGCTCGCGATCGCTAGAGTCATGCCCAGGCCCACGATCGCGACAACGCTGGCACTCGTGCAAACGTTGAGCAGATTGCTCAGGGTCAAAAACGTCGGCGTTAGGAGTGTGAATGCCGCCCCAACCACCAGGAGCGTCAGCCCTACCGGCGAAAGACGAAAAACCGCGAAAACCGCGCGCTTAGAGAGCATCGGTGATCTCCATGGGTTTCGGTTCCACGGCAACCTGGTGGGACAAGCCGGTTGCAACTTCCATAACGGCTTTCTGCGTCACCTGATCGCCGGAGAGTTCTCTGCGAGGTTCCCCAGCAACAAAGACGATACATCGATCGGCGAGTCGGATCAGTTCGGGAAGTTCTGAAGTCTGGAGGATGATCGCGATGCCTCTTGCAACCAGCTGGTCGATCAATGTGTAGATCTCTGCTTTGGCTCCGACATCGACACCCCGAGTTGGTTCGGCCAGCAGGAGGACTCGGCATCTCTCCGCCAACGCTCGGGCAAGAATCACTTTCTGTTGATTACCACCGCTCAGACCGCTGATCCTTTGCTCTGGTCGGCTAAATCGAATATTAAGTTGGCGCTGATAATCGAGCGTCGCGCGTCGCTCACTAGCAAGATCGAGAATCCCTGGAACAGAAGGAAGCAAACGGGGCAGCGCTCCAATCGTAAGATTTTGGATTACTGATAGATCAGGGAGCAGTCCGGCCGTCTTGCGATCCTCCGGCACCAGACCGATCCCGGTTCGAATTGCCGCTCGGGGATTCTGCACCCGCAGAGGTTTACCCGCCAAGCTTACCGTCCCGCTGGTAATCTTCCGGAGGCCAAACAATCCTTCCATTAATTCGGAACAGCCGCTACCCATCAGCCCGGCCAAAGCTAAGACTTCGCCGCGCCGAAGAGAAAACGAAACGTTGCGGACCAGCCCTCCGTCCACAACCAGGTCTTTGGTTTCTAGCATCATGTCCGACGGGGTTCGGCTGGGACGCTTCAGATGGACAAGTTCGCGCCCCACCATCGCAGCAACGACCTGCTGTTCAGTGGTATCAGTCCGTCGGGTGGTTTGAATATGCCGGCCGTCACGGAAAACTGTGATACGATCGGCCACGGAAAAGACCTCGGCTAATCGATGAGAAACGTAAATGACGGAAACCCCACTAGCAGCGAGTGATCGCACGATTTCCAACAGGCGAACCACTTCGCGCTCGTTCAGGGCAGCAGTTGGTTCATCCATGATAATGACGCGCGCCTTTACGGAAAGCGCCCGGGCGATCTCAACGAGCTGTTGCTGGCTGACCGCAAGATCGCTGACCGGAATGGTGGGATCGATGTCCAGATTCAGCGTTCGCAGAATCTGCCCGGTATTTCGGTTCATCGTTTCCCAGTCAATGATCGGCCCGCGTCGGGGCTCTCGCGTAACGAAAACGTTTTCTGCTACGCTCAAATGCGGCAAAAGGTTGAACTCCTGAAAAATCACGCTGATACCGGCGCGTTGCGAACTAAGTGGATCGGCGAATGTGACGGGTCGTCCATCGACGAAAACCTGACCCGCGCTCGGCTGTAGAACGCCAGCGAGAATGCTAATCAGGGTGGATTTACCGGCTCCGTTTTCGCCGACCAGCGCGTGCACTTCTCCCGGCAGAATTTCAAAATTGACGGCGTCCAATGCGAGGACGCCGGGAAATCGGCGACTCAACTGTTCGGCCGCGAGAACGGAAGGGCTTTCGGGCATCAAGGGTTCAGGGGTTAGGAGGTATCTCCCGATGGTGGTCGTCGTTAGATTGCAGTCTTTCAGCTGGCCGCCGGGTCAGTGAATCATACACGGTCTGTCGGTGTTGTGATGAGCTCACTGGTAATGCAATTCGAGTTTTGGTGCGTCCAAACTACCTTGGTGCGTAGGGGGAATCGTCGGCCAGCCTAAGCGAGACGCTGTCGAAGTGGAATAGACAAAATGACGAAATTCATATAAAAAATGACACGCCTTGTCCCGCTGCAGCTTGGAAACATTATTCGCCGGGTAGGTCCACTGGCAAAGGCGGGTCGGAGCTCCCCGTGATCAATTATTTTATCTATCTTCCGCACCAGCGAGAACAGAGTCCCTGGGAGTGTATCGCGACCGCGGTTGGCCACGAGCGCGTCTTACCTGGAAGCCAGTATCCACCGCGGCGCCATCCGGTAGATCATCACTTTACCTGGGAAGACGGCCGCGTACTTCACGCTTATCAGGTATTGTATATTACTGAGGGAAAGGGCTATTTCGAATCGGGTATCTCCCACAAAAGACAGCAGATTGACGGTGGTTGCATCGTCATCCTCTTCCCTGGTATTTGGCACCGTTACTCACCTGATCCGAAAACCGGATGGGTCGAAAACTGGATCGAGTGTCGCGGAAAGTCTTTTGATCGAGCAAGGACGACAGGATTACTTCGACCTGAACGATCGGTTTTGCGGGTCGGTCTGCTGCCTGATTTACTTCAGTGCTTTGAGCGCTGCCATGCTCTTGCGCAAAGACATTCGGCAGGAATTCAAGCCATGCTTTCCACCATGGGGTTGCACATTCTTTCCATCCTTCAAGCTGCACCGGGATCACATCGGAGTTTGCGTCGACATATTGACGAGAGAATTGAGCAGGCCCAATTGCTCATCGCGCGTCGATACCATGAGACGATCATCGTAGAACAGTTGGCTCGCGAATTGCACATCGGCTACTCGTCTTTTCGTCAGGCCTTCAAAACCCAGACTGGCCTAAGCCCTAAGCAGTATCAGCTCCAAATTCGTCTCCAGAAAGCTCAACAGTTTCTTGCGAACACCTCTAAGTCGGTTGGAGAAATCGCTGAGATACTGGGATTCAACACGGCCTACCATCTGTCTAATCAATTTAAAAAACATGTGGGTTTGGCGCCTCAAATATGGAGGCAGAAACTGGAACGCCGGCAACGCCGATAGCGCCGGTAACGCCGCGACGCAGGCTTTGCGGAGTCGGGAGCGCATCCCTACCGAAAACGACGCGCCGAACGCCAAGCGCTCAGCGATCTTAAAAACCAAACGCGGCGAGAGCAAAAACAAGGATCGCGAACAAAATACAATAGACGCCGAACAGCTTCCAGCGTCCGGTCTCGAGCCAACGTGATAGGAGCCGCAACGCAAGCAGTCCGGCAACAAAGCTGGCCACCATCCCAATAATGCCGGGTAAAGCCAGCGGCACCAAATGATCCGCCTTGGTGACCTCTGGATGTGCCTTGATCAGACGCCAGAACTCTCGAACGATTACGGGTGGTGTGATCACTACCGCCAAGGCAAAGCTGAACTCTTCCATGCGTCGTTTCCCAACGCCGAGTAACAACCCGGTTGAAATCGTCGCACCGGAACGCGAAAAACCACGAAAGGGCAGGCACAATCCTTGCACCGCTCCGATCCAGGACGCCGCTATTGTACTGACATCCTTAGCCGCGAGCCTACTGGGCTCACGTAGGCCGGATATGATTATCAACAAGCCGGCGGCAAGAAGCGCCCCGCCGATGAGCGGAAGCTGAGAAAACAAGGTTTCTACGTCTGTGTTTGGGCTCCCTTTCAGGAAGACCTTTTCAATCACTTGCTGAAGCGCGAGCCCAATAATCGCCGTAAGCACCGTTGCGACGATGACCTGCTTCACCGTTTTCCAGAACACTGCTGCACTAGAGAAATAACTGAGCCGCCACGCGTTCCAGAAATAGACGATCACGGCGAACATGGTCCCAGTGTGCAACATCACCAGAAGAAACGTCATCTCTGGACTGGAGGCGTCTAAACCCATTAATTTTTCGACTACGATGACATGGGCCGAACTGGAGACCGGCAAGAGTTCCGCAGCTCCTTGAACAAGACCAAGGATCAGAATCTGGAGAATGTTTGCAGCCATGGCGGAGAATTGGAGTGATGGACTATCGGAGTAATGTGGAGTGATGGTGCTGAAGCGTTGGATGAACGCTCAGTCTTTCGCTGTTCTCCGCGACGGATGCAACGAGGTTTCGCAAAGAAATCTGGTGGGCGTCTCCAAAGAGGCCGATGGGACAGATGGGACCGGCGGTCGGGCAACCGCGCGGGTAGGGCGCGTCTCTCCGAGACCGCCGGATCACCGGCAAACCATCGCCCCGTTAGGCCCAATGCTTTGCCTCTAGCAACGGTTCTCGGCCTAACAGAGGCAGCTACGTCCGCAATCCGGCGGTCTCGGAGAGACGCGCCCTACCCGCGCCCTCGGCAGACTGCTAGCAAAATCATGCGCCCCTTCAGCCTCGGACTCCATCTTATGTTAACGCGCATGGGCAGCCGCCGGACGTAGTCGGGAGCCGGTCCCTACGGTTCCCCCTCACCGCCGTCTTCGGCGCAATCCGTCAAAGTAGACGATAACGATGATTAGGACACCGGTGATCACCCGCTGCCAGAATGAATTCACGTTTAGGAGGTTGGCGCCGTTGTTGATCGTGGTCAGGATGAAGGAACCGAGCAGCGGTCCGTGTACCGAGCCGATGGCGCCGAAAAGACTGGTACCACCGATCACAGACGACGCGATCGCTTGCAGTTCCCATCCTTCGGCTTGAGTCGCGTTGCCGATGCCTATACGCGCGGCCAGCAGGATACCAACGAAGGCCGCGCAAAGTGCCGACAGAATATAAGCGATGTAGATCATCCGAACCGTATTGACTCCAGAAAGTCGGGCCGCCTCCGTATTGGAGCCAATCGCGAAGAGGTAGCGACCAAACCGGCTGTGATGCAAAAATACGTACCCGGGGATCGCAACCACCAGAACCATCCAGAAGAGATTCGGCACTCCGAGAAAGTCGCCGCGGGAGAAGCCGGTGAAATCCGTGTTGGTAATGGAAATCGTTGCACCATTGGTAATGAGCAAACCAATGCCGCGTAGCGCCGTTAATGTTGCCAGCGTCATAATAAAGGGCGGCAGCCCAAGCTTAGTAATTCCGAACCCGTGGAAAACACCAATAACCAGGCCGAACGCCAGCGTGATTATGATCGCTCCCCAGATCGGGTAACCGTGCGTTAAGAGCCAGGCGATGACCACGCTGGTGAACCCGACGACCGCCCCAACCGACAAATCGATGCCCCCAGTAATGATAACGAAGGTTTCGCCGATCGCCAGGATCGCGGTCATGGCGCCCTGACGCAGCAGGTTGGTAATGTTGCCGTATGTCCAAAAGCTGGACGTGCTGAACGCCAGTAACACCCAGAGGAGCGCGAGAAGGACCAGAAGGGTCAAGCTGAGCAGCGCGCCAACACGCGCGCGGTGTTTTGTCGCGGCTAACTGCCGCGCCGCATCTGTGGCTTCAACGCTCATCTTAATTCTCCTCAAAAACGCTGTTCATAGTGTACTAGTGGTGTCGTCCGGCCTTAGACGCCCATCGCCTCGGTTAGAATCGTTTCATGCAGCGCTTTCTCGCTAACGTGAGCGCTATCATGAGTCGCGACGAGCCGCCCGCGACGAAAGACATGCAACGTGTCGGAGAGATCGTACACCTCCGGCAAATAGGAGGAGATCAGGACAATCCCCGCTCCGGCCTTCAGCAGTTTGGCAAAAAGTTTGTAAATTTCGGCCTTGGTGCCGACATCAACACCCGTTGTTGGTTCGTCAAAGATGAACAACTGGGCCCCATGGTTCAGCCATTTGCCAACGACGATCTTCTGCTGGTTGCCGCCGGAGAGGCTCGACGCAAGAGCATCACGCGAGGCCGTCTTTATCTGCACTTCGCGAATTTGCCGGTCGGCCGCCGCAGCCTCGGCGATGGGATTGATGAGGCTTGCGGTGGTCAAGCGCTTGTAGATTGGCAAATTAATGTTGAGTCCAACCGCGAGATTGAGGCAAAGGCCCTGATCGCGCCGGCTTTCTGGCACGAGCGCGATGCCCCGCGAAATTGCATCTTTCTCCTTTCGGAGATCGACCGGCTTACCCTTCCAGAAAATTTGCCCTGCCGTTTTTGGGAAGCGGCCGAACAGGCTCTGCACAAACTCACTGCGCCCCGCGCCGATCAGTCCGTAAAGCCCAATGACCTCGCCCGCTCTGACCCGTATGGAAATTTCCTGGAAGCCCTTGCCGCTGAGGTTTTCCGTCCGAAGGATCTCGTCGCCGAAGGGAACCGCCTCCTTGTAATGGACTTGGCCGATCGCTCGATTGATCATGCCGGTGATCAGCGCCTGCTCGTTGGTTTCGGCAACGCGTTGGGTCGACACCAACTGGCCGTCGCGCAAGATCGAGACGCGATCCGCGAGCTGGAATACTTCTTCCAACCGATGTGAAATATAGACAATGGTAACGCCCTTGGCTTTGAGTCGACGGATTAGCGCGAAAAGCTGTGCCGCCTCCTGGCGGGTTAGGTAGGCGGTCGGTTCGTCGAAGATGAGGAAGCGGGTACCGCGCGTCGAGGCACGGGCGGTCGCGACCAATTGTTGCTGACCGATCGTGAGGGAGGAGAGCAGCGCTCCGGCCGGCAGATTGAAGCCGATATCGTTGAGAATCTTTTGAGCCTCCCTCACCATTGTGCTGTGCTGAAGTAGCCCATAGCGTACTCTTTCGTCGCCAAGAAAGAGGTTGGCAGCGACGGAGAGATGCGGACAGAGTACGACCTCCTGATGTACCGCGTTGATCCCGAGGTCGATCGCCTCATGCGGTGTGGCAAGCGCAACTGGCTGGCCCTTCCAATACACTTCGCCGCTTGAGCGCAGGTAGACGCCGGTCAGCAGCTTGATAAGGGTTGATTTTCCCGCGCCGTTTTCGCCGACAATCGCGTGGATTTCTCCCGCCTCGAAGATGAGATCGACCGCTTTCAGCGCATGCGTAGCGCCGAACCGCTTGTCGAGGCCCTTGAGGGCGAGAAGAGGCGCGGCCGTATCTGCCGCGCCTTTCGTGTTGTCGCCGCCACCCTGGATCGCGTCCTGGTTCGTTGACGGCTTATTGGCCATGTTTCTACAGGGGGTTGGCAATCATCTAGCCTACTTCACCTTGGGGAACAAGAGCTCATGTTGACGAGTTTGGTCCATGTTCTCTTTGGTGATGAGATTCGCTCCCGTATCTACATTCGCTGGAACCGTTTCTCCCTTCGATGCGGCCAGGGCCGTTTTGACGCCGTCATAACCCATTCGATAGGGGTCCTGTACGACTAGCGCGGCGATCGTGCCATCCTTGAGGAATCCGATGAGCTTGTCGTCTGAGTCGAAGCCGATGAGCTTAATTTTGTCGGCGGCCTTGTTCTCGGCGATCGCCTGACCCGCACCCTGGGCCATAATCAGGTTGGAGGCGAAGACACCCCGCAGATTGGGATTGGCAGTGATCAGGTCGGTCATGATGTTCAATCCGGTTGTCGCCATACCGTCGGCAACCTTGTCGGCGACGAGCTTCAGTCCCGGATATTTGGCTGCAATTTCCTCCTTAAACCCTTTAGCGCGCTGGTCCAGCGAACCAACGCCAGGAATCGAAGTGATCAGCGCGACGTCGCCCTCGGCCTTCCCATATTTCGCTTTGATAGCTTCGCCAAGGCCATCGGCGGCAACGCGCCCGCCTTGCACGTTATCGGTAGTCAGGAAGGAGGTGAAGGCCTTTGAATCAGCAGCGGAGTCGATTCCAA
>WNFM01072692.1_pt1 | contig 14844 bp, 15 predicted proteins | sample 5400271 | NCBI WGS metagenome assembly WNFM01 (sample SAMN13153352, study PRJNA577476) | soil metagenome | isolation source: 60 cm saprolite on Douglas fir-dominated hillslope | place: USA:California | collected 2013-09-17 | reverse complement strand
CTTCGCGCTGCCGCTCGTTCTGCGGATCCGGATAAAATTCGTCGCTGGAAACGATCTGCGTCGGGATCGGCGTCTGGTATTGACACAGTTCGGACGGCATCAGCGCGGCAAGTTCTGCATCGGTCAGCTGGCTGCTCACGGTTTGCTCCCTGGTTTCTGTCCCCGCGGTTAAGCCCGTTGGTTGGACGGCCGGAAGACTAGACCTGTATTTGCGGGGGGCAAGCCTGTTCTGGTCGCATTTGCGCAAAGCGGTCCCGCGTTCTGCGCTGCAGCGCGGTGACTTCCGGCCAGCTAAGCCTTCTGCTACGCTCGGTGTCACGAATACGGGATAAACCCCCGGGCCAACAGGGAGAAAACCATGGCAAAATTCGATCGCCCATTGGCGCGGCGCGCGGTCATCAGGGGTGCGGGGCTTGGTCTCGTGGCGGGGACGCTGGCGGACGCGACGTCGGCGCAAAGCGCGCACGAAGACATTCCGGGCAGCGCGATCTGGAGCGGCGAATACTGGGCGAAGAAGGGCGATATTCCCTTGTGGATGTATCGCAAACGGGTCGGCGAGCCGAAGACCGGCGTGCTTACGCAACACCCGGTCGTGTTCTTCGTTCACGGCTCCTCGGTCTCCTCAAGGGCGTTCGATCTCAACGTGCCCGGCCATGGTGACTATTCGATCATGGATGCATTCGCCCGCGCCGGCTTCGACTGCTGGACCATGGACCACGAAAATTACGGCAAGTCGGGACGCACGTCCGGCAATTCCGACATCGCCAGCGGCGTCGAGGATTTGAAGGCGGCGGTGGAAGTCGTTGCACGCGAAACCGGCCGGCAGAAATACCATTTCCTCGGCGAATCCTCCGGTGCGCTACGCGCCGGTGCCTATGCCATGGCGGCGCCCGAGCGCGCGGACCGGCTGGTGTTGGCCGCCTTCACCTACAAAGGCGAGGGATCACCGACACTGGCAAAACGCGCCGAGCAGCTCGAATATTATCGCTCGCACAATATGCGCAAGCGCGACCGCGACATGATCCGCTCGATCGCGACCCGCGACAGACCGGGCACCAGCGACCCCGCCGTGGTCGAGGCGCTGGCGGACGTCGAGCTGCAGTTCGGCGACCAGGTCCCGACCGGCACTTATCTGGACATGACCTCCAATCTCCCGGTGGTGCAGCCTGAAAAGGTGCTTTCGCCGGTGCTTTTGGTGCGCGGCGAATATGACGGGATCGCCACCGTCGCCGACATCGAGGCGTTTTTCAATCTCCTGCCGAACGGCGACCGCCAATTCATCATCCTGCCGGGGACCGCGCACTCGGTCACCCTCGCTACCAACCGGAATTTGTTCTGGCACGTGGCCCGCGCCTTCCTGACCATGCCACTGCCGTACGCGACCTAGCCGTCATTCCGGGGCGAGGCGGAAGCCATCCACCGGCTGCCGCAAACAATGCGGCTGGAATGGATGGCTTCGTCGCAAGCGCTCCTCGCAATGACGGCGGTTTGCACTTTCTGGCGGCAAATTTCGCACCAAAAAAATAAGAATGGGGTGTCGGATCGCGGCGTGCTCGCTCGTCCTGTGGTCGAATGCCACGCGAAAGGAGCCTGCCAAATGGCCAAAATGATCTTCATCAACCTGCCGGTCAGTAATCTCGCCCGCGCCACCGCCTTCTATCAGGCCGTCGGCGCCGAAAAGAACGAGCAATTCAGTGACGGAACCGCCTCGTGCATGGTGTTTTCCGAAACCATCCACGCCATGCTGCTGACCCACGACAAGTTCCGCCAGTTCACGCCAAAGAAAATCGCCGACGCCAAGACCTCGAGCGAGGTTTTGATCTGCATCTCCGCCGATAGCCGCGGCGCAGTGGACGACGTGGTCAGCAAGGCACAGGCCGCGGGCGGTGGCGCCGATCCTTCTCCCAAGCAGGATTTCGGCTTCATGTACGGCCGGAGTTTCGAGGATCCGGATGGCCACATCTGGGAAGTGATGTGGATGGATGTTTCGGCTGCAACCGCCGCGCAATCCGCAACGGCCGACGCCTGATCAAACTCATCGCGCAACGGAGCTCACGGATGTCCAAAATCACCCCCTGCCTGTGGTTCGACGGCGAGGCCGAGGAGGCCACGAAATTCTATGTTTCGCTGCTGCCCGATTCCAGAATCGAAAAGGTCCAGAAGAACCTCGTCGACGGCCCCGCCGGAAAGGCCGGCACCGTGCTAGTGGTGGACTTCACGCTGGCCGGCCAGCGCTTTATGGCGCTGAACGGCGGCACGCGCTTCGAATATACCCACGCGGTGTCGTTCAAGATCGACTGCGCCGATCAGGCCGAGGTCGACCTTCTGTGGGACGCGCTGTCCGCCAATGGCGGGCAGGTCGAACGATGCGGCTGGCTCAAAGACCGCTATGGCGTGTCCTGGCAGATCGTGCCGACCGCGCTCGCGCAATATCTCGGCGGCGCGGACCGCGCCGGCGCGCAGCGCGCGATGCAGGCGATGCTGGGGATGGTCAAGCTCGATATCGCCGCCCTCAAGCGGGCCTATGAGGGCAAATCAGCGGCGTGATGCCGGGGCGTGCCGAAGAAGCGAAAGGCGCGTGCCGCGTTAGCCGCCGGTGACCGCGAGCACGGCTTCCTTGATCTTGGCCACCGCGTAGTGCCCGATCTGCTCGAGTTCGACGTGCGGCATGTTCGGCATCTCGTCGGCGGCCACCACGGCGTCGACAATGGCCGGTCCATCGACCGCCAGGGCTTCGCGCACCGCGGCCTTCAATTGGCCCGGCTCGCGCGCCGTAAACCCGTGGCCGCCGCAGGCGCGCGCAAGGCCAGCGAAATCGGGATTGGGGAATTCGATGGCTTCGCGGAACGGCACGATGCCGACGCTCTCGGCCTCGAGCGTGATCAGTCCGAGCGCCGAATTATTGTAGACGAAGACTTTGACGGGCAGGGCGTGATGCACCGCGGTCATGAATTCGCCCATCAGCATGTTGAAGCCGCCATCGCCGGTCAGCGCAATCACCTGGCGGGAGCGATCGAGCGCCTGCACGCCGTTGGCATGGCCGAGCGCGGTGCCCACCGCCGCATTGTTGAACGAACCGATGATCGGCTGCGACCCGGTTTGCCGGATCCAGTTCGCCGACCACAGCGTGTTCAGACCGGTGTCGAGAACAAAGATCGCGTCGCGGCGGGCCGCATCGCTCACCGTGCGCGCCAGGGCTTGCGGATGGATGCGGTCCTTGCTTCGCGCCACATCAGCCTGCTTGTCCAGCATCTCATCCCACCGCTGCCGCTCGTGGGTCACCTTGTCCCAGAACCGGTGGTCGGTCTTTGCCGCGACGCGTTCGAGCAACAGTTTTAAGGTCGGACGCGCCGATCCGGTGACGCCGAGCGCGGTCGGCGCGCGCCGTCCCAGCACCTGGGGTCGTTCGTCGATCTGGATCACATTGCCTTTGCTCGGCAGGAAATTGGAGTAGGGATAGTCGGTGCCGATCATCAGCAGCAGGTCGCAATGCTGCACGGCATTGTAGACGGCCTTGGTGCCGATCATGCCGAGCCCGCCCATCCAGCGCGGATCGTCATAGGCCATCAGCTCCTTGCCTCTGACGGTGTGGATCAGCGGCGCCTTCAGCCGGTCCGACAATGCGCGCAAGAGATCGGCGGCATCGCGGCATCCGGCGCCGCACATGATGACGACGCTGCCGGCGCGGTCGATGCGCTGGCTGATCTGGGCGATGTCGCCTTCGGTGGCGGGAAATTCCGATCGCGGCCGGAGCGTCGCCACGCTCGACACCACCCCCTCGGCCTTGGCCGAGAGCACGTCCTGGGGCAGCGTCAGGTGGGCGACGCCGGGGCCCGCATAGGCCGCCGCGATCGCCTGATGAATGACGGCCGGCGCCTGCGCGGCCGTCGAGATGGTTTCGGTGTAGAGCGAGACGTCGCGAAACAGCAGATCGGGTTCGGTGGTCTGGATGAAGTCCGTGCCGTGCATCTTGCGCGGCATGTCGCCGGACAGCGCCAGCACCGGCGCGTGGTCGCGGCTTGCTTCGTAGAGCCCTGCGACCAGATGGTTGCTGCCGGGGCCGGTGGTACCGGCACAAACTGCAAGCCGCCCGGTCAGCTTGGCTTGACCGGCGGCGGCAAGTGCGGCGCCTTCCTCATGGCGGACGCCGATCCATTCGATCTGGCTTCGCCGCACCGCATCGGCCAGCGGATTGAGGGAATCGCCGATCAATCCAAAGACCTGCTTGACCCCGACCTGTTCGAGCACGCCGACGAGTTGGCCCGCGACCGTCTGTGCCATTGTCCGCTCCTGATGGTGCCCGTGCTGGATTGTGGCGATTAGGCTCGCCGGTTGCCATCATCTGGAAACCGGAATGGGGCACGGCGGTGGCGCGCCGCGGCAACATCTTGTGATGCCGGCGGCTCTGTTTTGCAGGGAACGGAATCGCGATTGTTTGTTGCCAAAATGAACGGAGGCGCGGGGCGGCGGCCTTAATAATTCACGCGCAATCCGACACCGCCGTGGATGGTGTTGCCGACCGGCTGCGGACCTAAGGTTCCGTCGACGAAGAGGTCGGCGACCCAGCCATTGGCAATGCGGAAGCCGAGTCGGCCGCCATATTCGAACCAGCTCTGGTTACCGATCGTCGGCACCACGAGGCCGTCGCCGGTCACGGTCGCGACAATGCCGGAATGCGCCGCAAAGGACTGCACGAATCTGCCATTGATGTTGCCTTCGATGCTGTTGGTCAACAGATGCGTCCACTGTCCGCCGATCTTGACGAGGTTGGTACGATCGGTACCTGTCGCGATCGAGGCGTTGAATGGATTGAACGCAACCATCGGGTCGGCGTAGCCGGCCACCCGCTGCCACAACTGCCAGACCTCGATCGAGGCGGCGAGTTCGTCGCGCGGCGATAGTCGATTGATCCAGCCCGCTCTGCCATACACCCCGTAATCGCTGCTGTTGGTTTGGCTCGCCAGCGAAACCGCGCCAAAACTCGTCATGTAGTTGCGGCTATAGCGCACCTTCTCGAACGGCGACAGGATGGCCCCGATGTCGAAGAACGGCCGTGATGACCCCCAGTCGACGAAATCATAGCGCAGCGCAAACGCGCCGATCGGCGCGCTGGTGACGTTGTATCCATTCTCGCTGTATTGGGTGTAAGCGATGCCGGCCAACAGCGACAGATTGGGCGTGAATTCCTTGCGGCCGTGAACGCCGGCCGAAAACGATCCGGCCGAACCGAACGCGCTGATGCAGTCGCTGCAATTGATCTGTTCGTTGACGCCGAGCAGCACCGAGCCGAGCACCTGGTTGGTGATCATCTGGTTGAAGCGTTGACCGGCCAGACCGCCGATCGATCCGCCGCTCGAACCCGCGCCGGTCGGCGTTGGCGTCGGCGTTGGTGTTGGTGTGGGCGTCGGCGTCGGTGTTGGTGTAGGCGTTGGGGGCGGGCACGCGTGGTCCGAATTACAGACTTGCGCCGCTGCCGGAACCACTTGCACCGCGGTCAGCACAAGCGAGACCGCCGCGGTCAGGGCGGCGGACAGGATGAAGCGGCGGGCAGTGAACTTGATCATTCTCAGCGACCGCACAGCATGCCGGTGGGGTCGCTGCCGTCATCAACCGGAGGGGTCACGGTCGGAGTTGCGTCGGCATAATCCGTGACGGTGCAAAGCCCTGCGGCCGCGGCGCAGGCCGCGGCGAAGGTCCAGGGTGGGTTGTTGGTCTTTGGAATAGTCACCCTGCCGTTTACCGAAGTGATGATGGCGGTATCGCCGGGCTGTGTCAGGTCGATGCATTGGCCGCCGATCGTGCAGACAAGGGACGCGCCTTCCTGCAATACCACGGTGGTCCGGCCTCGCTGCGACAGGATATCGAGGACAGTGCCGCGTACGCCGATGGTCGCAAGCGAGGTGGTGATCTTGTAGGCGGTCTTTTCCGAGTGCCCGGTGACGAAGCGAAACGCACCAGTCGTCAACCTGATCACGATGTCGCGGTAGGTGTGCTCGTCGTTGAAAACGGTGCGGTCGAGCTTGATCGTCGCGTTGGGGCCGAGCGACAGATTGGTGCTGTCGGCCATCACCAGCCGCGCCGCGCTTTCGAGGCCAGTGCGTACGATCTCGTCGCGCAGCACGCCGTCGCCGACATTGATCTGGCTGGTGGCCGATCCCGCCACGCGGACGACTTCGTTCTTGATGACGACGGCTTCGCCGACGCGCGCCTGCGCATGAGCGGGGCTTGCCGCAAATCCTGTGGCCACGCAAAGCGCGGAGATACAAATAACGCCGTAACGCCAATTCATTTCATTACCGATCGATTTATCCCGTCATCGTACCGGATCGCACGCGCCTGCGATGTGGTAAATTGCGACTTACCAACCCGATCGTTAGTGACCGCGAACGCGATGTGCGTTCAATGCGATGGACTAAAAAGTTCGTCCCGCGCAGACTCGATCGATGCAACGCAATCCAACCGTGAACACCGTGCGCGGGCCTTCTATTGCCAAGGATATTCCCGGGCGTTCGACCGCGCGGAACGCCATTATCGCCCTCATCATCTTCTTCACCGCGCATTTCGCGCTTCTGGTCGGCGTGACGACGCCGGAAAAATTTGTTTTCGACGAAGTGCATTATGTGCCGGCGGCGCGACAGATGCTCGAACCCGGCATGCCCGAGCCGATCCTCAATCCGATGCATCCACCGCTGGCAAAGCAGTTGATCGCGCTCTCGATCCGGACTTTTGGCGATGGCCCGCTGGGTTGGCGCTATCCGGCCGTGCTGTTCGGATCGCTCGCGATCGTCGCGATGTATCTTTGCGGCCTCGCATTATTCGCCGCGCAAGGCCCTGCCATTGCGGCGGCCCTGCTCGCCTTCTTCAACCAGATGGTGTTCGTGCAGTCGCGGATCGCGATGCTGGATATTTTCGCGCTGGCGTTCAGCCTGTTCGCGATCGCGGCGTTCATGCACGGTTTCCGGAAGCCGCGGCCGCATTTGATGTTCGCGCTTGCCGGCCTCGCCTTCGGTCTCGCGGCCGCCTGCAAATGGAGCGGGCTGTTCGCCCTCGCGACCTGCATCGTGATAATTGCGGTGATCCGGCTGATGCAGAGCTGGCGCACGCAGTTCGCCGACGGCAACGAATGTGACTGGTATCGCCCCGATCTGTGGCCCGGCTTCAGGACCATTCATTTCGCCGCGTGCTTCGTGCTGATCCCGGCGATCGTATATCTCGCAACCTTCGTTCCGCTTTACGGCCTGTCATTTTGGGACATCCTGGAAGCACAGCGGCGTATCTTTGGCGATAACACCACGACCGCCATCGCCGGCCACACTTACATGAGCGCGTGGCCGTCCTGGCCGTTTCTGGTGCGGCCGGTGTGGTATCTCTTCGACAAGATCGGCGACGACCGCATCGCCGCGGTCGTTTTCCTCGGCAATCCCCTGGTGCTGTGGCCGGCGCTGCCGGCGCTTGTCGTCTGCCTGCGCGACTGGATCGTGACGCGCCGGGTCGAAGCCTTTCTAGTACTGTCGTTTTATTTCGGGCCCTACCTGGCCTGGGCGCTGCTGCCGCGGACGCTCGGTTTCCTCTATTACTATTTGCCATCGGCAACGCTCGCGAGCCTGGCGCTGGTCTATGTCTTGAGGCGCGGCAAGACTCCGCGCTGGCTGCTATGGGCCTTCGTCGCGCTCGCCTTTACGGGCTTTGCCGTGGTGCTGCCGATCTCGGCGGCGTTCGTCGGCACGTCGATGGCGACGTTCAACCGGCTGATGCTGTTCCAGAACTGGATTTGAGGCCGCGATCACAGATCGCGGCCTCGCGAAACAACACGGCTTGGGACGCACCCGTTAGAAACTGAACCAGGAAATCCGGTTCCAGTGAATCCGGCTGTGGTAGAAATGCGGCCAGTAGATCGGGAACGGCTCCCAATAGGCGGTGCGGTAATAGCCGTATCGCCAATGTTGGCGGGCATAGCGCCGATGGCGTGGCGCGGGCTGATCGTCCGCGACCGGCGCCGACGCCGGCTCGGTGGTTTTCGGCACGATCGACGGACGCGCGACGCTTGCAGGCGCCTCGGTTTGCGTCGCTGCCGGCGCAGCGGGAGCCGCAGGCGCGGGTGCGTCTTCGGCGTAGCCGGGAAGCGTGGAGCCGATCACAAGCAGAGTTGCGACGGCAAGGCCAGTGAGTTGGGTTTTCATGGGATTCATCCTGCGCTGGTTTTGGACACTGTCATCCCGGGATGCGCCAACCGAACTCGGGTCTACCCGAGTTCGGCAATTTCGTCGGCCAAGTCGGCAACAGCCGACTTGGATGCGCGGGCCCGGAATCATGGTTGCGAAAAATCACTTCGCCGGAGCCGGATCCGTCGGCGCGGCCGGCGGAGTCGCATCCGGAGCCTTGGCCGGCGTCGCTTCGGTCGCGGCGGCGGGTGCGGCATCATCCTTCTTGGCCGAGGCGATCCGCGAGGTATCCTTGTGCACCTTGGCGACCTTGGTCGAACGTCCGCCGTGGTAGTAGCCGTAGCCGGGCGCGGATACCGACACGCATGACGACGACCGGCAGCCGTCCTGGACGTGAACGGTGACACCTTCATAGCTATAAGTGCCGGCGTGAGCCGAGGCGCTGATCATCAGAAGAGCCGCGGCGATTGCGAACTTTTTCATCTTAATCCCCTGTTCAAAAATGAAGTCAGGCGTTTCGATCAACGAGCCATCCGCCTGACGATCGGCTGGTCCGGGCATGCGTCTTTCAAATCCGCCTGCCGCACGCCGGCAGGCGGGTAAAGCGTTACGTCAGTCACTTCGACGCGGTCTTGGTGTCCATATTGACGACCTGAACGCGACGGTTGATCGGGTCCATCGGCGCGTTCGGATCCTTCGGCTTGGTCTTGCCATAGCCGACGGCGACGAGATCGGAGCCGGCGATACCGAATTTATCGGTCAAATAGCGCTTGATGGTCTCGGCGCGGCGGTCCGAGAGGTCCTGGTTGTAAGCGTCGCCGCCGATCGCGTCGGTGTGGCCGGCGACCACGAAGGTCGATCCCTTGAGGTTGGCGTTGGTGAGCGCCTGGCCGAGCGCCTGCACCGACGGCATCGAGGTCTGGGTGATCTTGTCGGAGTTGTAGTCGAACTGGATATCGAGATCGATATTCGGCTTGGTCGCTGCGATCTCGGCGATCTGTTCGCGCTCGTCGAGCGAGAGCGATCGGGTCTTCCTGCCGCGCACGCTGGAGAGGAAACTGATCTCCTTGGCCTTGACCGAGGGGTCGACCTGCGGCTGCCCAATCGACAGGCCGCGCGTCACCGGCTTCGGCTGCAGCGCATGGACGATTTGATCCGCCGTGACGTTATTGTCGCCGGCAATGGCAAGGCCCGCCGTCATCGACAGCGCGGCACTGAGGGTAATCGCCTTAAGTCCGGAAAGTCTGAGAAAGCTGGTCATTGTCGTATCCTCGCTGTGACGCCTGATAGCGTTTTGATGGTTGGACGATACGGCAGGTTCAAAGCCGTGAATGTGATCTGGGTCACGCGGCTGTGTTTGGCGCGGCGCGAGCCCAATAACAGCCGTCATTGTGAGGAGCGAAAGCGACGAAGCAATCCAGCTTTCTGTGGCGCGCCCCATGGATTGCTACGTTTCGCTCGATGATGGTGGGAGGCGCTCATATAAGAAGACTCGCGAGATCCCGCCGTGTGCATTGGTAACGCGGTCGGCCACACCCCGAATTTTTGCCCCATCGCCGCGTCCAGCGGTCCGGTTCGATCAGGTAACAGCGCCTCGCCCTCCAACGTGATCTGGGTCACAGTCCATTCATGAATATTTGATCATGTTGGCCCCCGACGGATCGGCCTTCGGGCCAGACACATCAAGGAATTCGGATCAGGGGAGAATGGATCATGCGCTTCTGGATCGCAGCACTGTCAGTGGCGGGATTTTTGTTCAGCGCCGATGCGGCCTTGGCCGACAAGCGCGTCGCCTTCGTGGTCGGCAACAGCGCCTACAAGAATGTGGCGCCGCTTCCGAACCCGGCGGTCGATGCCAAATCGATGGCCAAACTTCTGCGCAATGTCGGTTTCGACGTCGTGGAAGGCTCAAACCTCAGCCGCGACAAGATGACCGAGCGATTGCTCGAGTTCGGCAAGAAGGCCGAAGGCGCCGATATCGCGCTGTTCTATTATGCCGGTCACGGCATCGCCGTTAACGGCACCAATTATCTCTTGCCGGTCGACGCCGACCTCAAATCCGAAATGGACGTCAAGCTTGGCGCCGCCATCAATGTCGATGTCACGCTGGAGCAGACCATGGCGGACGCCAAGGTCAAGCTGGTGTTCCTTGACGCCTGCCGCGACAATCCGTTCGCGGCAAGGATCCGTTCCGCCAAGGCCACCCGCAGCGTCTCGGTGGAATCCGGCCTCGCCGAGATGAAATCCGGCGAAGGCACGCTGATCGCATTCGCCACCGGCCCCGGACAGACCGCGCTCGATGGCGAGGCCGGAACCAACAGCCCCTTCACCCGCGCGCTGATGGCCAATATCGCAGCCCCCGGCGTCGAGATCCAGCAGGCGATGACCAAGGTTCGCGCCCAGGTCAACGAAGAAACCAACAAGAACCAATTACCCTGGGGTCACACCAACCTGATCGGCTCGGTGTATCTCAATCCGGTCGCCACTCCCGATGTGCCGGCCGCGGCGCCGAATACGCCTGCGGGCACCACCGGTCCGGCCTCCGAAGTCGAGCTCGAGTTCTGGCGCTCGATCAAGGACTCCAACAAGCCGGAAGAACTCAACGCCTATCTCACCAACTATCCGAACGGGACCTTCAAGTCGCTGGCGCTGGCCCGCATCGCTTCCCTGCAGGATGGCCCCTCGACCGCGACCCGCAACCTGACCACCGGGATCGATCCCGCAACCTTCACCGAGGAAGCCGACCAGACCGCGGAAGACCAGCTCGGCCTCGACAAGGGCCAGCGCCGCGACGTGCAGCGCCGCCTCACTGGTCTAGGCTTCGACACCAAGGTCAACGGCAAGTTCGACGAGGCCACCCGCGGCGTCATCACCCGCTGGCAGGCCGCGCGCGGCTATCCGAAGACCGGCTTCATCAACGCGATGCAGCTCAAGGCGCTGCAGTCCGAGATCGTCTCGACCCGTGTCGCTTCCACCGATTACTCCTCCGACGACGAGGCGGTGCACCACTCCCGCCACTCCAGCGGCGGAGGCGGCGGCCGTCATTATTCTCGCGGCGGTGGCGGGCCCGGCGCATTCTTCGGCGGCATGATGGGCGGACTGTTCCACAGGTAAAAGTTCCCGTCACGAGCTCGAACGGAACATCAGGGAATGAGAGGCGGTCCACACGGGCCGCCTTTTGTCGCGCCGGCTTGCAGCTAGCGGATTCGCCCGGTAGGTGTTTGCTAATCGTAAAGCCGTCGCGCCGGCGCCGAGGTGCGGACAACAAATCGGCCAGATGCTTCCTTAAGAAAGTCGCGCGCGAACAAAGAACAAAAGACAGCTAAGCTACAGGACCTTGTTTCAGTCACCGAAAAGACCAAGCGAATACCAGGGCTATCGGGGGATCATGCCGGATCGGTCGGGATTCTCGGCGCCGATATTGCTCGGCGCCATCATCATCGCCGCGGCAATCCTGTTGTCCACGCTGGTCAATGCCGTGAGCACGCGGTTCATGGGGATGGACAGCCAGAACGATGACATCGTGTGGCTGATCGACCGGCTGACCGGCGCCGTCTACAAATGCCAGGCCGCCGAACGTGGCAGGGCCTCCTGCGAGCCCGATATCGCGACCGGCAGTATCGGAGAGCGGGGAAAGCGGTAAGCGGACATCGCGCCCGGTCCGAGACGGGCCGGCAGGTAGGCGCGCGTTGCTCGACGCAACGCAGCAGTATTTCCTTCGCTCGTGCCCCCGTTTGTGTTGCTCATTGGATCGCTGGCGCTTGGTGAGACGCCCACTATCTCGCAGTTAGTCGGGTTGACGATAGTGCTGTTCGGCTTCCGGCTGGCGCAGAGCACACCTAGCAGAGCACACCTAAATGAGGTTCGAGCCGGGTCATTTCCGGCGGGTTGGTGTCACGCTGCACCGCAGCACATAAAAATGTCTTCTTATTGAAACGCGGCTGGTGGAAAATGCGTATCTTGATGGCCAGCATTCCGCTGGTTTTCATTTCTCCGCGAGGTTCAGATGAGGATATTGATCGCTGCTGCGATGTTTTCGGCCCTGGCCTTCTCGCCCGCTTCAGCGGCTATGATGGCATGCACGAGTGACAATTTGGCCAAATCCACCGCGATGATGAGCCCCGGTCAAACGGCTGGAAACAAGGAAATGGCCATGGCCAACGCGGACATGAGCAACGGCAAGATGCGCAGCGCCTGCATGCATTACATGAAGGCGCAGAAGGTGAGCATGGCGAAGTAACGCCGGCAGAATTTTTCATTTATCCTTGCCGCGCCGCTTCAAGGTGGCGCGGCGTGTTATTTTGCCCATCTCACGCGCGAATCCCGTTACATTGCCGCGCGATGTCCCGCGCCGATAAATTGCACCCCCTGACCAAGGCTGCGGCCAGGCGTATCTGGCTGCGCGCGCAACGGCTCGACACCCAAGCGCCGTTCGGCGACGGGCCATCCGCGACTGCGGCCGCCGTCGAGCATCTCGGCTATGTGCAGATCGACACCATTAATGTGATCGAGCGCAGCCACCACCATATTCTGTGGAACCGGATTCCCGCCTATCGCCGCGCGGATCTGCGCCAGGCGCAGAGCGTCGACAGAAGCGTGTTCGAATACTGGACCCATGCGCTGTCCTATGTGCCCAGCAGAGATCTGCGTTTCTTCATTCCCGCCATGAAACGCCACCAGCGCGAGGGCCATAAATGGCTGAGCTCGGTCAAGCCGGCGGACTTGAGCAAGGTGCTAAAATTGATCCGGCGCAACGGCGCGTTGACGATCCGCGACATCGACGACGACGTGCTGGTGGACAAGGAGCATCTGTGGGCGAGCCGCAAGCCGTCGAAGCGGGCGCTGCAACTTTTATTCTACGAAGGCCGGCTTACGATCTCGGAGCGCAACGGCATGCTCAAGACCTATGAGCTGATGACGCGGCATTTTGGCTGGGACAAGCCGCCGAAGGGCGCTTCGGCGCGCGAAGTCACGGCTTATCTGCTCGACCGCGCCCTGCGCGCGCAAGGCGCGGTCAGCCTCGATTCGATCTGCCATCTCGACGCGCCGAGCAAGGCAGCGGTCCGGCGCCTGATCGAGGCGCGCGTTCGCCGCAACGAAGTGGTGCCGGTCGCACTTGAAGGCGCGGGCAAGCAGGAGCATTGGACGGAGCCAGCGACGCTGGAGCACGCCGGCGACACGGCTCCGGAGCTGGTACACATCCTCTCGCCGTTCGACCCACTCATCATCCAGCGCAAGCGGACCCATCTTTTTTTCGATTACGAACATCGCTTCGAGGCCTATGTGCCGAAGGAGAAGAGGGTGTTCGGCTATTTCGCGCTGCCGGTTCTGGTCGGCGAAAACATCGTCGCCGCGCTCGATCTCAAGACCGATCGCAAAAGCAAAAAATTGCTGGTGCAGAAATGGAGCTGGGTCGGCGCCGGCAAGCCGAGGGACGCGCGCAAGGATCTTAAGCACCGCATCGAGGAGGAGCTGCACCGCTTTGAACAGTTTCAGCTCGCGGAGTGAGGAGGCGGCGGAAATGGACCCACCGGCTACCCGTCGTGCTTCGACACGCGAAACTTCAGCTCATCGACTTTCGACAACAGAACCTTCAGCAGCGGCGACGTGTTCGCCTCGTTATAGCCGATGACCAGATCGACCATCGGAGGCGCCCCCTGGATCGGCCGGCTGACGACCGTCTTCGGCAGCAGGTTCTGGGCATACAGCGGCAGCAGGCTTACGCCGCGCGTCGAAGCTACCAGCGAAATCGCCATCGCCAGATTCTCGGCCTGATGATCGGGCTTTAGAGCGATGCCGACACGCTCGATGTAATCATTGATGGCCGCCCACACGGTCGGCGCCCTGTTCGGGGAGACGCCGATCAGGGTCTCGCCGGCGATGTCCTGCGGTCGGATCGAGCTTCGCGCGGCCAAAGCGTGATCGCGCGGCATCAGGACGATGAGCGGGTCCTTTCGCAAAAGCCTGAATTTCAAACCGGCCGCCTGCTTTTCCGGGCGCAAAAAGGCCAGATCGATTTTTCCGCGAATGAGCCCCGCGGCGAGATCAGGCGAATCCTGGCTGTGGATGACAACTTCGGTAGAGGGCAGTTCGGCGCGCAGGATACCCATCACCGCCGGAAGCCAATCCATCTCGTAACCGGTCAAAAAGCCGATCGCAAATGACGTCCGCGCCGGCTGCGCTGCGCGCCGCGCCGCCTCGGAGGCCGCCTCGACCTGCAGCAGCGCCACCCGGGCGTGATCGAGAAACACTCTTCCCGCAGCCGTCAGCTCCACCCCGCGCGGACCGCGGATCAGCAACTGAACGCCCAGCTCCAATTCGAGGTCGTGAATCTGCCGGCTCAGCGACGGCTGCGCGGTGTGCAGCCGCTTTTGCGCGGCGATCGTCAGGCTGCCTTCCTCGGCCACCGCGACGAAGTAGCGGAGATGTCGAAGCTCCATGGGTAGCCATCCCTGAAAAGTATGGCTTCGACCTTACAAAGTCTTTCTCCCGGGCGCCAGCGCGATCTACATCGGCAACAACAGAAGCCACAACGTGCCAATTCGAGCAGCCAAGCCGCAAAGGATCGGAACGTCAGATAAACCCTATAGGCATACCTGGCTACTTTTTAAGGAGAAGTCACATGAGCAATCAGATTGTCCTGATCACAGGCGCTCTCACCGGCATCGGCCGCGCCACAGCG
>WNFM01048972.1_pt1 | contig 14847 bp, 12 predicted proteins | sample 5400271 | NCBI WGS metagenome assembly WNFM01 (sample SAMN13153352, study PRJNA577476) | soil metagenome | isolation source: 60 cm saprolite on Douglas fir-dominated hillslope | place: USA:California | collected 2013-09-17 | reverse complement strand
CCCACCGTTCGCGAACAGTTCGCTGAAGCCAAATTACAATTTCCGTTCATGCGGATTCCCCAGCTCTCCTTTCGGAGCGGGACGGCGGCAGGCCCGGGCTGGGCCATGCTCCCTTCCGCGGCCGGGTTCGTGGACCCGCTGCTCTCGACGGGGTTCCCGTTGACCCTGCTGGGAATCGCGCGGCTGGCGGAAATCATTGAAAAGGATTGGAGTTCAGACCATTTTAACGACAGGCTGCTGGCCTATGCCGACCGAACCCTCCAAGAACTGGATGCGGCAGCGCAATTGGTCGCCGCGCTTTACGCGAACATGGGTGACTTCTCGGTCTTCAGCGCCCTGTCGCTTCTGTATTTCGCCGCCGCCAGCTTCACCGAAACCGCCCGGCGCCTTCCTCGTTCCTCCTCGCCGACCACCCGACGTTTGGCCCCCAATTCCGGGACTGCTGCCGCGCAGCCCATAACCGGGCCGAAGCCGCTGACAAAGACCGATTGGTCGCGCGGATTCATCAAGCGATCCAACCGATCGACTTGGCTGGTCTGGGCGATTCGACTCGCCGCAACTGGTTTCCCGTGGAAGCGCGCGATCTCGTGAAGGCCGCCTTCAAACTCGGCGTGGACGAAACCGCGATTCATCAACTGCTGGCTCGTTGCGACTTCACTTCCAACACATGCTGAGGATCTGGATGTCGCGGGGACTCCCGCGCCGCAGGAGGGCGGTATAGGTGCGCGTGGCGCCCGGGGCGCGCACCGTCACGTTCACCTCAAATATCAAGCTGCGGACGGTGAAAAAACGACCGAGCATTGCGACTGCGTTGGGGTTGGCGAAGCCGGGAATCCGCGCCAATTCCTGGACGTTCCGAAAGGGAGTGTCGTCCTCGGTTCCTTCCGCGCCGTCCGGCCCGGCCCGCCCTCCTGGGCCGTTGATGATGGCGTTGGCGATGTTTTCGTAAATGCCGGGGAGGATTTGCAGGACTTTGGCAGAGGCCGTGTTGATGTTGACCCCGCGGCTGGAAGTGGTGGTGAAAAGGTCGGCCAGGCCAGTTTCGTAAATCGGCTCATCAAAATGGCTGCGGCTGGCTTTGGGCTTGTTCAGCATCGCCGTGTGCCCGACGGCCGCCGAGCCCCAATACATCTCGGGCGTCACCCCGTTCACCAGCAGCAGTTCGCTGAGATCGTCCAGAGGCCCATCCTTGGCGAAGTAGGGCGGGTTAAGCCTTTGGTAAAAGTCGCTCTCCGCCCCCGCCATGTGCGGCTTATCATCCGGGTCACGCCAGTCCAGAATGGAATCGACGATGGTGGGCGTGCTGCCAGCATCGACTCCGACCAGGGTCAGGGCCTGGCGCAGGATGATTTCATCGGCGACGTTGATGTTGAACTTCCGGTCGCAATCGACGATCTTGGGCCGGTCAATCTCGCCGAGGCCGAGTTTCCACGGGAACACGAGTTCGTTGAGCGGGCCGTTGGTTTCGCCCGGACCCCCGGCCCAATAGGCTTTGAGAGAATCGATCTGCCCAACGCCCGGAAGCTGTCCTTCTTGAGCGAGGATGTAGCGGGCCAGTTCGATGCCGGAGCGGCCGAGCCATTCCAGGTCCGCATCGACCGAGGCGTTGCGGGCCAGTTTGGTTTCGACCTTCATGGTGTAGGCGAAGCCCGCCGCCAGGATGGCTAACACCACACTCACCAACATGACCATGATGAGGGCAATGCCGGAGCGGGAGGATGCGGGGTGGATCTTCATCAGCGTGGGGTTCCAAAGCCGCGATTCGGGAAGCCCTGATTTGGCGCGCCGGGCTGATAGCCAGGTTGATACCCTGGCTGATAGCCGGGCTGGCCCGGTTGTTGATAACCAGGCTGGCCGGGCTGGAAACCCGGCTGGCTCGGTTGGCCGGGTTGGTATCCGGGCTGGCCTGGCTGCGCGCCTCCGGGGACGCCCGGAGGAGGTCCGGCTGCCTGCACCCCTGCCACCGACAAGGAGGGCAGAGCGACCACCTGCGCGACCAGGTCCTGAGGTTTGGACGCATTCCCACCCACTCTCCCTAGGCCCAAGGCAATCCGGACCAATCTGGGCAGTTGGTTCGTGTTAATCCATTCGCTCACCCATTCATTTTTGCGCGCGTCCCAAAAGTCGAGCGTGAACAGGGTCACATCCTTCGCCAGCACCAGCGTGTAAGCGGAAACCGACGAATTGTTGGTGTCCAGGAGCATCGGCGCCTGGGACATGACGAGTTCCTGGCCATCCTTGCCCGACTGCGTGCTGAAGGTGACCCGGCGCACGATCTGGTCGCCGTATCGGCCCACGCCAGGAAAGGAAGCGGGAAGCCGCGAAACGAAACTCACCGCCGCCATATCCCGGCTGGAGTCGGCAATGAAATAGTAGTACTTGCTGTTCTCCGTGAACATCACCGCCGAGAGGAAGGCATCCTGCAGCGCCCGCATGGCAATGCGGGAACGTTGCACCTCAGCCGCCACCTTCACCCCGGCCTTGGTGCCGCGCAGAATCGCAATCCAAATCGCGTAGATGGCCGTCAGCACCATCGAGAAGATCATGATGGCCAGCATCAGTTCCAGCAGCGTGAAGGCGAGGGAGCGGCGCTGGCCCGCCCGGCCTCCCGCGACCCGCCTCCTACATCTGAAAACGTTCAGTTTCATCACGGTCCTCCCGCGGCTGCGGCCGGGCTGAATCGGCCCCCCGGTTTGGAGGCGGGCCGGAACATCAAGATGCTCATTCTCGATTCTGAACCGCGCCGTTTCCCAAAATTGCCCGTGATGATGAAATCGACCTGGAAAAGCCCGTTGCTTGCCACTTCGTTCACCTCTCTCGACCACCGGAATTCGCGATAAAGGCCGGCGCAGAGGTCTTCAAAATCCCCCGACTCCGATGACGCGTCAACCAACTGGTTGGTCAAGGAAAGCGTCGCCGCCAGCACGCCGGCATCGGGTTCCCTGTGTTGAAGGGCCTTGGCCTGAGCGAGGCCGCCAGTCACTAGCGACATGATCGCGAACGCGACCATGAAAAAGATGGAGCAGGCAATCATGACTTCGAGGAGGGTGAAGGCGGAGGGAGAGTTGAGAGGGGTTTGAGTTGAAAGTTGAGAGGCGGAACCAGAAACACGGCAACTCTCAACTCTCAACTCCGATCTACTCTCAACTCGCTTCGTTCTCATCTGGCTTTGAATTTGTTCGGGTCTGACTCGGTGTCGGCCAGCGCGGTGACCACTTCGAGGGTGATATTGCGCCGCTCGCCTCTGTCCGAGAGAAGCACGATCGAAAACTCGTCGCTGGTCCCGTTCGGATAAAAGCGCACCCGGCCCACTTCATCCTCGGTGTAATCCTCGCCGTTGATGCCCATGCCCTCGATGACAATTCGATCCGAAAGTTTGACCGAGAAGGCGCCCCCACCGCTCCCTCCCCTGCTGACGGTCCTTGGAGCGGTATGCCAATCACTGCCCGCCATCTCGGGGGCAAGGGGGCCGCCTTGTTCCGGAGAAATGCTGCTGCCGGCAACGACTTCAAATTGGCGGATGGCGGGATGGATGACCAAATCAGTGGGAGCTCCGTCCAATATAGCGCGGGCGCGGGCGTGGCTGCAGGCCTCCATGACATCGCTGACCGCTTTGCGCATGGATTCCGGGTGAAGCTGCTGGTAGATAGTGGGGATGGCGATGGTCATGACGATGCCCATGATGGCGATGACGACCATAAGTTCGATGAGCGTGAAGGCGCCGCCGCATTTGTGAACTCCCCTCCCGAGCCCCACTGCCATCGAATCGGGAGAGGCGGATGGCAGTGGAGCGCGGACTTCAGTCCGCAGGGGCGTGGGTTGGCAAACACCGGTTAGAATCGGAGGGCGCGTTTCTCTGATGCGGACGATCCTGCGGGATAAATCCCGCGCTTCTTTCCGGAGGGGAGCGTGGACTTCAGTCCGCAGGAGCGTTTTCAAAGCGCAGATTTCAGAGCGCGAATTCATCACCGGTTGATGCTCGAAGTAATCGCAAACATGGCCGAAAGCACGCTGAAGAGCAAAAAGCCCACCCCGACGGCCATCACAATAATCATGGCCGGCTCGATCAGGTTGGTCATGACGCGCAATTGAATGCTCAATTCATTTTCGTAAGTTTCGGCGATGTTCTGCAATGCGCCCGGCACATCGCCCGTTTCCTCGCCGATCTTCAACAGATCAATCATCAGTTGAGGGAACAGCTTGCTGCGCGCCAACGGCTGCGCAATGGTTTTGCCATCCGTCACCTCTTCGCGGGTGCGGGCGATGGCCTCCTTCACGATGGTGTTGGGGACGATTTCCTCGGTGATCTTGAGGGCGGTCAGGACCGGCACGCCATTCACCAGCAGGGTGGAGAGAGTGCGGGCGAACTGGCCGAAGAGGTTCAGGCGCACGGCTTTGCCCAGCACGGGCGCGTTCATCTTCAAGCGGTCGAGCCGGCGCTTGCCTTCGGGAGTGGATTTGAAGCGGATGAACAAAATCACCAGCACCACCACGACCAAACCGATCAGCAGCCAATTGAACAAGTTTCCGAAGAAATGGCTGATGTTCATCAACATGCGCGTGGCCCAGGGCAATTGCACCTTCAACCCCTCGAAGATGGTCATAAATTTCGGCAGCATGAAGGTCATGAAAAAAATCACGATCACCACCCCGACACAGGCGACGATGGCCGGGTAAATCAAGGCCGAGACAAATTTGGACTGAACCTCGGCAAACCGTTCGTAATGGTTGGCCAGCCGCTTGAGCACCTCGACTAGGGCGCCGCTTTGCTCGCCGGCCCGGACCATGTTGACGTAAAGGTCCGCGAAGACACCCGGCTGTTTGAGCATGGCGTCGGAAAGGCTTTTGCCCTCCATCACGTCCTGCTTGAGGTCCTTGCTCACGTCTGAGGGGATGCCTTTGGACTCCAGGTGCGACATGCTTTGGAGAGCGGAGGTCAAGGGCATGCCGCACTTCAGGAGGTTGGAAAGCTGCTGGGTGAAGGTAGCCAGTTCCTGGAGCTTGGGCTTGCGTTTTCGACGGCGCAGACCGGGAAACATGGGTGGCCGGGCCGGGCTTCGATCCTTCGGTTTATCGGCCGCCGCCGCGGCGGCGCTGGCGCCAGCGCCCCTCGAAGCATCCACCATGACTGGGAACAGACCCATCCGATCAAGTTGAGTGAGCACGGCGGCGCGATCCGGCGCGTCAAGCACATCCTGGACGACCTCGCCGGAGCGACGCCGGGCTTTGTAAGCAAACTGTGGCATAGACTAGACGCTTATTGAAAACCGCGTCGGGGGTAAAGTTTCATGGCTCTTATTGTTCTCGGTTCAAGTTTGCTTCGTTCACGCTGCCGCGACGATAACCCTGCAAATCCAGCGTCACGTGCGCGTAGCCGATCTTTTTCAAAGCCGCGGCCACTTGGCTGGCGGCGTCGCCCTGCAAAAACTTCGCCATCTCCGCCGGTCCGACTTCGATGCGGGCCAGGGCCAGGGCGGCTTTCGGCTTCGGATTTTCAGGACCCGCTCCGGCCGCTTTCGACTGCGACAACGACGAACTGGAAATCGGCTGTTGCACACCCAGCTCATGATGCCGGACGCGCACGTCGTAAAACCCCAAGTCGCGCAATACATACTCGGCCCGCTCGATCATGCCAAGTTTTTCGAGTGAAACGCTTTCTCCATAAGGGATGCGTGAACTCAGGCACGCCATCTGCGGCTTCTCGGCGGTGGGCAGGCCGCGCTGGGCGGACAGTTCGCGAATGTCCGCCTTGGTCAAGCCCGCTTCCTTCAGCGGCGCCCTCACCTCGAACTCCGCGGCCGCCTGGCTTCCGGGGCGATGGTCCCCGGCATCACTCGCATTCTCCCCGTAAGCGATGACCGCGAAGCCTCCGGCCCGCGCCAATGGCGCCAGTTCCGTGAACAGCTCGTGCTTGCAGAAGTAGCAGCGGTTATTCGGATTGGCCAAGTAGTCAGGATTGTCAAATTCGCGCGTCCGCACCACCCGGAGCGGAATGTGAAACTGCTCGGCGATGGCCACAGCCTCTTCGAGTTCCCTGCGCGGCAGGCTCGGTGAATCGGCGATCACGGCCAAGGCCCTCTCACCCAGGACCGCGTGGGCGACATGAGCCAGGAAGACCGAATCCACGCCGCCGGAGTAAGCCACCAGGCAGGAACCGTAGGAACGGAACAACTCGCGCAACTTGTCGAACTTGCTTATTTCCACCTCCCCAAAGTGCCATGTTTACCCGCGCTTGTCGAGCATTCCCCCAAGATGCCGATGCACCCGCCGAAAGTGACAATCTGGTTAAAAACAACTCGGATGCACAAATTGCAACAGTTTTGATCATTTGTCTCAAAATATTCATTTCAGGCATAAAAGCCAATGACCGCAGGGTTTTCGCGCCATTGCCTGTTACCGCCCGAAGGGCTGGCACCGCCGCTGCTAATGGCGTTTATGCACCAAGCAGTATGGCAGGGTGTTTCGACAATCGAAGCCCCCCTTGGTAGCGGTACATACAAACTGAGCAACCTATTATGAAAAAAGTCGAAGCGATCATTAAACCGTTCAAATTGGAGGAAGTGAAGGACGCCCTCGGGGAAGTGGGCATCGAAGGCATGACCGTCAGCGAAGTCAAGGGCTTCGGGCGGCAGAAAGGCCACACCGAGATTTATCGCGGGAGCGAATATACCGTCGATTTTCTCCCCAAAATCAAAGTCGAAATGGTTCTGTCCGACAGCCGGGTCGAGGCTGCTGTGACCGCCATCATCAAAGCGGCCAAAACCGGCAAGATCGGCGATGGAAAAATCTTCGTTTCTCCAGTCGAGGAAGCCATTCGCATCCGCACGGATGAAAAGGGCGAACAAGCTGTCTAACCGGAAATCTCCACTCACCACGACCTTGAACCACTTTACCACAACCAGACCATGAAAAAACTGATTTTTACCCTTGGATTGATCGCGTTGATTAGCCAACTCAACCCGGTTCTAAAGGCGGCGGATGCGCCCGCCGCCCCACCCGTGCCTGCCAGCACCAATGCGCCGCCTGCTCCGACCCTGGAACAGCGCGTGGCCGGATTGGAAGCCTACATCGGCAATGGCGATCCATCCGCGGCCGTCGCGAACTTCAAAGACAAAGACGGGAACCTGCCTAAAGACTTCCCAATGGCCACGATCGGCACGCCGGGCCCGGGCCACAACGCCTGGCAGATGGCTTCGGCGGCGCTGGTGCTGTTCATGACTCTGCCTGGGCTGGCCCTGTTCTACGGGGGGTTGGTTCGCCGCAAGAACGTCCTCTCTGTCTGCGCCCAATGTTTCTTCATCACGGGACTGGTCACGATCCTGTGGTGGGCCTGTGGCTACAGCATGGTGTTTGACAAAGGGAACAACTTTTTTGGGCTTTGGGGTGGCTTTAGTAAAGTATTCCTCAAAGGCGTCAGTTCCGCACCCAACGGTGACTACTCCTATTGGGTTTCAGAAAATGTCTATGCGATGTATCAATTGATGTTCGCCATCATCACGCCCGCCTTGATCATCGGGGCGATTGCCGAGCGCATGAAGTTTTCAGCCATTTGCTTGTTCATGACCCTCTGGATGTTCTTCGTTTATTTCCCGCAAGGCCACATGGTCTGGGGCATCGATGGCTTTATGAACGGCGTTTGGAACGCCAAGGCTGGCATTCATGCCATGGACTTCGCGGGCGGCACGGTCGTCCACATGACCTCCGGCTGGTCGGCGTTGATCCTCTGTATAATCCTCGGCAAACGGGTCGGTTTCGGCAAAGAAAACATGGCCCCGCACAGCATGGTCATCTGCATGATAGGGACCGGGATGCTGTGGGTCGGCTGGTACGGCTTCAATGCCGGGAGCGCCGTGGCAGCCGACGTGGTGGCCGCCAACGCCTTCACCACCACTACCATTGCGACCGCGGTGGCGTCTTTTGTTTGGCCGATGGCGGAATGGGTCGTCAAAGGCAAACCCAGTGTGCTCGGATTTTGTTCGGGCGCCGTCGCGGGCCTGGTGGTCATCACGCCCGCTTGCGGGTACGTTAATCCCAACGGCGCGGTCATCATTGGCATCGCGGCCGGGCTGATCCCCTGGTTCTTCTGCTACAAGGTCAAAGCTTGGTTCGGCTATGATGACGCGCTCGACACGTTCGGAGTGCATGCCATTGGCGGAACCATCGGCGCATTCCTCACAGGCGTGCTCGCGGACGCAAGCGTGAACTCCAACACCGCCAGCAATCTCGCCGCGGTCGGCAACAAAATGGACGCAGCCAACCCCGCCACCCAGAATGGCTTGGCGGACGCGATTGCCCACGGCACACAATGGATCGCCCAGGTTAAGGCCATCGGCCTGACGCTGGTGCTGGCCATCGTCGGCACGATCGTCATTGCTTACATTGTCAAGGCCGTCGTCGGTCTCCGTCCCAGTGAAGAGGTCGAAACCGCCGGCTTGGACCTGGCAGAACACGGCGAAGAGGGCTATCATGCCGCTTCCTGATTGAAATGAATTCATGGACGCTGTGCCAGCAGGCCTTGCAACCGTTGGCACAGCGTTCCGTTTAACACCTGAAACCACCAAAGTTAATAAATATGGCAAAAAACGACACATCAAAAGCAGTAACTCCCAAAAGCGTCCTGGACATGGCCAAAAAACATGGGGCCAAAATGTTTGACATCAAGTTCGTCGATACCTTCGGCACCTGGCAGCATTTCAGTTGCCCGATCGATGAACTGAGCGAAGAGTCCTTTGCGGACGGTCTGGGCTTCGACGGCTCGTCCATCCGGGGCTGGAAATCCATTGAAGCCTCCGACATGCTGGCCATGCCCGATCCGGCGACGGCGTTTATTGATCCGTTCTGTGCCGTCCCCACCTTGTCATTGACCTGCACCATTGCCGAGACGGGCACCCGCGAAGCTTACAATCGCGACCCGCGCGCCATTGCCGGTCATGCGGAGAAGTATCTCGCCAGCACCGGCATCGCGGACGCAGCCGTCTTTGGGCCCGAGGCGGAGTTTTTCATCTTCGACAACGTGCAGTTTGACTCGAAGTCCAACGGCACTTTTTATTCGGTTGATGGCGAGGAAGGGATTTGGAACACCGGCCGAGAGGAAACGCCCAACTTGAGCTACAAAATCCGTCACAAAGAAGGCTACTTCCCAGTGGCCCCGGCGGACACACAGCAGGACATCCGCACCGAAATGTGCCTGATCATCGAGCAATTGGGAGTTAAAATCGAGCGGCACCACCACGAAGTCGCCACGGCGGGCCAGGCCGAAATCGATTATCGCTTTGACACCCTGGTCAAGAGCGCCGATGCCATGATGGTCTATAAGTATGTGATTAAGAACGTGGCCAAAAAGCACGGCAAGACGGCCACTTTCATGCCCAAGCCCCTTTTCGGGGACAACGGCAGCGGCATGCATACCCACCAAAGCCTCTGGAAGAAGGGCAAACCGCTCTTTGCCGGCAAGGAGTACGCGGGCTTGTCCGAGATGGCCCTCTATTACATCGGGGGGCTCCTGAAACACGCCAAGGCGCTGTGCGCGTTTTGCAGCCCAACCACTAACAGTTACAAGCGGCTGGTGCCTGGGTTTGAAGCGCCGGTCAACCTGGCCTACAGTTCGCGCAATCGCTCGGCGGCCATCCGCATCCCGACCTACAGCGAGAATCCCAAGGCCAAGCGCATCGAGTACCGGCCGCCGGACCCTTCGGCCAATCCCTATCTGGCCTTTGCAGCCATGCTCATGGCGGGGCTGGACGGGATTCAAAACAAAATCGATCCGGGTGAGCCGGTCGATAAAAACATGTACGAACTGCCCCCGGAGGAGCATGGCAAAATCCCGCAGATCCTCGGCAGCCTTTCCGAAGCCATTGAGGCCTTGGAAAAGGACCACCAATTCCTGCTCAAAGGCGACGTCTTCACGAAAGACTTCCTGGAAATGTGGGTCAGCCACAAACGCAAGGAGCACGACGCCTTGCGACTGCGCCCGCATCCCTACGAGTTCTTCCTCTACTACGACGTGTAAGCGGGGAATCGATTAGTGATGAGCCACGAGTAGCCAGTCAGGACACTCGACAAATGCACCGGCGCGGACCAATTTGGTCCGCGCCTTTTTTGGGGAGAAATTATCGGATTAGCGCTTTTCCTTCTTGGGCTTCTGGTCGTCCGAAGCCAATAGCATTTGAGGCAAATCCTTCAGCGTTGCCATTTTTCCCTCGTATGAAATCAAATAAACTCGATCATAAACATCGCCTTTCCAACGCGGGGGTTCCGGGCGGACGCCCAGGGCGGCGGCCAGTTGTGGAATGTATTCGTGGACCCAGCAGATCACGACGGTTTTGCCTTGGTATTTTGGGTTGCTGAGAATGGACCTGGCCAGCCCCTCGTAGTCTTCTGAGAGGCAAGGCGATTGCACCAGCAGGTGCAGTTTTTTGGCCAGCGGAGCGAGCGTCTCCTGCGTCCGCAGGCCGTGGCCGTGTTTGGTGGTGTGCGCGGCGTAGAGGGCCACCGGCTGCCCGAAATTGGTGAACGCCGAATTCGTCGTCAGAAACGGCGCCAAGGCTTTTGCCCGCCTCTGCCCCTCTTTCGACAGGTGCAGGGCTTCGGGGTGAACCGGCTTCTCCGCGTGACGAATCAGAATGATTTGCGCCGGTTGGGCGCTGGCCCACCGGAGCGTCCCCAGCAGGGTCAAAATCAGCAACAACGGTTTCACAATCCATTGGACGCGGTATCATCCAATTATCCTCAATGGTTCTCTCGTCCACGCTAAAGGCCGCTCACTTTGGTTGCCTCCTTCGTGAGGAGGATGCGCCGGGCGGAGGGGTGGGTGAGACGGCGGTTGAGGTCCAGGAGTTGCGCGTAGCTTCCGGTGGGGATGAGCGCCGGACGGAGGTGCGCCGTCAGGCTATAGTCCAACAACGTGCCCGTGGGTTCGGAGCGGCTCTCGGCGGTGATGCGGAACGTGCCGAGTGTGCCCGGGCCTTTCCAATCGAGGGCTTTGGGCTGGATCAACGGCTTGAGGCCGCTGGGGGTTTCGATGTGGTAGTTCACGATGAAGTCCTGCCGGCCTGACTCAAGATAGGCCCGGGTACGTCGGTCGGAATCGACGTAAAAAATCGAGCGCGGCATTTCCGGCAAATCGAAATAGAGGGTGTCGCCCGTGCGCGTGGCGTAGTGCTCGACGCTCACCCGGACGCGGCGCGTGCCGGGGTATTGATAATCAATCGCGAGGTCGCCGAGCGGCTTGGCGTTTTGCGAAATGGAACTGACCAGCTCCTGGTGATGGCGCTTGAGTTCCTCAGCGGTCATTTCTTTGTATTGCTGGACGAAGCCCTCGTATGCATTGCCGTTGTAGCGGCGGGTGACGGTGATCTCGGCGGTGCCGTCATCAAGGACCTTCATCTCGACGTCATCCTCGCGCAGATCGCGCCGATTCTCCGGCGCGTGGAAGGTGATGAGTGTCCCGTCGAGTTGCAGGCCGGCCTTCTCATCGAGGTCCGTCGCGCCGAGGGCGGCGTATTGGCTGGAGTTGTCGAACAGAACGTACGGCTGCAGTTCCGGCGTAGGGGCCTGGAGGCGCACGACCAGTGACTCGAATGTGGAAGCCCGCGGGAACTCGCGGTCGCGCTCGTCGAATTCGGGAATGCCGTTGGCGTCGCGCGAAGCAAGCACGATCTCCGGCTGGAACCCGGCGGCCTTGAGCAGCGCATAGAGCACGATGGCGCGGTCGCCGTTGTGGCCGTAGCCGTCTTTGAGCACTACGTCTGCGGGAGTGAAAGCGGTTTCGAGCGGTGGTTGGATGAAGCCCGGTCCGGCCCGGCGAATCTGTTTGGCAACGAAATCTCGTATGGCTGTGATCTTGGCGACCGGATCCGTCAAGTTGGCGGTCAGTTGCTTTGCCTTGGCTGCAATCGTCGGGAAAGCAGACGGGCCGCTTGCCTTACGAGCCTTTCCGTGTGCGGCCAGGCACGGCTCAATCGCCTTCGCCACGGCCCGGGCGTATTCGGTCCAATCACCGGCGGAAACGATCACGTCGGGGAACTCGATGAAATAAGGCGGAGCGGAAATTTCGCGCGGCACCGGTTCAAGATTCTGCCAATGATAGCTGGTGAACCGGCGTCCATCCTTCGCTTCGGTGGCGACGTGGCCGGCAAAATCCGCGCGGAGCTTGGGCTTGAAGTCGGACGGCCAATCAAACGTCACCACCAGATCATCGACCCGGTCGGAACTGGCGAAGGCTGTGGCCCAGGAAAAGAGCGGGTGTTTGTCGTAGGTGTGTTTGACCGCGTACTCAATAAGCGAACCAGCCTCGACCCCCGGCAGGGAAACGACCATCGTCTTGGCCGCCGGATACCGCGGCGCGCTGGCGACCCAGCCGGCGTCCAGCGTGTTGATTTCCTGCGGCTCGACTTTTTTGACGGTACCGTCCTTCTGCGTGACGGTTGCTGATTCCAACTCCACCGTGCTCCAGGCGGGGTTGTAATCGAGTTTCAATTCCGAGTTTTCTTTCTTGCCTGCGTAGGTGAGCACTTTCTTCTTCACTTCCTCGCGCACCGTCCAGCGGTGCGCGTCCTCGAGCCGCACCGTGAACTTGCGAGACATGATCTGCATGTCAGCGGTGATGGCGGGCGCTTTCTCGGCCGCCGCGGGGCGCGAGAAGAGAACCTGCTGCCGATTGTTGATCTCCAAATGGGCCACGGCCTGTTTCAACTCCGGGTAAACCGCTGGGCTGATCAGCGGTGACTTCAACCGGATGTCGCGCACTCCTTTGAGCACGGCGCCGCTTTGCCCAGGCTCGTGTGAAACCGTCATCAAGGTGGAGAAATCGCTGTGTTCGCTGTTCTCGTAGTGGGGCAGCACCAGCGGATCGCCAAGGCTGGACGGCAGTTTCACGGCCAGTTCCTCCCGCACTCCGCAAGCAAAGCGCGTCTCCAACGGAAAGCGGCGCTTCTCCAGCTCCAATCCCATCCCCAGCAACTGGCCTACGACCGCCACACCCCGGCCCACGTAAGGCAAATCGAGCTGGGCCACGCCGCCGCCGCTGACGAGGAGAGCGGGCGCGGAGAAGCGCACGGTAAAGCGAAGCTTCTGCGAGGTATCCTGCAGGTCGGACGGGAACATCTGTAAATCGAGCAGCGAGCCGCCCGGCACCTGCCGCTTGATAATCCCTTCGAAGGAGCGGCGGATTTCGTCCGGCTTGCGGCTGACGAAATGGCCGCGGTACGCGTTGTCGTTGATGCCCTCGAACTCCAGGGTGGCGGTACCGGTGGCCGCGCCATCCTCGCCAAGTGTCACTTCTGTTTTCAGCCGGGTCATATTGGATTCAGCGGGATCGATGGGCGATGTGATCAGCGTCTCGCCGTCGGGACAAGCGACCAGCATGGACTGGTTCGCCAGATATTTCGGCAGGAGATCGGCGGTGTGCTCGTCCGTGCTGTCCATCAGCATGTAAGTCTTGTCCGGGTGGCGCACCGCCGTGATGGCGTGGTTGAAGAAGCAAGAGGGCGCTTCACGGTCGAGCTTCATCCCGGCGCTGACCAGCGTCGGGAAGGCCTCGAATCCAGCCGCGCGCAGCATCGAGGTAAGGAGGGCCGCCTTGTCGCGGCAGACGCCGTAACGATTGTTGAAGGTGACGTTCACGTCGTGTGGTTCGTAGCCGGGCGCTTCCTTCTCGGTCGTGATGCCCATGTAACGAATCTCCTGCGAGACGAATTTGAAAATGGCGCGGATCTTTTCTTCAGTATTCGTTCCTTGTGCGGCAAGGGCCGCGGCCTTGGCGGTCATTTCCGGAGTCGCTGACTTGAGGTGCGGCTCGCACAATTTCCAATACCATTGCGAAACTTCCTTCCAATCCGACGCCGTGCTCACCAACAACCGCTGACAGACGGTGAACGGCTCCGGCATTCCGGCTTCGGGAAAAATCTGGGGGATATCGCGCCCGGTCCAAACATAGCGAATTTTCCCGCCTTCCTGCTTCTCCTCATGCTTGACGGTGCCGGCTACTTCGGCGAGGACGACCTTGCTCCGCAGGGGTTTCTCCTTTGGTCCGAGGTACTCATAAGTGACTCGGACGATGGGCGTCGTGCCTTCCAGGGAATCGAAATCGGAAAACGTTCCGGCGAAGCGCGGCACCGTTTCCCACTGTTGCGAGAACACGCGCACGATTTGTTTGGATCGAAAATATTGGCGCTCACCTGAGAGCGGTCGATCTGTTCCTTGGAAATGGCCTTCGGATCATGATCGATCACCTTGCCGTCCGGCTTGATGACCTGCACCGCGACAAGGCGGAAGCCGCCGTAGAAGGAGTTGTATCGGAACGAAGACGAGCGCGCCTCGCGCCGCCCCTCCTCCGTCATCACCTTACTATATTCTTCGGTGACGGCCATGAAGGCGCCGTTCGTTTCGTAGTCCGTGCGGACATGCTTCGAGACCAGCACGGTCTTGGCGTCGGGATACTTCTCCGAGTTGATGGCTTTGGCCGCTTCGAGCACCACCTTCGCGTTGAGCAACGGAGCCGGCGGGAGTTTTGGCGCCTCTTGTGCGCGAAGGAGGTTGGAGAGGACAATCAGGACGACGAGGAGATGGAAGAGAAGACGTTTCATAGACCAGAGACTTGTTACACGAGCCAGCACGCGCTCGCAAGCAATTTGCGAAAGTTGTTTTCGCCCTTGCACCAGGGAGGCAATTGCCACAAAAGGCTCGTAGAAGCCGTCCGATTGGAGCGGGAGTCTGTCCCGAGCTTTGACCGATACCCGTTTTGCCTCCCGGCGGTGCGGCATCTGAAGAGGCTGGAGTTCGATCCGGCCAGATCACCAAGGATTTTTTGAACCGGCACGAGCGCACATTGGATCTGCTCTTATCTGC
>WNFM01315961.1_pt1 | contig 14848 bp, 11 predicted proteins | sample 5400271 | NCBI WGS metagenome assembly WNFM01 (sample SAMN13153352, study PRJNA577476) | soil metagenome | isolation source: 60 cm saprolite on Douglas fir-dominated hillslope | place: USA:California | collected 2013-09-17 | reverse complement strand
TCCAGTTGGAAGCCCGGCCCATAGTAGGGCTGGCTGAGATCGGGCGCGAGCGGCAAGCCATCACTGCCCAGCCGTGTGTCCTGTCCCACGTTCCCCTGCACATCCGTGCCTGTATACATGTCGATAAAGTGCGGATTGGTGGCGGAATGGGAGTGAGCATCCACCTGCCACTCCTTGTACTCGCGGTGACACAGACCACAACTGGCGCTTCCTTTGACCCCATCAAATGAATACCAGTCGTAGTTGTTGTTATCCCGTTGAGAAAGGGGTTTTAACGTGATCGTGATATCCGTGCCGCCCTTCCAATCTGGCGCACTGGGGTTTGCGGTGGTCCAGCCGACATAGTGACCGGCTGACCAGGCGGTAAGGACGACGGGCGTAATACCGCTGATCCCGGTGAAGGTGTACGTACCATCCTTCGCCGTCTGGAGTTTTGTAGGCTTTCCCTGAATCTGGACGGTAGCGCCTGCCACCGGGCCATTTGCATCCGTGACAACGCCAGACAAAGTGGGCGGAAGCGGTATTGTGTTGGTTGGCGTGGCGGCAACAGTTGGGGTAGCGTCCTGCGCCCATGCGGAGTCACTTATCTGGAAGGCGATGAACATCCCACCCAGAAAAAACAGCATACTAACAATCATTGGCAATGCAGGCTTGCTCATGCTTCTCATCCTGCTCTATCTCGCTGCATATGGATCGGCGGCGTCGCGCAGGCCATCGCCCAGGAAATTAAAGCCGAGCACGGCGACGACGATAAACCCAATGGGTGCCAGAATCCAGGTGTTCTGACCGAGAGATTGAATATCCTGGGTATTCCTCATCAACAGCCCCCAACTGATGAGCGGTTCCGTGATTCCGATTCCCAGGAAGCTCAGGAACGATTCAGCCAGAATCACACCGGGAATTGTCAACGTCAGAATCACAATCACATGACTCAACACGTTTGGATACAGGTGGCGGAAGATGATTCGCGCGTCCGAAGCACCCATTTCTTTAGCTGCCATGATGAAATCCGTCTCGCGCAATGACAGCACCTTGCTGCGCACTTCGCGAGCCAGCGTGGTCCACGTCAGCAGCGCGAAGATACAGGCCATAACGATGAACACGGTGAACGAATCGGCTGTTTTGGGCACGAGCGCTGCCAACGCCATCCACAGCGGCAAATTCGGGAAGGCGGCAACAAACTCGGTAAAACGCTGGAGAACGTTATCGACCCAACCACCGTAAAACCCCGACGCAACACCGAGTACAGAACCGATGAGAATGCTAATGATCGTCCCAAACAAACCCATCGTGAGCGAGATACGCCCGGCTTCGCACGCTTTACCCCACAGGTCGCGGCCCTGTCTGTCGGTGCCGAGCAAAAAGATAGTGCCGCCCTGGTCGACACCATACAAATGCAGCCTTGTGGGAAACAGCCCTAGCAGCTTGTATTCAGGGCCTTGCACGAAGAAATGGATTTCATACGCTTTGCTCGTGTCTTCTTCCCAAATTGGCCTGAATGATTTGTCCAATGTGACGGTATAGTTGTAAACGAATGGGATCAGGTGAAAAGTCCCGGACCTGTTGTGGTGGGATGAACGAAGATTTCAAGTCGATTTTCGAAATGTCAGTCGGACTGAAGAAGTTCGCAAAAGCCGCCAGGAAGACCAGCCCAACGACCATCAGCCCGCCGACAATCGAGACCTTGCTGCGCCGGAAGCGACGCCAGACGAGTTGAAAGTAACTTTCGTGCTCCTCTTGCGGGATAGTCGCGGGGCTGACCAGCGTGCCGTTAATTGTGATATCTGGTGTTACAGCGCTCATATTTAAATCAATCCACCCACAATAATTAACTATAGCGAATGCGCGGATCAAGGACAGCCAGGAAGAGGTCAGACAACAGGTTGCCAATCAGGATTAGCGCACCGTAGATCAGTAATAATGAACCAGAGACATAAATATCCCGGTTGACCAGCGCTTCGTAGAAAAGTGGTGCCAGGGTGGGCAGGCCCAAAACGATTGCGACCTCCAACTCGCCCGACAACATATAGGGCACGGCCTGACCCTGATAGGCGATAAGGGTATGCAGAGCGTTGGGTACAGCGTGCTTCATGATAACGGTCTCTTCTCTCAATCCCTTGGCGCGGGCTGTCTGGACGTACTGCGCACCTAACACGTCGAGCAGATTACCGCGCATCACTCGCATGTTGCGGGCGACACCGCCTAACCCTGCGATGAGCAGGAGCGGCCAGACGTGTCTGAATAGATCGACTACCTTTGCCCAACTCCAGGGCGCAAATACATATTCAGGCGAAAAGAGCGATACCATGCTGGGTTGGCTGTAAACAACGACCAGCACAAACAGGATAATGATCGCAAGTGAAAAGCGTGGTACTGAGGTGAAAATAAAAGCGATGATGGACCAGAAGTTGTCCCAAAACCCATATTTCCTGGGGGCGACAAAGATACCCAGACCCACACCGACGAACGTTGAAATGGCGTGGCACAGAAACGCGAGCAAAACTGTCATAGGCATACGATCAGCAATTAGCTGCCCGACATCTTTGCCATAGGCAAATGAATAGCCGAACTTTCCCTCGGTAACGATCCCTTTGGCCCAGGCCATGAACTGGACTGGCACAGGTTTATCCAGGCCATATTGAACGCGCACGTAATTAGCCTGCCGGTCAGCGTCTGCCTGGGTCGCGCCGTTGGCGAGCAGATAGCCTTCATAGGTGGTAGCAAAATCGCCGGGAGCCAGTTTGATGACGATAAACGACACGATCCCGATGCCTATCAGCATAAAAACTGCAACGAGCATCCGGCGCATAATATAACTAACCATACTGCCTCCGGCAGACTACGATGAACCTTACGAGGGGCAGAGGTATACCCCTCGTAAAACTTCAGGTTTGTGGTAGCTTGGCGATGACTTCTCCAAGCTACCGTGTAGTGAAACGTTATTTCGTGTAGACCGCGATGGTCTCTGGAGCAACCTGCGCGACCTGCTGATCCTTGGGCGTCCACATAGCGTCCAGCAGGATGCCTTCTTCCACGAAATGGTACAGGAAGACAGGTGTGCCATCCGCGACATTCTTGATGCGCTTGGTCAGACCGAGGCCATAGCGCCCAACGAAGACACCCATATCATAGACATTCTCGGTGAAGATCTTGTTGTACTGGTTCATCAAGTCGGTACGCTGAGCGGTATCGAAAGTTGAGCGATACTTGGTAACGATATCAACCAGCTTCGGCTCGAAGTCCATCAGCTTGCGAGGCGTGTTGCCTTCGCGATGCCATGGGAAGTCTTTGGTGTATGGAGCTAACAAGGGCGGGTTCACGAAAGGCAGCGCCCACTGCTGACCGCCTTGTATACCACCACGCGCTACCACCATATCCCAGGTGCCCGTGGCATAATCATTGAGCTGTGTCTGATTATCAATGACCTTCATGTTGACCTTGATACCGATTGCCGCCCACTGGTTGACCAGGGCCTCGGCAATGTTCTGGGTTTCCTTAGCAGCCTGGTCGGCCAGCAGTTGGATGACCAGCGGCTGTCCTGCCATCGGTCCGTCAGTCCATTGCAACACGCCATCGCTGCCTGGCTTCAGCCCGACCTGCGCGAGGAGTGTTTTGGCAGAATCAACATCATAGGGATAATAGACCACCGAGTTCTTGTCGAAGCCTGGAGCACCTGGATACAGACCACCTGCCCAGCCACGCAAGAATGGACCTTTCATGATGGACTGGGCTATGCCGTCGCGGTCGGTTGCATAGCTCAGTGCCTGTCGGAAGCGCAAGTCACGGAACAGGGTGCGAAGTGCGGTGTCGCGCTTGGCGTCCTCAATACCGACATCCAGCGAATAGTTGAACTCTACCAGGAATCCGAGAACTTCTGGTCCCCAGGTAACATTGAATTTGGCATCCGGGGCATTAGCTTTGGTCATACCCTCGGCGAAGCCGCTTGGGTTCTCCAGGTTCGTGTGGTCGCAGTCGCCTGCGATAGTACACAGGTCGCGCCCAATGCCGCTGGGGCCTTTGCGGAAGGTAACTTCATCAATGTAGGGTAACTGGTTTCCGTCTTCGTCTACTTTCCAGTAATACGGGTTACGGCGCATGACCATGAGTTCATTGGTCTTATATTGGGTGATGACCCAGGGTCCCATCGTCACAATGGGCAGCTTGTCGGGGGTCAACGCATTCTGGAAGTCTTTGTAGGTGGGCTTGGGATTGGCCTCACTCCACTTCGGATGCAGAGGTTTGAGTTGATGAGCGGGCATGATGTCGAAGTTGCCTTCGTCCATCAGATAGAAAGCATCATAAGGCTTGGAGACCGGGAACGTGAACTTGATGGTGTGGTCGTCCACTTTTTCCAGTGAAGCAGGTTTCCCATCCCAGGTCCAGGCGTCCAGGTGCTTGTTGGAGTTAACCTGGTCGTCAAGGATATAGCCTTCCCAGGTGAACATCACATCGTCGGCGGAGAACGGCTCACCATCCGACCACTTCGCGCCCTCGATCAGGTGCATGGTCAGTTGCTTGCCGTCAGCAGACCAGTCCCAACTCTTGGCGATTTCGGGGAATGGATCAATATCCTGGGTCGCACGGAACAGTGGGCCGGTTTTGATCAGCGAGCCATATCGAAACGTATACGATTCAAAACCGTACCAGCCCGCCGAGACGCCAGCCATTTCGTTATAGCCAGCAGTTGGACAGGCAGAGAAAGCACGCCATACGTCACCATATTGACCGATGCCGTCCTTCATACCCGATTTTAAATACACTGCCGGTTCTTTGGGCAAGCGCTTCTCAACAGGCGGTAGTTGACCGGAGGACACGAACTTGTCCAGCCAGGGAGCCTGTTGGTATTTGGGCAGCGCTTTGTAGGTTACGATCTGGTCGATGGGCAGCCGCTGAACCGGCGTGCCGCCAACGTCGATTTTAGGGGCATCAGGATAGGGGATAGGCGGCTTAACCGCGCCACCCTGAGCCGTTGCCGGATGCGCGGCGGTTAGCACCACCACAAATAAAATGAGTAGAGGGACTATGTACCGTAGTACTTGACGGACCTTCATCGTGAGTCCTCCCAATTTTGGCGTCGAAATAAAAACTCTTTGTGTGCCACATCACCAATATGTCCCCCGCAGGCAAGAGCGAGGTTGCCGCACGCTGTGGACACGCCGTGCAGCTACACGAAATTTAATCCCTTATTGCTTATAAGCCTCACCTCCTCGATGTCGGGTGCAAGCTGTCTCGCCCCGGCGTCCTCCAAAAAAATCCGGTAGGGTTGTGGACCTCAGTAAAGCCAGCACGCGGCCTGATGCCCCGGCTGGACTTCACGTAACGGGGGTTGTTGTTCACGGCAGATCGTCATGACTCGTGGACAACGCGGCGCGAATGGGCAACCTTGAATCACGTCCGTAGGCGTGGGCACCATGCCCTTTATCGGCTCCAGGTGTTTTTGGCCTTTCCGTCCCAGCACTGGTACCGAGTTCAGCAGGCCGACGGTGTACGGATGCAGCGGGTGATGGAACAATTCGCGTGTCTCGGCAAATTCGACAATTTTGCCAAGATACATAACGGCGACTTGCTCTGCCATTTGTGACACAACGCCGAGGTTATGTGTAATTAGGATGATAGAAGCGTCAAAATCGGCCTGAAGTTGATTCATCAAGTCGAGAATTTGCGCTTGGACGGTCACATCCAACGCCGTCGTAGGTTCATCGGCAATCAGGATAGATGGGTTGCACGACAGGGCCAGCGCGATCATGACCCGCTGCCGCATACCACCGCTCAATTGGTGTGGGAATTCGTGCAGACGCTGCCTGGGCGCGCTGATTTGCACTTTGGTAAGCATTTCATACGCACGATCCAGCGCTTCCCTTCGGTTAACTTTCCGGTGAACCTGCACCGCCTCAGCAATTTGATCGCCGATTGTATAGAGGGGGTTCAACGACATCATCGGTTCCTGAAACACGATGGCAATCTCGCCGCCGCGAATATTGCGGATTTCGGCACCGCGCGCGTCAAGCTGCGCAATATCAATGCACTCCCCCGTCTTTTTCCGATGCAGCAGAATCTCGCCGTCAACTATCTTGCCGGGTGGAGTTTGGATCAGCCGCATCACGGACATTGCCATAACGCTCTTGCCACAACCGCTTTCGCCGACCAACCCCAATGTACTTTTGCGAGGCAGGGTAAGATCAACGCCATCCAGCGCACGCACAGTACTTTTCTCAAGATAGAAATAGGTCTTGAGGTTCCTGATTTCCAGGATCGGAGCCGTCACGGTTAACGGGAGGTCGGACATTATCGCTTTATTCATTTTTCTTCTTAATTTTTATAATAGTGATAACGATATTTGGTTGATAATACGCTTTAGTACCGACAAACAATTAAAGACCATCAGGAATAAGGAAATTTTTACGGCACTATCTAAACTGGTCCGCCTTGGAGACGAAAGCCGCATGAATCGCGAATTTTCAGTTCGGTTTTTAGCACAATGTGATTTTGGTCAAGTGACTTGTTGGTAATGAGATCGATTAGCATTTTGCCCGCTGTCCAGCCTTGCTCAATGTCAGGCTCACGAACGGTTGTCAGCGCCGGAGTTGTATGACGTGCCAGACGAATATCATCGAAGCCTACCACCGCGACGTCTTGCGGCACGCGCAGCCCCGCTTCCTGGATAGCCGTCATCGCGCCAAATGCCATCACGTCATTCATGGCAAATAGGGCAGTTGGCAACGGCGAGGCCGCAAGTATCGACTTCATAGCCTCATAGCCAGTTTCTGGGTCGTAATTGCCATAACGCACGAGCGTTTCATCGAACTCAAGTCCGGCTTTAAGGAGAGTGTCGCGATAGATATGGAAGCGCCGTGTCGCCTCACGATGTATGGGAACAGGTGCATAGGTAATACAGGCGATGCGTTTGTGACCCAGGCGGATCAAATGCTCAACCGCATGTCTGACCCCCTCCAACTTGTCAACGACGGCGTAATTCAGCGCCTCATGGTAATTGTAAAGTGCAACCACCGGAGCACCTTCGGCGACACTGGCGACCAGCGCTTCGATGTCGCTATCGCTTGGAGAGTTGAAGTTGACAATAATGCCAGCCACCTCCTTACCCCGGATGAGGTCCAGATAGGTGTTGGGATGGCTACCATCTTCGATCAATTCTACAAGAATACGATAGCCGTGCTGCCGGGTTATCTGGCTGAGTCCGGTAATGATGCGGGGCATGTATTCGTCGATGAATACCTGCTCGTGAGGCTGAAGTAGAATTAAGCCAATATTTGTGCTTCTGCCGCGAGCCAGTGTCCGCGCCGATGCGTCAGGCACGTAGCCAATCGAACGGGCTGCTTCCAAAACGCGCTGCCTGGTTTCTTCGCTGATGTTGGCGCTATCGACGTTATTTAAAACAAAAGATACCGTCGTTTGTGATACGCCAGCCAGTTCAGCAACTCGTCGGCTCGTGACCCGAGGTGTTCGCATCAAAATGCCTATAAATGTAACTATATTTGATTTTACTAAAGCGTATTAGTAATGATCAGTAGTGTAGGAGTGTTGAACATTTTTGTCAAGATGTCCGACCAATCTCTGTTCAGGTCCTAGCGGATACGGCGCTATCAGCCGCATTGACGCGCTCATCTTTGACCAGACATCTTTTAGTTATGGTCGCGCTGTTCGGCCTGACCGAATGCCGTAACTACAGTGGAGTAATAATTCCACAGAGACACTGACTTGATCTCGATCCGCTGTAGCCGGAATCTAACGCAGCCGGTTGGACAATTGTTAGAAATACTTGCGCGCTGATCCATCTACGCCGTCACTGAGACAATTCAATAGCCGCTGAATCCACGCCAGCCAAAAATTGTTTTGTTATCAACAAGCAGGCAATCTTTCGACGCGCCGCCAAGTAAACGGATTTGTATGACGCGGGAGCCGGGTCTGAGTATCCCGGAGGCTCCTGATTTGTCCATTGCAAAAAAGACCGCCAGATGTGGATACTTTATGGCAAGGGTACTGCCAAGCGAAGCGGCGTAGCACGGTGGCCCAAATCGCTGGATGATCTCTCCGGCTACTAAAGCATTGCCGGGATTGAATGAAACGTCGATTTCGTCAATGACACCGACGGTACTTGCAATATGAAGGTGAGTATTGATGTGCGGCAGGTCATAAGACCCAGGGGCTATTTCTACGGCATCTACCTGCGCTGTGGCGATTATTGAGGCCGCTTCACGAAACAAGGTCTTGTCAGGAGTTAACCCTAAATAGCAAGGAGTTTGACCACACAGGGCAAACTCCGGGATAAGGCTTGCGTTCAGGGGCACTGTTGCATTCGCAATCGCGATGACACTACCGCACAGCACCGCTATCAATGTACAACAGATGAGGGTGAAGCTAAATAAGCGGTTCATAGGCTAATAATACGCGGTGGAGAACCTGCCCGCAATCTTCCGTCGGGCCAACCGTTTAGCCCTGCGCAGACTTGTGATGTTTTAGATACCAGGCGACGGCTTCTGTTCGATTGGTGACATCAAGCTTCACAAAAATATTCTTGAGGTGGTAGCGGACTGTGTTAACACTGATGGACAGGGCTGCTGCGATTCTGGGATTACTATAACCTTTAGCCATATACGCAAGCGATTCACATTCACGCGGTGAGAGCACACTCAAAGCGTCGTGCGACTCGCCGCGACCCGTTGCCAACCAGGTCTGTGCAGCGTGATGAAATAGCAGATGGCCCTGTGCCACTTGCCGGATCGCTTCGATGGTTTGAAGTGGCGATTCGGTCTTGAGGACAAAGCCAGCAGCAGCCAATTCCAATGCTGTTTGGATACTTCGACTGTCACTGGATGCGGTCAAAATCAACACACGTATTGCGATATCGCGTTGACGAATTTGGGCCAGGACTGTCATACCATGATAGGACATCTGTAGATCGAGGACCAGCACATCGGCCTTGTGCTCCTCAAGCAAATGGAGCAATTCATGGCCGTTTCTCGCGGTGGCAACTACGCTAAAATCTGGCATCTGCTCCAACAACCTACGCAGCCCTTCGACCACCAGAGCGTGCTCGTCGGCCAGGATTATTCGTATAGGCATATTCATAGATGCCTGTCTTTCCATGCTCTGCAAGAGCCTATTTCCCGATACTAAACTCAGTCGGCGTATAATCTTTGAACTGCTCCCGCAGCGCACTCTTGAGAAATTTGCCCGTGGCAGTCTTGGGGATTGCCTCAATGAATACCACGTCGTCGGGCAGCCAGAAGCGGGCAAAACGGGGAGCGATATACTTGATCAATTGCGCCGCTGTAACATTTACACCGGACTTCAGCACGGCGACAGCCAGCGGACGTTCAACCCATTTGGGATGTGGGATCGCGATGACAGCGGCCTCCGCGACAGCCGGATGGGCCATCAGTGCGTTTTCCAGATCCACTGAGCTGATCCATTCGCCGCCGGACTTGATCAGGTCTTTAGAGCGATCTGTAATCTTCATATAACCTTCAGGGTCAATCGTGACCACATCACCCGTGCGGAGCCATCCGTCACCTGTCCAGTTTTTCATAGGCTCAACCGCGTTGTGATAATCCGAAGCGATCCATGCGCCGCGTACCTGCAACTCGCCCATCGTCTGCCCATCCCACGGGACTTCACCCTGCTCGTTCACGGCCCGCATATCAACTAAAGGCATTTGCAACCCCTGTCTGGCGCGATAGGCATACTGTTCGTCCTCGTCCAGATCACCCAGCGTGCTCTTAAGCTGAGACACTGTACCGAGTGGTGCCGTTTCAGTCATGCCCCAGGCGTGGATAACATTTAGATTGAACTTGTCGAAGCCACGTATCATCGCTTCCGATGCGGCGGAACCACCAACAATCATCCGCATCCCCGGCGTCAGGTTCCAGCTAGTCGGTTTTCGTTCCAGCGTTTGCAGAATGCCAAACCAGATGGTTGGCACGCCCGCCGTGATCGTGACCTTTTCGTGTTCAAACAGGTCGAGCAGGCTCACCGGATCGAGATGCGGGCCGGGCAACACCTGTTTGCTCCCTGTCATGGTGGCGGTAAAAGGCAGTCCCCAGGCGTTGACGTGAAACATTGGCACAACCGGGGCAATCACATCTTCTTGGCCGATATCCAGGCCAGTAGGCATTGCCTCTGCCATTGCCTGCAAAACAATCGCCCGGTGCGAATAGACCACGCCCTTGGGTCGACCCGTTGTCCCCGATGTATAGCACATCCCCAGCGCCTCATTCTCGTTCAAGTCGGGATATTGGAAATCGCCCGTTGACTGCGCGATGAAATCCTCATAGTTGATGTAACCAGGTGGAATTGGCTTGCCTGTCAGTGGCACAACAATGACTTTCTCGACCTTGACCTCATCTTTGATCTTCTCAAATAACGGCAGCAGCACGTCATCCACAATCATGAAACGATCCCCGGCGTGGATGATGATAAAGGCAAGATCCGCGCGGATAAGGCGGAAATTTACCGTGTGCAGCACGCCGCCCGCCGACGGGATGCCGAAATACGCTTCCAGATGGGCATAATGGTTCCACATAAATGTGCCGACACGCTGTCCACGCCGCAAACCAGCCTTCTGCAGCGCCTCAGCCAACGCCAGTGATCGATGGTAGAAATCCCTATAGGTATAGCGGTGCAGCGATTTATCTGGCAGCCGCGAGACAATTTCGACTTTGGGGTACAACCGTCCGGCGCGCTCCAAAATGTGGGGCAGTGTCAAAGGGTAATTCATCATCGTGGCTTTCATGAAAAGCACTCCTAACCTAATAATTCGTCTTAACTATGTGAACTCAGTATAGGTCTTAAATTGTTCCCGGTGTCCTGAAGGTGTTCTTAAGCGGACGTATCGGTTATTTGATAGCGTTTGCCCCTATCCCCTGCCCCTTCCCCTCTTTACGGAGGGAAGGGGAAACCTGCTTGGAAAGCCCCTCCCTCTTTACGGGGGAGGGGTTTGGGGTGGGGGAATACTCTCATACCAATACGCCTCTGGAGTTGACAACTTTTGCTAATGAAATCACCCGAATCAGGCGACGCGCTCGAATATCCCCGCCGCGCCCTGTCCGCCGCCCACGCACATCGTCACCATTCCGTATCGGCTGCCGCGTCGGCACATCTCATTCATCAATTGCACCGTCAGTTTCGCGCCTGTGCAGCCCAACGGATGACCCAATGCAATTGCGCCGCCGTTGACATTGACGCGATCTTCCTGTATTCCCAGTTCGCGGATCACGGCCAGCGCCTGTGCAGCGAATGCCTCGTTGAGTTCGATCAGATCAATCGCATCGAGTGACAAACCAGCACGGGTCTGCGCCTTCGGCACAGCCCGAATCGGGCCAATGCCCATGATCTCCGGCGGGACGCCTGCTACACCAAATGAGACAAAGCGCAGGATCGGGGTCAGGCCAAGCGATTCCGCCTTGCCGCGTTCCATCACTAACAGCGCCGCCGCGCCATCCGAAAGCGGCGACGAGTTCCCTGCCGTCACACTGCCGCCCTCTTTGAAGGCTGGCTTGAGTTTCGCCAATCCCTCTACCGTTGTATCAGGCCGCAGGTGTTCATCCTGCTCAAAGATGGTCTGCGTGCGGCGCTGCGTCCCATCCAGGCCAGGCGTCACCTCTTCGATTTCGACAGGTACAATCTCGTCTTTGAACTTGTTGGCTTGCTGGGCTGCTATTGCCCGCTGATGGCTGCGCACGGAGAATTCATCCTGTGCCTGCCGTGTCACGCCGAACTTCTCTGCCACCCGTTCGGCAGTCAGCCCCATACCCATGTACGTCGCTGGCATGTGTTCAAGCAGTTGCAGGTTGGGTGACGCACGGAACCCAACCATCGGGACCAGGCTCATCGTCTCGACACCGCCCGCAATGATGATATCTGCGCCGCCTGCGATGATGCGCTCGGCAGCCATCGCTATCGTTTGCAAGCCGGATGAGCAAAATCTGTTGACTGTAACCGCCGGGACGTAATCTGGCAGGCCCGCATTGAGCGAAATAATGCGGGCCAGGTTCATGCCCTGCGAAGCTTCGGGCATGGCACAACCCATGATCACGTCGTCAATCTCGGTGGAATCAAGTTTCCCTTCTGTGCGGTGCATCAATTCGCGGATGACGATAGCGCCCATGTCGTCGGGACGCCAATTGCGCGTTGCGCCGCGTCTACTCTTTCCTACAGCGGTCCGCACACCAGCGACAATTACAGCTTCTCTCATGATCTTCTCCTCAAAAAAATTTCAACAGCATTGACATGGGTTTCGGCAGTCCACAGCCGGGGAAAAGCGTTGCGCTCGATTCGCTGCGCTGCATCCTGTGAGTGTTCAGCGGCCTTGAGAATGCGCTTGTACGCACGGACAGCAGCGGGATCGTGCTGCGCCAGCGCCTCTCCCATACGGATCGCTGTTTGCAAGGTGTCGCCAGACTGGGCGAGATGTGTGACTATGCCACGATAGTACGCCTCAGACGCCGAGATCACGTGGCCGGATGTCAATAAATCGAGCGCACGGGCATAGCCGACAAGCTGCATGAGTCGGGCCGCACCGCCCCAACCGGTTGTCAGGCCGAGCCGAATCTGCACAAAGCCCAGATCGGCATCGTCAGCCATGACGCGCCAGTCGCAGGCTAGCGCCACCTCGACACCTCCGCCACGCGCTGCACCTTCCATTGCCGCTATCGTGATGCACGGCAGGTCGCTCAGCGAGTTGAGGGCGTTGCCCATCAACGTGATCATGCGACGGGCATCATCTTCGGTGTTGTAGCCGTGCAAATCGCTGAGGTCGCCGCCTGAGATAAAAGTCTTGCCCGCGCCCGTAACGATCAGCACATGCAAATCGGGATCAGCGTATGCTTGCTCAATGGCTGCTGCGAAGTCGATCATGCCTTCCAAATTGAGCGCGTTGCGCACTTGGGGACGGTTTACCGTCAGCACGCCGATGTGATTTTCAACCGAGAATTCGATTGATGGGATAGCAGTCTTTTGCATATCAGTTCCTTAGCGGCTTGCCCGTTTTCAACGTATACGCGATCCGTTCGAGCGTCTTTGGCTGTTGGGCCAGAAACACAAAGGCCTCGCGTTCCAGGTCGAGGATATATTGCTCGTCCACCCAGGTCGGAGCCGAGAGATCGCCGCCGCACAGGACCCAGGCCAGTTTCTGGGCGATCAAATGATCGTGCTCACTGATCTGATTGCCTTCGCGCATCTGGAACAGCATCGAGTAGATCGCGCCTAACACATCGCGCCCGGCGGCATAGATTTTTTCCGGCGCTGACGGACGAAAATTACTATCAGCCAGATGTCGTGCCTCGCGTTTGGCCTCGCCCAACTGGTAATCGTGGTTCATGACGATGCGATCTCCGCCGATCAAAAAGCCCATCAGGCCCGCCTCTTTTGCGTTGCCGCTGACTTTAGCGTTGCCAGTTTGCATAAAGAGACTTTGTACGACAGGTAACGCATCAGCATAGTCAATGCGCATGGCGGGATTTATCACCCGGCGCAACAGTTCCTTGCAGCCACCGCCTGCCGGGATCAGCCCAACGCCGACCTCGACGAGTCCCATGTAAAGTTCGCCTGCCGCGACAATGCGGTGTGCGGCCAGGCATGTTTCCGTCCCGCCGCCGAGTGTCTGGTCGAACGGTGCGGCAACGATGGGTTTGGCGGCAAAGCGCATGGTTTGGTGTAAATCTTGAAATTCACGCACCAGCTTGTCGCTCTGAGGAGCCAATGTCTCTCCCTCTGCGACAAAGCTGCTGAGATTCATCCCGGCGCTGAACCGCTGCCCCTGGTTGCCGATCACCAGCGCATCAAAATCGTGATCGAGCCGTTCCAGCGCCTTCCAGGACATTTCGATAACTCTGGGCGTGTACGTATTGGCTTTGGAATGAAATTCGAGTAGGGCCACGCCGTCACCAAGATCATGCAGGCTGGCGTCGTCATTGCGCTCAACTTCGCAGTTGCCGCGTCGCAGTGCTGCTACCGAGATCGGCTGTCCGGCCTCGTGGGTTGGTACATATTTCTTGTCGAGTGGGCTGTATTGCAGGGAAGTTTCGCCTTCATACTGGTAAAACGACTGATGCCCGGTTGCCAGCATCTCTTTGACCCACGGCGCTGGAGGATAGCCGTCAGCTTCCATGCGTTGAGCCGTCTCCGCCACACCGAGCGCGTCCCATTTCTCGAACGGCCCCATCTCGTGAGCAAAGCCCCACTTTATGGCATTGTCTATCGAGATCAAATCATCTGCGATCTGCGGGATGCAGTCGGCACAATAGGCAAACTGGAAAGCGAGATCGTGCCATGCTAACCGGGCGGCCCGGTCATTGCCCTTGATCACAGCCCGGAGCCGTTCGCTCAAATTGCCTTTCACGTTGAGCGAGTCGAAGCGTGGATTTCGAGGCGGCTCATGTTCCATCGTGTCGGTGTTGAGCACCCAGAACTCTTTTTGACCGTCCTGTCCACGCACTGTTTTGTAGAAGCCAATGCTAGTCTTGTTGCCGAGCCATTTCTTCTCGACCATTTGCACAATTACTGCGCCGCTCTTGCCCCGGTTCGTGGTTGGTTCGTCGGGCAGCAGCGCAGTCAGGTTATGTTCAATGTAAGTTATCACGTCGATCCCAACGAGATCGAGCAGCCGGAAGACCGCCGTTTTCGGGTAGCCAAGCGTTGGTCCGGCAATGGCGTCTATTTCTTCGACGCTGTAGCCGTTTTCCAGACCATACCAGGCCCGGAAGCCCATTGTCGCGATGCCAACGCGATTGCCGACGAAGTTCGGGGTGTCTTTACAAACCACCACACCCTTACCCAATGTGCGCTCACCGAAATCCCGCATGAACGCGGTCAGGCGCGGGTTGGTGTCAGG
>WNFM01208306.1_pt2 | contig 14848 bp, 11 predicted proteins | sample 5400271 | NCBI WGS metagenome assembly WNFM01 (sample SAMN13153352, study PRJNA577476) | soil metagenome | isolation source: 60 cm saprolite on Douglas fir-dominated hillslope | place: USA:California | collected 2013-09-17 | reverse complement strand
GCAAGAAGATGATGGGATGGGCAAAGTTCTGCTGCGTCAGCCAGTGGACGACTTCTGGAGATGACGTGGAGTATTTCACGCCTGAAGACGGCGCCACGGTGATCGAATCGGTTCCGGGGTGCGTGCCGGTGTAGGTCAACGATGCGATGCCATCGGCGTCGGTGATGGCTGTCGCCTTTTGCGCGTTGGGCCCGGAGACGGTGAACGCCACCGACGCGTGGGCCTGTGGGTGCCCGCTGCCAGTGTCGGTGACCTGGACATGAATGGTCTGATCGGTGTTGACTCCACGAAAGTCGCCCGCGATGGTGGTGTGTCGCTGGAAGTCGTCTGCCGCGCAGGCGCTGGACTGATCAACATCGACGGCGCAGAGCGTGAGCCGCGTGGTTGCTTGCACTCGGGTCGATGCGCCGTCGCAGGCCAGGATCACGATGACGACGCCGACGGTACAGAGCAACGCTACGGGTAACCGCACTCCATGACGCTGGTGGCTGTCCATCGAAGACACTCCTTCTTTGCTCACCCAAGGCGAAGGGTTCCCTCGGGCACAGCGCCCACACGGCCCGTCTGGCGTGGATGCATGCGGGATGCGCGAATTGCGCGGTGACGCTCACCAACACCGGGCGGAGCCAGCAGGGCATCGATGCGCAGGCATCGCTCCGCCTACCAGTGTGCCAGATCAACGCGACGAGGGACACATACAATTCATACAGCTACTGATACTGAGAGTAGCGGCAAGCGGAAGCCCAGTGGGAGCGGCGATTTGACATCACCAACCGGGGTCACTAGACTGAGACTCAATATTGGCCCGCGAGCGGGCAGGGTGCCGGAATGAGGGACGTCATGGCGAGGGGCGAGGCGCTCAGGGTGTGCGACCTGGCGCCAGGGGACGTCGGGGCAGTGCAGCGGCTGCTGCAGACCTCCGACCACGTATATCGCCGCTTTACGACGGAAGAGCTGCCACACGTGCTGGCGACGTACCCAGCCCTGGGCCTCTTCTCCGTGCCACCCGGACCATTGGCCCACATCACCGCGGGCACGCTCCAGGCCTACCTCCTGATCAACGCGCTCGTCCCGCCCAGCGCCTGGATCGGGGGATTCGGCGTGGTGTGGAGCGCGAGCGAGCGCTTTGCCGACTACCTGGATCTCCTGCTACCCGCCCTCGAGCGCGCGGCGGCGCGCCGAGGCGCTGGTTCACTCTATTACTCCGGGAACGACATGGAGGGTGATTGGCTGCGCGCCGCGCTGGAAGCGCGCGGATTTCGGCTCATCACGACGTTGCGCTCGTACGACAAAGATGATTCAGCGATTCCAACATGGGGCAACCCGCATGTGGTCGTCCGCCCCTTCGTGGAGGCCGATCTGCCAGGCGTGCTCGCCGTCGAAGAGGAGGCGTTCGCGCAGTTGTGGCGGCACGATGCGGCGGGCTTCCTGGAAGTCAATCAGACGTATCCCTACTTTGTCGTCGCCGGAGACGCCACCGGGATCGTCGGCTATCAGTTCAATGCTGTAGATAGTGGCTCCGGCTATCTGGTCCGCATCGCGGTCCATCCGCGCGCCGCAGGCCAAGGCATCGGCACCCGTCTGATGGCCGAGGCGATCCGCTATTTTAGCGGCCGGAGCGCCCACCAGATACTGCTCAACACGGAAGAGACCAACTACCGCGCCCGCCGCCTCTATGAGCGCTTCGGCTTCTCTGCCGTTCCGCCGCACGGCTTCGTTCTGGGCAAGGAGATCCAGCTCGTCGATGGCGTCCCCGAACCTGCCAGCGCATGAGCATTCGTGGTCGGCGTGCATCAGGCGCGCGCAATACTGCATGGCCTGGCTGAGTGGCACCTGGGGGAATGTAGCGCTTACTGGCGGAGGGAGACGCCGTGCCCTGCTGAGACTCCTTCCAACGCGTAGGTCATGCCGTCTTGCGTATAGCCGCCGGTGAAGGGGTCGCTCTCCATGAGCATGGGCGTATCCAGGTCCACGTACCGGAAGCCGCCCAACCCCGCGATCACATGGGCCGAGGCCGCGATGCCCAGCCGCGATTCGAGCATCGCTCCCACCATCAGCTGCAGGTGCGCCGCGCGGCAGACCGCTGCGATATCGAGCGCTTCGACCACGCCAGACTTCATCAGCTTGATGTTGATGGCGTTGGCCGCGCCGAGGCGCGCGACACGCAGGGCATCCGCCGCGGTATGGACTGCTTCATCCGCCGCGACGGGCACCCCGGCGCGCTCGGCCACGAAGCGCAGCCCTTCCAGATCATGCCGGTGCACCGGCTGCTCGAAGAGGATCGGCCGAATGCCGTCCCCGGCTAACGTGTCAACGAGCTCGATGGCTTGGTATGGGGTGTACCCCTGGTTGCCATCCAGGATCAGGTCAACATCGGGTGCGCCTTCTTGGGCTGCCAAGACGCGCTCGATGTCCTCACCCACCATCGTGCCCACTTTGATCTTGAGCGTGGTAGCGCCCCGCTCGCTATACCGCTCAGCCAGCTCGGTGACGTGCGACGGCTCCTCAATGGGAATGCTCATGTCGGTAGTGACACGCGTCTGCGCCCCGCCGAAGAATTGGTACAGCGGGATGCCCCACGATCGCGTCAGCGCATCCAGGAGCGCGATCTCGACGCCCGCGCGCGCCGTAGCTTGATGCTCGAAGCTGGCGTCCAGACGATGTGCCAGCGGGCGCCACTGCGTCGCGTCTTGTCCTTCCAAGAGTGGCTGCATGGCGCGTACGGCAGCCAGCGCGGTCTCTTGCGATTCTCCGCCACTGGGGGGAAACGGCGACGCCTCGCCGAGGCCCACGGTGCCATCAGCGAGGGTGATGCGCACAAGCACGTTGCGCGCCGAATCCATGCGCCCGGTGGCGATGATGAATGGCTCGAGCAGCGGCAAATCGAGCGGCTCAGCTTCCAGGCGGGCGATCTGGGTGGCGGACGTTGCGGTGCGTGGCATGCGTTGCTCTCCCTTCCTGGCATCAACTGTCGCACGCGCGCCTCGGCGCGACGCCGTCGCGCCGAGGCGCGACCTGCCGACCAGCGCAGGTGCCCCGCTGGCGTACGGGCTGGGCCACGCCCAGGCGCGAGCAACCTGCGAGCCGAGCTGTCAGCCCATTGTACGCGCGGGTGGGCACCGCGCACAACGTCAGCGCTTAGGTGTTGGACAGCATAGAGGCGACGAAGCTGGCCTCGTAGGCGGCGACGATGGCCTCGCGCACGTCGGCGTCGGTAAAGATGCCCGCCTCAAGCAAGAGCCGATACTCGCGCACGAGCGTGGTGGAAAGCATTTGTGGCCCGTCGGTGTTGATAGTGAGGCGCACGCCGTGCGCGCGCAGCGTCGTCAGAATGTGATGGAGCTCGTCCAGGTCACGGATCGCGCGCGTCCGCAGGTTCGACGTCGGGCAGACTTCCAGCACGATGCCCGCTTCGGCGACGCGCTCCAGGCTGAGAATGCCATGGCCGATGCGGTGGGGGCGGAGATACTGCACCACTTCCCACATATCCTCGATGGACCCCTCTTCGCCCGTGTGGATCGTCACGCCGAGGCCAGCGTCACGCGCGCGGTCCACGAGCGCCTGATGAGCCCGATACGAGAAGTGGGAATTGGGCGGGCCAGCGATGTCCACGGCGATGATGCCGCGCGTGCGGTAGCGCAGCGCCTTCTCCACGATGATGGCGTTCAGCTCATGGCTGAACGTGCGGTCCATCATCAGAATCAGGCCGCAGCGCACTTGCGGGTACTCCAGCAAGGCACGATCCTGGCCGCGCAGAGCTGCCGTGATGATATGGTCGAGGTCCTGCTCGCCTTCGCGATTGCGCTTCATGGGATTGAAGCGCAGCTCGAGCGTCGTGATGTTGGACTTGCGGTAGGCGCCGCCAATGATCTCGTACACCGAGCGCTCGATCGCCAGCGGACTGGATTGGATAAGCTCCGTCCAGCGAAAGATCAAGTCATATTCCGCCAGATTGTTCACCTTGTCGGGACGGCTGACGCTGATCAGGTCGACGAAGTCCCAGTAATCCTTACTGGGGAGACGAATGCCTTGCTCGTGCGCGATGCTCCACATGATGGCGGCATCTACGGCCCCGCCGACATGGGAGTGTAGCTCGGTCAGCTCCGGGCGTTCATCTAACACGCTTGGCGTCGTCACACGCTCCTCCTTGGTGGCGCTGTACGCTGGTGCGAGCTTGAGGTATTTTGCTGATTGTAGCACAGCAAACACTGCGGTAAACCGCTGCACGGGCGGCGTTTCCGATAACATTGCATGAGCTGAGGCATCACATATGGCGCTGCGCTTCCGGCCAGGGACGCTTCCTGGGGCCGAACACAGCGGCTTAACAAATGCACGTGGCTCTAGCGCACAGCGCCGCGTGATACGATGATGTCGCCGCGGCGCCAAATGCGCAACGGAGCGCCTCGCAGTGCACGGGCGCAGACTCAGCGGGAGACCGCCGCATTCCACACTGCCCTGAGGGGAGGACACGACCATGGCAAACGTGTTTGAGAACATCTTGGTCGACCGCGACGACACGATCTCGACGATCACCCTCAATCAGCCCGAGCGGCGCAACGCGCTCTCATCCAGCATGATGAGCGAGCTGATCGACGCCTTCAAGGCCGTCGGGCGCGATCACGCCGTCCGCGCAGTGATTCTGGCCGCGAATGGACCGGCATTCTCCGCGGGCCACGATCTGCGCGAGCTGGTCGGCGGCAACATCACTGTCTACCGCGACGTCTTCGATCTCTGCACGGAGCTGATGACCACGATCCAGGCGATCCCGCAACCCGTGATCGCACAGGTCCATCGAGTGGCGACCGCCGCTGGCTGCCAGCTCGTCGCCACCTGCGACCTGGCCGTGGCGTCCGAGGCACCACGCCTATGGTGGCGTTGAGCCGCGCGATCGGGCGGAAGCGGGCGTTGCAAATGCTCTTGACCGGCGAGGCAATCGCGGCGGAAACCGCCGCCGACTGGGGGCTGGTGAATCAGGTGGTGCCCGCCGATCAGCTCGAGCGCGCGACGCGTGCGCTGGCGCTCTCCATCGGACGAGCCAGCTCGCTCACCGTGGCGCTGGGCAAGCAGGCATTCTACAGCCAGATCGACCTGGATCAGCCGAAGGCCTATGCCTACGCCAAAGAGGTGATGAGCATGAACGCGCTCGCCGCCGATGCGCAAGAGGGCATGTGCGCCTTCCTCGACAAGCGCGAGCCAACCTGGACGGGAATCTGACGGTTCGGGCGGGCGGCGCGACGTAGGCCCTGGTGGTGGGCGCGGCGCGTGCGATCGCTCTGTTTCTTGCGGACAGGCTCTTGCGCTACAATGAGGTGTGACAACGTGCGCCACATGGGCGCCCGCATATGGGTTGGATTGGAGTGATGAATGAAAACGTTTCTCGAGGTGGTCATCTCGATATTCCTGCACCCCATTGCCGTGGTCTTGATGTGGATCAACCTGGCTGGGCGCATGGATCTGAAGACGATCGAGAAGCTGATCTGGGCCATTGTTGGGATTGTGTGGGGCATTGGTCCGATTCTGTATATCCTCCTTGGCCGCGGCGCACTCTGGGGCGAGCCGGCAGTGCGCCAGCCACAGATGTAGCACCGGCTTGGCTGATCGGCAGGGCCGCCGCGCCCTGCCACTGGCGCATTCCCCAGGTCACTCTTCATGGGGAGGCGCGGCCCCCAGCGCATCGCTCGCCGTCCGACCATGTGGTACAATGAGCTGAGAGAGAACGGGTGTTCTAGCGCTGGGGCCGCGGCGCTGGCATCGTGCGCACGCCCTGCTCATCTCAGGAGCCTCGCCGGTGGACGATCTCTTGCGCTCGCGCCTTGCCGCACAGCAGCTCCTGCGCTGGTGGGCCGCTACCTCTGGCGCCGAGAGCGCACCTGCCGCGGTGGCTCCGCCTGAGCCGTCGACCACGGTCGCAACCGACCTGGACGGCCTGGTGGCGGGCCTGGGCCTCGACGTGGCGACCTTCCACCGCGCGTCGCAGCCCAGCGGAGCGCTGGGTTGGCTGGAACCCGGCGAGGACCTCATTTTTCTGCGGGATGACCTCGCGGAGCCCGTGCGCCGCTTCACCCTCGCCCACGAGCTGGGGCACGCGCTGTTGCACCGTCCTGGAGGCGCCGCCCACCTCCAGAATCCCTACCAGCCGCTCACTGAGGCGCCGCTCGCAGCCGCCGCGCCGGGGAATGATCTCGACGCTGGATCGCTCGATCCCTGTGACGATGCAGACCTCGACATTCTGATGGATCCGCTGGCCGCGAGCGAGGAAACCCTGCTTCCAGGGCAAGCCTACAGCGCGCGTGCGCGCCGTGAGCGCGAAGCCAACGCGTTCGCCGGGGCGCTGCTCTTGCCTCCTGACCTGGTAGGCGCACGCTTTCTCGGCGCGGAGGGAGCGCCGGGCGCCGCCCCACGGACGCTGGCCGAGCAGTTCGGTGTCTCGGAGGAGGCTGTCCACCAGGCATTGGCGGGGCTGCTCCTCGCGCCCGTCGCAACGGACGCGCCAATGGCTTCAGTGGGACGCGACGGCAGCGCAGCGCTGCCGCTAGCGCTGGATGAGCGGCAGCGCGCGGCGGCGGCGGCCGAGGCGCCGGCTCTCGTCGTCGCCGGACCAGGGACCGGCAAGACGACCACGCTCGTGGGCCGGGTAGCCCATCTCGTCTTTGAGCGGGGAGTCGAGCCAGGGCGCATTCTGGCGCTCACGTTCTCCAACAAGGCTGCCCGGGAAATGAGCGAGCGTGTGGCTTCCTTGCTGGCGCGCGCAGTCGCCCCCGAAGCCCAGCCAACGATCAGCACGCTGCACGCCTTTTGTGGCGGGCTCCTGCGCCGCTACGGCCCGTTGGTGGAGCTGCGGGCCGACTATCGGTTGATCACCGAAGCCGAAGGCTATATGCTGCTGCGCCAGGTAGCGAGCGGGCTGCCGCTCAGACACTATCAGCCGTTGTCCGCACCCGCCATGCACTTTCCCGCGGTGCTCGGCGCGATCTCGCGCGGCAAAGACGAGCTTGCCGATCCCGATCGGTACTTGACACTCGCGCAGGAGATGCAAGCGCGCGCCAGCACCTCGGAGGAACGCGGCGCGGCGTCTCAGGCTCTGGAGGTAGCGCGACTTTACGCAGCGTATCAAGGCGCGGTCGAGACCGCAGGCAACGCCGACTTCGGCGATCTCATCCGGCTCGCCGTGCGCCTCTTGCGCGAGCACGCCGACGTGTTGGGCGAGGTGCGCGGGCGCTACACGGAAATCCTGGTCGATGAGTTTCAGGACATCAATCGGGCCATGGGTGCGCTGCTAGAGACTCTGGCCGGTCCGCATGGTCGTTTGTGGGCCGTCGGCGACGCCGACCAGGCTATCTATCGCTTTCGGGGCGCCTCGCCCGCCAACCTCGCCCGCTTCACGGCCACCTACCCAGCCGCGCGCATCTATCCGCTCGCCACGAACTACCGCTCGCGGCCGCCCATCGTGCGCGCCGCCGCTTCGGTCGCGGACACCTTGCTCGGCCAGAACGAGCGTGTGGCGCTCCGAGCCGCCTACCAACCGGACGCGACTCAGCTCACGAGCGCGGAACACGCCGCGCGTCAGTCGCCGGAGGAGCCCGCGATCATCATCGCCTCCGCCCCGGACGAAGCGGCGGAGCTGGCTGGCCTGGTGGCTGCAATCCGCACGCGTGTGGACCAGGGCTACTCGCTTGCCGATCAAGCGGTGCTGTGCCGCTCGCGGCGCCAGTGCCAGCGCGTGGCCGCGGCATTGACGGCTGCCGGCCTGAAGGCGCGCCTCTCCACGCCACTCCTGGACGCGCCCGACGTCAAGAGCGTGCTCGGGGTGATCGCCCTGCTGGTGGACGCGAGCGGTACTGGGCTACTGCGCGCGGGCGCCATAGCGGACCATGCCTTCACCCGCGCGGACGCGCGTGCGCTCCTCGTGGAAGCGCGGTCCCAGCAGGCCACGCCGGTGTCGCTGTTGCTGCGCGGCGGGAGCCGGCTGGACGCGACGGAGGGGCTCTCAGAGGGTGGGCGTATCGCGCTGAAGCGCCTGGGCGCCATGCTCGCCGACCTCTGGGCGGCCCCGGATGTCGCGACAGGTGTGGCGCGCTATGTGTTCGCGCTGACGGATCTGGGCCGACGTGCGATCGGGGATGCCTCGCCAGAGGGACGTCAGCGTGCCGTACATCTTGCCCGCCTTCTGGCACTCGGGCATACGTTCGAAGAGCAGCGACGCGGTGTGGTCGCCGGGTCGCGACCTGTCGCGGCCTGGGGCGAGTTCCTGGATTACCTCCGCGTGCTGGTCGCGCTTGGTCGCGATGTCGGCGGCGATGACGACGCACATGCGGCGTCTGACGGCCTGCGCGTCCTGACGGTGCATGCGAGCAAGGGCCTTGAGTTCCCCATCGTGTATCTGCCTGAGCTGGCGGACGGGCGCTTTCCAGTGCAGCGGCGCGGTGAGATGGCGCCGCCACCGCCGGGCCTCAGCGACGATGCGGCCCTGGAGGCGCGTGACGGCACCGCGCACGTGACAGAAGAAGCCTGCCTCGTTTACGTGGCGATCACGCGCGCTCGCGAGACGCTGATCGTGAGCCACGCCGAGCGCTATGGACGGCGCGCCGCTCGTCCTTCACCCTTCCTCAAGCCACTCCTGGCGCTGGCCGAGACGCCAGGCGCTGGCGCGGTATGTCAGCGGTGGCCGGCCGTCACGGGCGCCATCGTCAACCGGGAACCCGCAGTGCTGGAAGCAGCGGACGAGATCGCGCCCAGTGGCGCGCCGGCGTCCTCCTGGGACGCAGCGGACACGGAGCCGGCGCTCCCCGTCGACGAAGCGTTGCCGCAAAGCGCGCTCGAAACCTACCAGCGCTGCCCGCGTCAGTACGCCTATCGATACGTGTATCAGCTGCGCCCGCGCGAGGTGGGCCTGGGCACGCTCCGACGCAGCCTCCACGCCACCATTCGTGACCTGCAGGCAGGCTTTGCGTCGGCGGCAGGTGGCGCCGACGTCCTCCGCGCGAGCGATGCGCATGCGCTCTTCGAGCGACATTGGCGCGCAGCCGTGGCGGCTGAGTCCGAAGAGGAGCATGACGCCACGCAAAGGCGCCTGGAGGTGGCCGAGGCCGAAGGCCCTTTCGGAGCGCTCTATCGCAGGCACGGCCACAACGTGGTCGAGCGCGCCTGGCGCGACCTCGTACGTGAGCGGGGCCTACCGCTGCCAGCGGACGGCCTGACGGCACCGGACGACAGCTCCGGCTCGCCCTATGCGGACGCCGTGGCGCCGATCGAGGACGCCGAGTCGCCCTCGACTGCCCTCCCACTCGCCGCCCGACTGGGAGCGCGCGTGCAGGTGCGCGTCGGGGGACATCCCATCGAGGTGACGGTGGATCGTGTGGAGGGCACGGTGTCGTGGGCTGAGGGAGAGCACGTCGCGCCGCACGCGCCTTCTGCGGCCGACGCGACCGCGCCGATCCCCGCGGATGCGGTAGCGGCCAGTCCCGGCGCTACAGCGCCAGTGCGTTTCGTTCGCCACCGGGTCGGCCACAGCTCCTCCGCCGGCACGCCCGCCGACCTCAGGGCATTGCTCTATGCGCTCGCCGCGGAGCAGAGCTCGGCAGCCGAGCGACCCAAGCTGGTGCAGCATAACCTCACCTCAGGCACCCTCGAGCCGATGAATATGGATCCCAAGCGACAGGCGCGTCTCCGTGCCGCGCTCCACGAGACGCTCGCAGCGATGGAGCGCGGCAGCTACCCCCCCCGACCCGATCCGTTCAACTGCCAGGCTTGCCCGTTCGCGCTCATTTGCCCCGCTTGAGGCGGCCAGTCGCCGCGTGACGCGAGCGACTACCTCCCTGCACAAGCGCGGAGGCATTGTGCGTGCAACGAGTGCCCGAGAGGCGATCAGGCCTGAACGATTCATAGCGAGCGCCGTGGGCACTTCAGCACGCGCGTCCGATATTCACTCAAGCCCAGCTCCCATGCTGTGGGCACGCGAGGTGCACCGCGAGAGGCCTCCGCGTGACACCACCATCTCGTGCGCCGTCACTGATGCCTGCCCAACGTGCCTGGAGCAACACGATGCCAAGAAGACGCATTGGCGATGGACCATCAGCGCGCCTACTCGGGGATATCCTGCTCACGGTCATCCGTGATGCGGACCGCCCTCTGCGGGAGAGCAAGGAGCCTGGGACAACCGCGGCAGACTTGGAACGGCGGCTGGGGTTGCCAGCGGCGCAGGTGCGCTCCGTCAGTGGAGAGCTCGTGCGGGCGCGGTGTCTCCGGGTCGCGCGGGCGCATACCGCCCGGCTGAAAGACAACGGGCGTTACGCCCAGGCGTTCTGCCTGGCGCCGCGCAGCGCAGAGCATGGTCCCGCTCGCGGACCGCGCCTCTTTCCCGTCGCACTCATCGTCGAGCCAGACTGTGAGCTGACCGAGCACCTCGGTGCGTCCCTGCGGGAAGCCGGGATGATACCGGTCGCGGTGGCGAGCTTCGAGGACGCGTTCGAATTGCTGCATTGCCTGGGATTCGAGCTCGTCACTGCCCACTGTCCCTCGGAAGAGAGCAGCCAATGGAGCGTATGCGCCGCCCGGCTACGCGACGACGCACGCCGGGCGGGGTGCGGGCCAACCGTCGCCGTCCACGCGGCCGATGCGGCCGCCTCCTTGGCCAACGTCTTCAGCGCGCAGCTTGCGCTGCCGCAGCCTGTGGATCGCATATCGCTACGCACAGTCCTGCATAACATCTTGGCGACGTCTGCCTCGTCAGCCACCTGACCACAGCCTGGCCAGCGCTGCCCGGGTGTTCCGATGTTCGCCTCCTCATAGGTTCCATGGGGCCTGCCGGGAGGAGCGACAGAGGCAGGCCCATGCGGTCCGCACCATGTACCAGGAGCCGCGAGCTAGCTGGGTGGTGCTCCCCTTGCTGGACGCGCACGGCGTGCCGCATAGTAGAACAAGCCCGTACATCACGGGCCCTGGCATCGCCGCATGCCACCGACGACATCGCCATGGATCGCTGGCAGTCGCGGCTGAGGGATAGCGATGGATACGGGCGAGCTGACCGAGCCTTCCTCCGCCCCAGAGGGCGTCGAGGTGGAGATCACCGACCTCTCGCGTCCAGATGGCCCGGACGCCGCCAGTGGCTCCGAGCGCCTGCGCTCACCCTTTGTCGTTCGCCTGTCCCGCCGCCAACGCACCCTCCGCGGCGTGGCCGCCAGCAGCGCACTCATCTTGGCGCTCGTCAGTATGCTCGGCAGCTTCTCCTCAGTGCGCGAGCGCGCAGCAGCGCTGCTGTTCGGCCCCACGCGAGTCGCTACGGCGACGCTGGCCGCTTTTCCTGATCGTTTCTACATAGTGCCGGGAGTGGGGTGGGCGAGCGTCTCCGTGGACGGACATCGTCTCAGCCACCTGCCCATCATCGGTGTGGATGCCCCGCTGCGCCTCGCGCGTGGCCGCCACCAGCTGCTTTGGCGGGCGGCCCCTTTCGGCACGGTGCAGTGCGTCATCTCGGTGCCGATCACCGGCGCTGATACCTGTCCTTACGATCGCACGTCTCCTGAGGATGCGGGAAGCGCGGCGTGGGTGATCGCTTTCTTTCCTTCGCTCACCGATCTGGCTCGGGACCAGCAGACCCACTTGGAGGCCGTGATTCAGCAGTCGTTGGATGCTGAGCGGTCGACCGAGATGGTGCGGCCAGGCGAATGGTATGTGGGACCGGCCGGCGTCCAGTCTCCCGACTTCGTCACCCTGGCAGGGCCGGAGGCGAGCGGCCATCTTCGCGCGGCCGCCCAGCCGTTGACTGCGACGTTGACGCTGCGCCTGGCAGCCGATCTCGACACGGCCCAGACCTGCCACTTCAACTACGCAGAGGTGTGCGCCTTTTACGGTCAGGACTGCCGGTTCTTCTGTACCCTGCCGCTGGCGGACGACGCAGCCGATTGGAACGTGCTCGCCGTGGTACTCGGATCCTGGTCATTCGTGACGCAGGACGGGCAGGCGGTGCTGAAAGATGCTCCGGACGGCCTGGCCTACGCAGGCGCGGCGGTGTATCTGCATATTCGTTGGGATGGGGTGGTGTGGCACGTCACGCACGACTTTGTGGCCCCAACGCTCGCCTATCAAAGCGGCACGTATGCTGACGTACCCACCGCGGACGATCCGACGTGTGCCTGGTTGCGGACGGAGCTCGACGCACAGGCGTTCAAGCTGACTAACACTGCGCAGTACTTGACGGGGCAATATGCGACCGGCGCGGTGCACGCCGCGGGGTGTGTCGCGGTGGCCTCCCGGCAACAGGTCCGCGAGGTGCCCCCCACCGCTGGTGCCACGCTCCCCCCTGCCTACCTGCTGCAGCGCTTCGGCGTCCTACTGGCGGCGAACGACACGGCGCACCAACTCTGGCCGTATCTGCCCGTCGCGGACGCCTACGAGCGATCGCTCGCGCAACAGCTTGCAGCGTCAACCGAGGCAACGGGCGGGCTCGGGTCCAGCCGCTAAAGTAGCACGACAGCGACGCTGCCTGGCAGCAGGACTTGCGACGACGGCGTCCTCATCGTGGAGAGCGGGGGAAAGCGATGCAGAGGCGGGGGAGGCGGAGGAGCCGACAAGCAGTCCAACAGGCGCGAGCGGCGTGAGGTAGGCGGACCAGCGGCACCAGTGGCGCCGTCAGCGACAAGGACGACGCCATACGCCGTCAACTCCTGCCGCCTGAACTCTCGTTGGCTAGCCCGGACTGCGCCGCTACATCATAGCGGGGCCTCCGGGTGAAGGCGGGTTGCGTATTCTTGTTGATCGCACCCTCGTCTTAGCGTTTGTATGCTCTGACTAAGCCTGCTCCTGGGAAAGCAGAGAAGCGTGGGGGCCGCATCTTCTCCGTTTCCACCTCTGAGAAACCGGCGTCCGAGACCTGGGTAGCCAGCTCTTGCAGGCTGCTCCCCCCGGCGTGAAAGCGTGCCGCTTGGCCCACTCGTTCCTGCTTGCGCGTGAAATCGGCGACAACCAGGCGTCCCCCTGGTTTGAGCACACGGACGATTTCGGCCAGTCCCTGCCGTTTGAGGCTCTCCGGCACATGATGCATCATCAAAGTCGAGAACACCACATCGAACGTCTGATCGGGGAAGGCGAGCTGCTCGATCACCCCGATCTGGAACTCGATGGGCACGTGGCGCCGAGCCGCTTTCGCGCGGGCACGGGCGATCTGCTCTGGACTCGGGTCCACGCCTGCGACGCGGCCCGCTCTGCCAACGCGCCGTGCCACTTCCATCGCCAGCGTGCCTGTGCCGCAGCCCACATCCAGCACCGCATCGCCGGGTTGTAGGCGAGCCAGGGTGATGGCCCTCTGCCGCAGCGCCCGCCCCTGGCCCCGGAACCGGAAGGTGTCGATGAACCATCCATGCAGGTCGTAGCGCCAGCCCCCGCTGAGGATCAGCCCTTTTGTCCCTTTGGTCTCTTTGGCCGACGTCTTGCCCGCAGAGCTGTGGCGGTGTCGTGCGAACGAATGCATACCTCGTGCTCCCTTCAGAGAAAACCGCTCTGTTGTCAGCGGTGTGTTGACTCACGCTGCGCATGGTGGATGCAATGCACAGACAACGCGGTGTAGCATGACGCCTCAAAGATGGTTCAGATCGGTCTGTTGACGGGATGGCCAAGTCGAGACATACTGTCTCACATGGACTCTCTCGTCTGGTTTTCAGTGTAATCGGACGAGCGCAGAGAGACAAGGTTCACCCAGGAACATGTGTCTCAGATGAGACAGAGAGCGCAAAATGACACGGCAGGTAAGCAATCTGCGCGTGAGGCGCACGCAGAAACTGCTGCGGGAGGCGTTAGTTGAGTTGATCGAGGAGCGAGGCTTCGAGGCGCTCACCATCGGCGAGATCACCGAGCGCGCGTTGGTGAGCCGGGCCGCGTTCTATCGCAATTATCGGGATAAATATGACCTGGTGGAGCAGATCTTTGCGGAAGCCATGAGCGCTTTGCTGAACGCGGTCGGAGAGATAGGGACGGAGCATCCTCCAGAGATCTGGGTGACGTTCTTCGAGCATATCGCAGAGTACGAACGGCTCTATCGAGCGCTGCTTGGGAGGAAGGGCAGCCCCTGGTTTGTGAGGAAGATGCGGGCGTCTCTGGCCGGTCTGGTCAAAGAACGTGGGCACCTTCCTCACGGACCGGACGCGAGCGCTCGGCCCGTCCACACCTTCTCAGATGAGTTTGTGCCCGACCTCGTGTCTACGCTGTTTGTGGAAGCTATCACCTGGTGGCTGGAGCAGGGCAGACCGTACACGCCCAGAGAGATCGCCACACGCAGCGCTCTGCTTGCCTCTGCGCTCTTCAAGGAAGCGAGCACCTGGCAATGATCGCTTGCTCACACGAACATCCGGTCCCGATTCCTTGTTTCTGGCGAGCATCATCCTCTTCTCGGCGCAGCTGCGCACCGCTTCGCATCATCGTGCTCTGCCCGTGGTGAGCCACTCCGACCAATCGGATCGCCCATTGTCGCGTGCTACCTGCGCCGCATGCTCCCAATCGTAGGGCACCTGCACGTGCTCCACCTGCCAGGCGTGGAGCCTCCTATGAAGGAGCGCATAGCGCGCATGAGGGCTGCCCGACTCCATCGCGTAGGGGACGGGCGTCTCCATCGTGTAGGCTGGCAGACCCACGCTGCCGGGATTCACGATCAGCGTGCCGCGTGCAAGCGCGACCGTGCGCGGGACATGACTGTGCCCGCAGAGGATAACCGGCTGCGCGATTGCCGCCACGCTCATTTCGATTGCCGAGGTGCTGCGCAAGACGACGCCGGAAGCCTCCACCTGTTCGAGCACGTACGGCGCGTCGAACAAATCGCCGTGGCAGACAAACAGCGCCTCCGCGACCACGGCGGTGGCCG
>WNFM01307478.1_pt1 | contig 14851 bp, 14 predicted proteins | sample 5400271 | NCBI WGS metagenome assembly WNFM01 (sample SAMN13153352, study PRJNA577476) | soil metagenome | isolation source: 60 cm saprolite on Douglas fir-dominated hillslope | place: USA:California | collected 2013-09-17 | reverse complement strand
TAGCCGTGTGCATCGCGCCGATCACCCGCGGGGCGATGATGAGGCTGCCACTCCCCCCTAAGACCTCGCGACACCGCTCTGCGACTCCATGAGCGACAAGGATGCGATGGAACGTCGCCGTTGATGGATCAGGGAGCGGGAACGGGAATGGTTGCGTACAGGCATGATCGAGAAAAAGTCGCTGGGGGTTCGTCTTGATCCAGCGCTCAGCCCCCCAGATCTGCTTTGCCGATTCCAGCACAGCTCGCCTGAACCACCTCCGCCAGTCCCACGAATTGCGCAACGAGATCATAAAAGATAGGTAAAGAGCACAGCCATGTGCCTTCTTATCAGGGAGACCTTGAGAGTCCCCCCTGATAAGGAGCACACATGAGTAGTATCGTCGATTCATCGGTCAACATCCAAGCTTCTTCGCAATCGGTTCCTTCAATTCCTCCCTGGTTTGGGGAAATCACGCTCCTGGCTCGCTATCTGCAACGCATCGGCGTGCTGAGAGCCATGGAAGAGCGCGTCCGCTTGGCACGGCGTCGGTTCGGGTGGTATGGGTACAGCCTCTCTCGGTGGTGGGCAATTCGGACTTCTATCCTAATGGCTTGACAGCATGTGAGACTCACCTTACCCTTCCTTCTAGAAAGGAACTCCGCCTTCATCCCAATTCAATCAATGAGGATCGTTATGGCCCTTCCTGTGTACGTGTTCCTGCTCCTTGTCTGCCTCCTCCTCTTGCTAGCGAGGCTCGGGCGGCTTGACTGGTTCTCTCTTCAGCCTATCTCCTCACCAGGAAGGGATAAGCGCAGCACGCTTCACCGTCTCCTGAAGCCCCGTTGTCCAGACGATTGCCCTGCTTGTCGTCTCGCCTTCACTCCCTCGTCGGGTGGAGGGCCATCGCTTGCTCCTGTACGTCCCTGGTGCGAGGTGAAAAGCCGCCGGGGAGCGCCCAAGCGCGTGAACACCGAGGGCTTCGCTTGTCCCAACCAGCAGTGTCGGTACTGCGGGATCACCGATGCTCACATTCATGCGCTCGTTGGCGATGGCAAGCATGGCCGGACCGAGCGCATCCAGACGTTTCGAGGTCCTGCTTGCCGCACCACGTTCACAGCCCGGCGCAACGCCCCCTTATACCGCCTGAAAACCCCCTCTCAGCAGATCGCCATCGTGCAGATCTCGCGCTGGCTGAAGGGTTGGATCCTTCAGCTGCCGAGCGGGTCTTCGGCTATCGACAAGCGACCATCACCACCTGGCTGTCCCGTGCGGGTGAGCACGCGCACACCCTGCACGAGCGCTGCTTCCGCAACCTCTGGCTCCCGCACCTGCAACTGGACCACTGCTGCGCACCCGGCTGCGCAACACTAACCAGGTCCTGTGGCTCTGGCTTGCCATTGATCCCTGCACCAAGCTTCTTCCCGTCCTCCATCTGGGTCCCCGCACCCAGAACATGGCCCATCTGCTTATCCACTCCCTGCGACAGCTCTTGGACCCTGGTTGCCTCCCGCTCTTTACGAGCGACGGGTTAAATCTCTACTTCTATGCGGCTCTCCGCCCATTTTGGACACTGGCTCCTGGTGAATCGCCGAGGCCGGAAAGTCCTCCGATGGCAGGTGGTGGCAGGCTTGATCTACGGCCAGGTGAAAAAATGTTACCGACGGCGCAAGTTGGTTCGGGTCACGCAGGTGATGCGCCTCGGGACACAGACAGATCTTACGGTCGCCCTGCAGGGGATGGGCTTCTCAGGCCGGCTCAATACCGCTTTTATCGAGCAGGTGAATCTGACGGTCCGACATGGAATAGCTGCGCTGGCTCGTCGCACCTGGGCGACGGCTCAGCAGTCCCCACACCTGGAGTGGTGGCGTGCTTACTATCATTTCGTGCGTCCTCACCAATCCCTACGAGTAGCGCTCATGCACCCGTGCGAACGAGTGGGCAGACTTCTGGCACAACGCTATCGACAGCGAACTCCGGCTATGGCTGCTGGCAGAACCAATCGACGATGGACAGCGCGCGAGGTGCTGTCCTACCCCTTGCCACTGGTTTCCGCTTGAGAGCCTCCGAATCGAGAGGTGATTGCAGTGCCATGTCATGGGGAGATTGGTACATGTGCCAGCAGAAGATGTCGGAAGAGGCCTCTCTCCGGGAAGAGAAGGCCTGTCCGGACTGCCCAATGACGAAAAACCGGCCCGAAATGGGTTTGGAGAGGCTGGTGGAATTATCCACCATCTCCAATGGCTGCACCGCTTTTCTTGATCAGCTCTGCCGGAGTGATCCGAGGGTCGCGACCGCCTTCTCGCTGGCCCAGACGTTTGGGCAACTACTCCGCAAGCGAGAAGGGAAACCTCGATTGGCATACTGGGAAGCAGCCGTCCGAGCCAGTGGCATCACCGAACTGATCGACTTTGTCGACGGGCTGGCCGAGGATGCAGAGGCTGTGGCCAATGGTTGCACCGAGTCCTGGAGCAACGGCATGGTCGAAGGCTTCATCAATAAAGTGAAGTGGATCAAACGCAGTTCCTATGGACAAGCAGGATTCCCGTTGCTCCAACGTCGTGTTCTGCTCCATCTGGCTGAAAAATCCGCTGCCTAGTGCCCTCCCTCTGCTCTGCCTTTTTCCTCGTCGGAAAGCAGGCGAAGCGTCTCATCACCTACCTCTTTCAGATTCACGCCCAGGTGTTCAAGAATGCCTACAGCAATCCCCTCGCCTTCGTGGAGCAGGCCCAGCAGAAGATGCGAAGTCGCTACAGCATCATGACCCAAACGCGTTGCCTCATCGGCTGCCAGAGTGATGATCCTCCTGACACGTGGTGTCAGCGCGATTTCACCAGGGACAACATAATCACCTCGGCCAAGAACAGACTCAACTTCCTGTCGTAGCTGGTTCAGTTCTATGCCCGTATTCCTCAACACCTGTTCCTGCCCAGTGATGTTGCAAGCTGCGCGCTTCTTCCTGGGAAAGGTTCACCACCTGACGTGCCTGTTGGGTAAATCTCCCATAACTGTGGACTTCATCAGGCGTGGACGGAAAAGGCTGTGGGGCCACAAGTTGGCGTAGGAACTGTAGAATGCTGTCCTCCAACAAAGTGTGCAAAACGCGATAAGCATTGCACTCAGGAACAGAGAGGAGCACCAAGAAGAGCTGTTTGACACCGACATACCCCCGATTTGAGTGCTGCCCTTCAGCGCAGGCCTCATCAATGGCCTGCTTCGCCTCGGACGTGAAGCCCATCTCTGCCTCGAGAGAACTCTTTCCCCGTCCTATGACCTGCTCGGTTGTGGCACGAACACGTGCCAGACTCGCCTCGAGATCCTCATCTTGGTATTTCAGAAAGGGGAAATAGTTTGCCTTGAGGTGCATGGCTCCAAGAAGCAGGTGCTCGGTTCCGATGGCATCTTGTTGAAACAGGTGTGCCTCGACCTCGGCAAAGCGCAAGGCATCCCTGGCTGACCCATCAAACTGTTCGAGGTAATGAGGCTCATCCACAGCGCAGTACCCCCTCTCAATTTCAGAAATCTTTCTCCCTACTGTAATCTGTGAACTCACCAAAAGCAAGGACTGAAACATTTTTTCACATGTTCTTAGCAAGCAGACACACTAAATGTGTCTAAGAACCTTTATTCGTCGGAACAGCGAAGTTTATTGAGTCAAAGGACAGTCAGAACCTCGTTGATGCTGCCCCGAGGCGAAAAGTAGTTCGTGCATGCGTTTCTCTAGTAATGCTCCTTTGTCATCACTGTCATCTCTCACCCCGTCATCAATGGTTGTAAATCAGGCCCACTATGGCGTATATATTCTATAAGGGCACATCTCTCTCTGATCGCATCATGGGTGATGACCACCATCAGAAAGGGCAGAATACGGATGATGCCTGCTTCTCCTCGCTACTGTGACGCGTGCGGCGCAGCCAATCAGACCCAGGCGACGCGCTGTTGGGCCTGTGGTCAACGCTTCGCGGCTTCCACCGAGTACACCGGTTCCGCATCGTCGCTCCCGACCGAACAGCCTGCTCCCCCTCCTGCCCTGCTGGTCGGTCGCTACCGTATCATCGGCATCATTGGCACAGGCGGCTTCGGCGCGGTCTACCAAGCGCAAGATAAGCGGCGCCATGACGCGCTTGTTGCCATCAAGTCCATCACCCTGCGTCATCTCAGCCCTGAGCAGATCATCGAAGCCACCGATACCTTCAACCGCGAGGTACGCTTGCTCACTGGCCTGGAGCACCCCAACCTGCCGCGCATCCATGACCACTTCACCGATCCCGAACACTGGTACCTGGTGATGGACTTCATCCAGGGGGAGACCCTGGAGCAGTATCTCGAGCACACCGAAGGCAAGCATCTGCCGGTTGCGGAGGTGCTCGGTATCGGCATGCAACTGTGCGCCGTGCTGGACTACCTCCACACCCGTCAGCCTCCCATCATCTTCCGCGATGTCAAGCCCGGCAATATCATGCGCACCCCTATGGGCCGTCTCTACCTGATCGACTTTGGCATCGCTCGTCGCTTTACACCAGGGAAAGCCCGGGATACGATGCCGCTCGGGTCGCCGGGCTATGCCGCGCCAGAGCAGTACGGCACAGCACAAACGACAGCGCAATCCGACATCTACGGCCTGGGTGCCACGTTGCAGACCTTGCTGATGGGCAAGGAGCCCCTGGAGCTCCGTGCTGGCTACGGGCCAGCGTCTCCTCAAGGCCAGGCAGTCCCGGTAGCACTCGAGCTGCTGCTGGAGGAGATGCTCGACGCGAATATGAGCAAGAGACCGCAGAGCATGGAGGTAGTGAAGCACGTCCTGCAGCGGATACTAGATGAACAGCTACCAGGACGCTCAGGACAGCCTGTTCGACTATCACAGCAGCCAGCTCCTCCTGCCAGGCCAGCGAGGAACACTGCGAAGGCGGCTCAGCCGATTTGGGACAAGGATGCCCCGAGAAAATGGATCCCAAGGGCCCACTCTTGGGGGGTCCGGAAGAATCCCCACTACCAGCGAGAAAAAGCTCTCTGGAGCATGCAATTTGATCCCCTGGCTTCATCTCAGATGCAACCCCGCATCAGACGTACCAGGCGGATGGTGCTGCTCATCATCTGGGCCGTGATAGTGCTTGTGATCGTCATTGGAGTTCTCATCTGGTTGAGGAGCATGATGTAGCCCCAGGTGTTCGTGTCAGAAAAACCATAACTTGGCTGCTACGCTTGCTGTAGGTAGTGGCCTTGATACCGCCCCCTTGGTTGCGTTTATCTCAGTAAATACTGTGTAAATGGCAGCGATAAAGTCGCCAAATTGGTGTGCTGAAGAAAGGGCTCTACTCAATAGACGTACTTGCTCTGATCATCGCTGTGGTACTCATCATATACCTGATGCAGGTGGGTTTTCCACGTTCTGCGCGTCAACTCGCCTGTACTGGCTACTTAGGTCATCCGTTCAAAAACAAGTCTTTCGAAACGGAGAAAAATCTCCTTCTCTGCTTGTCAACTCAGTCGGGTCGGTGTACAATCAGCAGTCGTCAACAGCATGCTCATGCTCGAACGATGATACTCATACGTGATGGAGAAACTTCTTGTATGGCTGGTATTGTGACCAATCTCCGGCAGCTGAAGAACGGCTGCTGGGATGCGCTCTCCTCTCGATTAACTCGTTGGACCAAATCGCTCGGGACCTCCTTGCCGCTTGGAACCCTGACCGACCTAGGTAGAAGCAAGTCAGAGTTGATCGCCGAAAATGCCCTCTTGCGAAAGCCTCTCATCATTCTCAAAAGGCAGGTGAAACGACCCGCCTGCACGAAAACGGATAGGGTTCTCCTCGTCCTGCTGGCCAGGCTGGTTCGAACCTGGCAGCAGGCCCTCGTGATCGTTCAACCAGATACCTTGCTCCGAGGGCCGCGGGAGCTCTTCCGCCTGTATTGGAAGCGGAAGTCCAAAACTCAAGTTCATAAGCCCAAGGTCGCAGTGGATACCATCGCCTTGATCAAGCAGATGGCCAGGGACAATCGGCTCTGGGGAGCTGAACGCATCCGAGGGGAACTGCTGAAACTGGGCATCCGTGTCTGTAAGCGCACCATCCAGAAGTACATGAGGACGGTTCGCACCCACCAGTCACGAGGACAGAGGTGGGCCACCGATCTCGAGCAACCATGCCTCACAGATCTGGGCATGTGATTTCTTGCAGGTGACTGACCTTTACTTTCGGCCGCACTTTGCCTTCTTCATCGTAGAACTGAAGTCGCGACGGGTGATCCATGTCGGGGTCACTCGATCGCCGACCGATTCTTGGGTGGCGCGTACCGCTTCGGGAAGCGACCCCGTATGGGCAAGCGCCGAAGTATTTGATTCGTGATAACGATAGCAAGTTCGGGCCTTGCTTTGCTCGGGTAGCGAAAACGAGCACGATCAAGATCCTCAAAACGCCGGTTCATGCCCCACGAGCCAATGCTGTCTGTGAACGCTTCCCCAGAAGTGTGCGGCAGGAATGCCTGGACCACCTCTTCATCTTCGACGAGAAGCAGCTCCAGCGCGTGGTCAATGGCTATGTCGCCTACTTCAATCAGGCACGACCCCATCAAGGGATCCTGCAACAGATCCCACAACAGCGCAGATTGGTTCCTTGCGCTCAGGATGCAGGCAACAAGGTGATCACTGTTCCAGTTATGGGTGGACTCCATCATGACTATCGATGGGCAGCCTGAAACGGGACCACGTATGCGTGAGGACAGCTGGTGAACGAGGTCATCCAGCTCGTCGCGTCGTGTCTGAAAAGGTCTGTGGCAGACCTCTCATGCGGCTTGTGCATGCCTTCCCTGATGGTCTGCTGCCCAGATCTCCGTTTTTCTCTTGTGGATGAGAACTATTACCCTCCTCCATCGGTGGCTGAGTATTACCTGACCACGAAAAAGAGGCGGGCGGTGAAAGCCCAAGGGGCCTCTTTCTCGAACGGATGATCCAAGTAGCCAATACAGGGAATAAGAACGTGCTCTCGTCTTGTTGATATGTTTAAAATAACGATATATCGTTATTTTACGAGGAACATAGGACAAGGGAACCACAAGCTGGCCGTTCTCTCGTGAGAGTGCATCATCTGCACCTGCAGAGGCGCGTTACCCGTTCCCTTTGAGAAAGAAGTGAAAGCATAATGCTAGATATAGAGAGAAATGAAAAGGATGCGCAGGCGCTCGATGCCTATTCACAGTCGGTCATGACGGCAGCGGAACCCGTTGGGCCTGCGGTCGTGCGTATAGACCTGGAGCATGAGGGGCGGCGCTCTGGCCCATACACTATGCCTCGGCAGTATGGCGGTGTGGGCTCGGGTTTTATCTTTGCCTCAGATGGACAGATTCTGACCAATGCCCACGTGGTTGCCAATGCACGGCGGGTGAAGGTGACGCTGGCGGATGGGCGGGCGTTTGACGCCAGTCTAGTTGGCAGTGAGCCAGACGTCGATATCGCTCTGCTGCGGATTGGTGCCGATCACTTGCCCGTGGCAGAATTGGGACGCGGACCTCTGCGAGTCGGGCAATTGGTCATTGCCGTCGGCAATCCGTATGGCTTGAACTGGACGGTGACGGCCGGCGTCGTCAGTGCGCTTGGTCGGACGCTGCAAGCACCGGGCACACGGAAAATGACGGACCTCATCCAGACCGATACCTCGATCAACCCTGGCAACTCTGGTGGTCCCCTGGTCGATAGCAGCGGGCGCGTAGTGGGGATCACGACAGCGATGATGCCAATGGCACAAGGACTGGGATTCTCGATCCCCTTGGAGACGATCAAGTCGGCTCTGGCTCGCATGTACCAGAGACGCGAGGCGCCATCGGCAGGGATCTCACTGGGTGTGGGTGGGATGCGCGTGCCACTCGACCCGGCCTTGCGACAACGGCTACATCTCACACAAGAATTCGGCATGGAACTGCTGGAGATTCGCTCCGGTGGGCCAGCAGCTCATGCTGAACTCAAGCGGTTGGATATCGTGATTGCGGCTGAGGGCGAGCCGGTGACCGAACCGGCAGATTTACAACGGGTGGTGCGCCGCCACCAGGCAGGAGATACCCTGACGCTGAATTTCTTGAGAGGCGGGACGCTGCGTCAGGTCACCGTGGTGCTCTAAGCCAGCTCATCTCTATCGAGCCAGATCGCTGCACGGACCAGATTAATCACAGCGGCAATCCCAAGATGTTGTAAATGCGTTTTTGCCAGGCCGATATAACGAGAGCGGCGCATACAAGGCCTGCGCTCCTAAAGAAATTGTCGCTTCGATCCCCTCCCGCAGTGCGTACTCTTTTGCAAAGGTGGGCGTCTGTTGCCGACGATGGACAGCTTGCAGCGCTTCATACGGACACGCTTACAAGTCTCATAGATGCTCTCGAGACTATTCAGGGCTTCACAAAAGTCGGAGATGAAACCGAGGCACTGTGCAAAGGGCACATTCTCACCGTCGGCCTCTGGAAGAAGACTGTGCGTAACCCTTACCGAATATATCTTCGAGAGTATGTACCATAACTATGTGGAGAGTGACGACCGCTTTGCTGTTGCACCTCCCCAAAGACCATGAGAAAAACCGAAGGGAAAAGATCTTCTCTTTCAAGGGAGAGTGTTCCCTGGTAGATTTTGCGAAGCCCTGATTGACCAATATGCACAGTTGAACCTATGTTAGACCAATTGAAAGCTCCGTTCTACAACCTACCCGCACAACTTACCCCACTGATTGGACGCGATCACGAACTCCAGGCAGTGTGTTCACTTTTGCGACACCCGCAGATGCGCCTGGTCACCCTCACCGGTCCAGGGGGTGTCGGCAAAACACGCCTGAGCTTACAGGTGGCAACTGACCTGCTCGATGACTTTCCTGACGGCGTCTGCTTCGTCCAGCTGGCCCCCCTTCGCGATCCTGATCTGGTGGCCCCGACGCTTGCCCAGGCACTCGGACTGCAAGAGACCGGCGAACAAGCAGTGCGCGACCTCATGCACGCGTCGCTGCACGACAAGCAACTGCTGCTGCTGCTCGACAACTTCGAGCAAGTGCTGGACGCGGTGCCCTGGCTGGCGGACCTGCTGGCCGCCTGTCCCTCCCTCAAGGTTCTGGTGACCAGCCGTGCAGTGCTCCATATGCGTGGGGAACACGAGTTTCCCGTCTCACCATTAGCGCTGCCCGATTTCACCCACCTGCCCGAGAGCGCAGCTCTTTCGCAGTATGCGGCAGTGGCCCTCTTCCTGGAGCGCGCCAGGGCCGTCAAACCCGACTTTGCGCTCACTCCTACCAATAGCCGCGCCATTGCGGAGATCTGTATTCGCCTGGACGGATTGCCGCTCGCTCTTGAACTGGCAGCGGCACGTAGCAAACTGCTGCCCCCACAAGCGCTCCTGGCGCGCTTACGACATCGCTTGCAGGTGTTGACGAGTGCGGCACAGGATGTTCCTCTCCGCCAGCAAACCCTACGCAACACGCTTGCATGGAGCTACGATCTCTTGGATGCTCAGGAGCAACGGCTCTTCCGACGGCTCTCCGTCTTTGTGGGTGGCTACACCTTGGAAGCGGTGGAGGGTCTCTACACAGCACTCGGTGAGCAGCCAGTCGATGTGTTGGATGGCGTGGCCTTACTTATGGATAAGAGTTTGCTGCAACAAGCAGGGCAGGAGGCGGAGACAACGCGCCTGGTGATGCTCGAGACGATCCGGGAGTATGGGCTGGAGGTTTTGGCCACCAGCGGAGAGATGGAGCGCACCCGTCAGGCACATGCTGAATATTACCTGGCACTAGCCGAACGAGCGGAGCTCGAACGTGGCGGACCTGAGCAGGCTGCATGGTTGAAACAGTTAGAGCAAGAGCATGAGAACCTGCGTGCAGCGCTCTCGTGGTCCTTAGAGCCAGCAGCAGATGAGGAGGGTAGGCTGCACCGAGAGATCGCCTTGCGGTTGACTGGTGCACTGTGGATGTTCTGGTGGGTACATGGTTACTTGAGTGAAGGGCGAACGTTCCTGGAACGGGCACTGACAACAAGTGAGGGAGTACCGGCGCCTATCCAAGCAAAGGCCCTCTTCACTGCCGCACACCTGGCCTTCGTTCAGAGCGACTATGAGCGTGCAGAGGCGCTGTGTGAGGAGAGTTTGGCGCTGTACCGGGAACTCGGAGATCAACGAGGCATTGCGTTCTCCCTCGGTACACTGGGGAACATCGCCTGGGTGAGAAGCGATCCAGCAACGGCTCGCTCCCTGCTCGAGGAAGCGTTAGCGCTCTTTAGGGAGGAGGACGACCAGGAGTATGCCGCCTACTCGCTCTTCTCCCTGGGACTTGTGGCCAGGCGCGCTGTACGAGGAGAGCGTGGCAATACACCGAGAGCTCGGCAACAAGAGGGGCATTGCCCACTCGCTCTCGCAATTGGCCCAGGCGCTCTTTGATTCGCAAGCTGACCAGGCGAGCGTCCGTTCCCTTGTGGAGGAATGCCTCGTACTCTCCAAGGAGGTGGGATTCAAGGAGGGCATCGCGGCAGCCCAGTGCCTCTTGGGTCAGTTGGCTCTTGGCCAGGGGGATCTTGCCACGGCACACAACGAGGTGGAGGAGAGTGTGGTGCTTTACAAAGAAATGGGGCACCGGCATGGTACCGCTGAATCTCTCTCGGCTTTCGGAAAGGTGCTCGCAGCCGAAGGCGACTATCCAGCAGCCCAAGCGCTCTACGAAGAGAGCCTGGCGCTCTTGGGTGAGTTGGGCGAGCGGTGGATGATCGCCAGAGGTCTGGTTGGATTAGGTGAAGTCGTGGCAGCAGGGTACAAGCTGGCCTGGGCAGCGCAGCTCTGGGGAGCAGCCGATGCCCTACGCGATGCGCTTGGTATTCCTATTCCACCCGTTGAGTTCACTGAGTACGAACGCTCGCTCTCGGCAACCCGCGTTCATCTAGGAGAACGCGCCTTCGCTGCCACCTGGGCCCAGGGACGCGCCATGACCCCCCAGCAGGCACTGGCCGCACAAGGCCACAAACCCACCCCAACTCCCAGCGCGACCCCATCACCGCAGGCCTATCCGGCGGGGCTGACGGCACGGGAAGTGGAGGTACTGCGCCTGCTGGCAGGGGGCTTGACCGATCAGCAGATCGCCGACAAGCTGGTGCTCAGTCCGCGCACCGTGCATGCCCATATCAGTTCCATCTATAGCAAACTGGCCGTGACCTCACGTAGTGCGGCCACCCGCTATGCCATCGAGCACCACCTCGCCTGATACGGGCGAATGAGTTGCCCCAGACTTCACGAGACAAATGAGTGATGGCTATAACATGCCGTCCACCAACTGAATCCCAGAATTGCTACTGCTAGCAAATACATGACCGTCTCGATTCCTAGTGTATCTGCAATCACGCCAGCAAAGAGCAAGACGGGAATAGAGCCAGCATTATACAACATTGCCTGAAAGGAAAACACACGTCCCCGCTCCTCCTCGGGCGCTTGCTCCTGCATCAGCGTCTGCGCTGGAATATTCATCATATCAAGCGTTATGCCTATGATGAACATGATCGCACTCACCAACAAGAGGAGCCCTGAAACAGGGAGAGTGAACCGCGACCAGATGAAGCGACCGAGCGGGATGAGTAACAACCCAACAGCAGTGCTGAGGCTACCTAGAGCGATGGTGCGGCTCTTGCCCAATCGCCTTGTCAGCAAAGGCATAAGCAGTCCACCAAGCACCAAACCGATACCGGCAGGCGCGAAAATGAGGGGTAGATCCTGGATAGGCAGACGCAAGACATTGACGACAAACGGTCCTGTTAGCTCACCGATAGCCAAGAGTAAAATGCTGACGAACGAGACTTGGAGTAAAGCGAGCAGCAACGAGTGATTCTTGCGCATGTACGCCCAGGTCTCTCTCACGTCGTGCCAGATGATCTTCCACGTCTGCTTTCCAAGCGATCTGCGCAACTCCGACCCCGCGCTCGACTTCTGCCGAAAAGCATGTGCGGGAATCGCCAGGATAAGCAGCGTACAGATACTATAGACAAGGGCAACAACGGCAAAGAGCATGTCAAAGGATTGGACCTGCACGCGTATAAAGCCGAGTGAAAGGCGAAAAGGAGGCAGGAGTGCCGTTATGAGCCCACCAATGAGCAAAAAACCGAGGACTTGTGCGATAGTGAGCGTGATGCTAAACAGGGAGAGCGCAGGCCCTAGATCATTCTTGCCTACGAGCAAAGGGATGGCTGACGCCTCAGCCGGTGTGAAGAATTGCGTCACCAGCGAGATCACAAACGTCAGGAAGAAGAGCGCAATGACTGTCCGCGGGTTCCAGAGGAGAGCGAATACGATAAGACCGCTGGCCGCAGCACGCAGGAGGTTGCTAACCCAGAGCACCAGTCGCTTGTCCAGGTAATCGATATAGACTCCCGCAAGCAAGCTAAACGGCACAGCGGGAAGCGTAAACGAGACGATGGCAACACCGATCAATACCGTGGAGCGGGTGACCGCCGTCACAAAGGCAATGACGCCATAGTTTGCCGCGTTAAAGGCGATCTGTGAAAGCAGTTGTGCTAGCCAGAGCAATACAAATGAGCGATTCCTCAGCACATTGCGAAATGATCCCCCTGGGATATCATTCGCAGGAGAGAGGGGCAGTCGAGGCGTTCTCATTTCGTTGTTTCGTCTCCATGCAACTCCTACTGTCACTCAATCAGCTGCAGGAATTCCAAGCGGGTTGCGCTATCAGTGCGAAAGATCCCGCGCATGACCGATGACGTCATGCGTCCTGGGGAACGAATACCACGCGCTGCCATACAGTAATGTTCCCCTGTGAGCACCACGGCCACGTTCATCGTCCTGGTAATGCGCGTGATTTCATTGGCGATCTCTCGGCCCATTCGCTCTTGCAGTTGCAAGCGATGCGCAAACTGTTGCGCAATGCGGGCGAATTTCGAGAGACCCAGCACTTTGTCGTCGGGGATGTAGCCAATGGAGACATCACACCAGAAGGGCAGGAGATGGTGCTCACAGAGGGAGGCGACCCGTATGCCAGATACACACACCAACTGGTTGGAGGTCACCGAGGAAAACGTCGTCTCGGTGGCGCCAGGATCATACTCGATAAATTCGCGCCAGGCGTCGGCCCAGCGCCGTGGCGTCTCCCTGAGCCCTTCGCGCTCAGGATCTTCCCCGATAGCAAGCAGCAACTCATGCCCTAAGGCAAGTAGCCTCGGGTAATCGACTCGCTTGGGCTGCCTCTCGACTTGAGCAAGGTGTCCATTCCTGTGTCCATTACTATGTAGCTGATCTATTTTCATAACTTTCCATCTCTCTTTACACTCAAGGGAGATCTTCATGCAATTGCTCTTAGCATATACCCCATAAAGGCGTCCCTGTTTTCCGTTTGAATTAAGAGCCAATCCAGACGCGGTGGGCCCTAACGCGTATCAAGCACATGCATAGCTAGTTCCTGCGACGCCTCAGGGAGCCAGAAGCGAGGAAGCCCAATCTACCCAGCTTGATACTGTTGGCGAACCTACCTGAATCACCCAGATGAAAAAGAACATCTCTTCTCAGAGAGATTGCAATGGAAGTTTACAAGAGAAGAGAAGGAAGTCATGTCGCTCAAACCAGAACCAATTGGCCCGGTCCCCTCAGAAACCACACGTCTTGCTAAGCTTGTTTTTCCAGAAGGCTGTACTTTGATGAAGATGCGCGATGAGCTTGGGACGCTCTATCAAGATGAACTGTTTGCTCCTCTGTTTCCGAATAATGGTCAGCCCGCGTTGGCTCCGTGGCGATTGGCGTTGGTCACGCTCATGCAATTTGCGGAAGGGTTGTCTGATCGCCAAGCGGCTCATGCCGTGCGCGCTCGTCTCGATTGGAAGTACGCCCTTGGCCTGGAGTTAGCAGATCAAGGCTTTGACTTTTCCGTCCTGTGTGAATTTCGCGCACGGTTGATTGAAGGGAAGCTAGAGTATAGGCTGTTCGAAGCCATGCTCACCTGCCTCAAGCAACGCGGCCTCCTCAAAGCTGGAGGCCGCCAACGCACCGATGCCACCCATGTGCTAGCGGCGGTACGAGCGGTCAATCGCGTCGTGTGTGTTGGCGAGACCATGCGCGCCGCTCTCAACACGCTAGCGGATGTTTCCCCGGAGTGGTTACGCTCCTTTGCTCCAGACGAGTGGTATGAGCGGTATGCCCATCGCGTGGAGGAGTATCGGCTGCCCAAAGCGCAAGCGAAGCGCACGGCCCTGGTTGAAACCATCGGAGCTGATGGCTATGCCCTGCTCGATGCGATCTACACGACCCCAGACCTCAACTGGTTATCCCACCTGCCGGCGGTCCAGATCTTGCGGCGTGTCTGGGTGCAGCAATTTGAACTCATCGAGGGCAAGCCGCACTTCCGCTCCAATGATGATATTCCTCCCCCGCCGAAAATGATCTGCTCCCCCTACGATGTGGATGCGACCTATGGACGCAAACTGACCACCTGGTGGGTCGGCTACAAAGTACACTTGACCGAAAGCTGTGATGAAGACTTCCCCCGCTTGATTACCCATGTCGAGACGAGCCGGGCGGGAAATGGCGATGTGGATGTGACCCCCGTAATCCATCAGGCCCTGCAGAAAAAGGAGCTGCTGCCCAAAGAGCACCTGACCGACACCAATTACGCCGAAGCGAAGCAATTTGTGCAAAGCCGCCAGCAGTATGGGATCGATCTCATTGCACCGACCCGAGCCGATCACAAGTGGCAGGCGAAGGAGAAGCAAGGTTTTGACGCCGCCAGTTTCCCCGTAGATTGGGATGCACAGAAAATGAGGTGCCCAGCGGGACGAGAAAGTCTCAGTTGGACTCCCACGCTCGATCGGTATGGCAACCAGGTGATCCGCATCAAGTTTTCCATCAAAGATTGTAAGCCATGCCAGCTTAA
>WNFM01200383.1_pt1 | contig 14852 bp, 13 predicted proteins | sample 5400271 | NCBI WGS metagenome assembly WNFM01 (sample SAMN13153352, study PRJNA577476) | soil metagenome | isolation source: 60 cm saprolite on Douglas fir-dominated hillslope | place: USA:California | collected 2013-09-17 | reverse complement strand
GATGTTGCGTGCCATCGTACCACTGGTGAGTGCCGGGAACCCCCTCATAGTTGAATTCGTTGCCGACGCTTTCCCAGGTTTTTCCGCCGTTATCCGAGCGCTGGATTACCTGGCCAAACCAGCCGCTGGTTTGCGAGGCATACAAACGATCCGATTCAATGGGCGAGCCTTTGACGTGATAAATCTCCCAACCGGCGAAGTGCGGTCCGTTGACTTCCCACCGCTCGCGCTCCCCATCTGCGGTCAGAATGAATGCACCTTTCTTTGTGCCGACTAATACTCGTACTTTGCTCATATTGTTGTTCGCTCAAATGATACAACGAACGAGCAACCGTAATCAGGACTTTTGTTTTGAAATATTGGAGGGCACTGGGGAAGGTTGTTTGCGATCGCGGCCAACCGCCGGATCGAGCGAAGATCCCAAGCTGTCATGCCCGGAAAAGTATCGCTGCACCGGGAAAGTCATATGGTGCGGATTCGCGCTTTTGAGGTGAAGTTGTTTCCAGGTAGTTCACAAAATTAACGCCTGACCAAGGACAAACGAAACAATCATTGTCGCACACGCTATGAATCCAGATTTCGGAAATCCGGCATTTTGGCATCGGCTGCATTTCGCATTCACGATTACCTACCATTATTTGTTCCCGCAACTCACCATGGGCCTTGCCTGGTTCATCGTGTTCTGGAAATGGAAGGCACTTCGCACTGGCGATGAGAAATTCAATCGTGCAGCGCGATTCTGGGCAAAAATTTTCGGCCTCAATTTTGCGGTGGGAGTCGTGACGGGAATTCCGATGGAATTCCAATTCGGAACAAACTGGGCCGGTTTTTCTAGGTATGCCGGAGGTATTGTGGGACAGACGCTGGCCATGGAGGGGATGTTCGCCTTTTTCTTGGAGAGCGCTTTTATTGGTGCGTTGATCTGGGGAGAAAAGCGGCTCGGCCCGCGGAATCACTTCCTCGCTGCAGTCGGAGTCGCTATCGGAAGCTGGCTTTCCGGTTATTTCATCCTCGTGACGAACGCTTTCATGCAACACCCGAAGGGCTATACGGTTACGTCGAATGAGGTACTCTCATTAGCCGACGTCGGCGCTTATCTGATGAATCCATGGGCACTGGTCCAGTTCGCGCACAACCAATCAGCCGCCCTGGTCACCGGCTCGTTCGTCATGGCGGCGATAGGAGCTTTCTATCAGCTGAGGGGCGTCCATTCCGAGCAGGCAAAGCTTTACTTAAATGCCGGCACGCTCATTGGACTGGTTGCTTCCATCGCGGTCGCGTTTCCGACTGGGGACGCTCAGGCCAAGATGGTCGGAAATCACCAACCCGTCACGCTCGCAGCCATGGAGGGACGCTTTCAAGGTGGCCGACTCGCGGACTTGGCGGTGATCGGTCAGCCCAACGTGGAGCAGCAGCGCTTGGAAAACCCAATCCAGCTTCCCGGCGCACTAAGCTTTCTGGCATATGGCACGTTCAAAAGTTACGTCAGAGGACTGAACGAATTTCCGAAGGACAACTGGCCGGATAATGTCGAACTCCTCTATTACGCATTCCACATCATGATTACGCTGGGCATGATCTTTATCGTGATCATGGTGCTGGCCACTTGGCAGCGCTGGCGCGGTCGCCTCGAATCGAGCACTGGCCTACTCTGGGTACTGATGCTGGCGTTTCCTTTTCCCTATATCGCGAACACTCTGGGATGGATGACGGCCGAACTTGGCCGCCAGCCCTGGCTGATCTACGGCCTCTTTCGCACGAGTGCCGGTTACAGCAAGGTGGTCGGTGCCGGCGATACGATCTTCACGTTGATCGGCTTTGCCGGTCTCTATTTCATTCTTGGCCTGCTCTTTCTTTATCTTGTCGGCCGGGAGATTTATCACGGTCCCGATGCAGCGGGCCCCGACTCATCGACGCTCAGCAACGCCGCAGTTTCCCTATGATTGCGCTCTGGTACGGAATCCTGGCGTTCATGCTCGCGACCTACATCGTGCTCGATGGGCGCAACTTCGGAGCGGGGATCCTCCACTGGATCGTCGCCAAGAGCCCGGCTGAACGGCGGCAGGTGATCGCGGCAATTGGTCCGCTTTGGTCTTGGCACGAGGTCTGGCTCGTTGGGACGGGTGGCGTGATGGTCATGGCGTTCCCTCGCCTGGTGGCCGCCGCATTCTCCGGATATTACCTGGCTTTATTCCTTATCCTCTGGTGCGTCCTGCTGCGAGGTATCTCGATCGAAGTCGGCGGACACATTAATGACCGGCTCTGGCAGACATTCTGGGATGCTGTCTTTGTCCTGAGCAATATTTTACTGGCTGTGCTCTTCGGAGCAGCGTCGGGAAATCTCGTACGAGGTGTGCCTCTGAACCGCGACGGAACATTCTACTTGGCATTTTTCACCGACTTCCGCGTTCAAGGAAATGTCGGTCTGCTTGATTGGTACACAGTTTCGATGGCGCTCTTTTGCGTCCTTCTTTTGACCGCTCACGGAGCAACCTATCTGACCATGAAAACCGAAGGGGCTGTCCATGACCGGGCCGCCGCGATTGCTCGCCGGCTGTGGATCGCGGCGATCCCGGCCTTCCTGCTCATCACGCTGCTCACTTGGCAAGTGCGCCCCGAATTATTTCGAGGACTGATTTTCCGGCCCCTTGCCTGGACCAGCCTGTGCATTTGCGTAGCCAGTATAATTGCTCTGCTCACCGGGTTGCGCATGGGTCGAGAACACCGGGCCTTGCTGGGATCCACTTTTCTCCTTTTCGGCCTATTGATGACGGGAGCGGCCAGTCTTTATCCGGTGATGCTCTTTTCAACAATCGACCCTGCCGACCAACTGACGGCACCTCTCTGTGCGGCTTCTGATCAGAGTCTATGGATCGCAACCCCCTGGTGGTTCTCCGCCTTGGTGCTTGCGTTCATTTATCTCTTTATCATTCAGCGCCATTACTCCGGAAAAGTGAACGTCTCGAAGGATAACCAGGGTCTATATTGATCCGCCGATTCGTAAGGAAAAATAAGGCGATAAACCCGTTTCTTGCAAAAAGGAGCCCTTCTGCCTTTGCTACCTTTGCTCCCTTTTTGTTTAAAAACATCTTTGCTTACTTCTGTCTAGAGGTGTTCTTCTATTCAGATCACGAGCCGATGAAAGTGGCTGTTCTCTGAAGGAGAACCTTCTTTTCCCGGCGCAGTCTGGGAAAAGGCGTGTACTACACTGGTTCCGATTCTTGTTTTTTTGCGAGGATTCTCCCTCTGTCGAACAAGTCGACGTGCGTGAGTCTCCAGTCACCTCTCACTTCTCACCAATCACTTCGGTTGGGGCTTGCCGCACTATGCCCTTCTTCCTCTTTGGTCCAGCAATTTCAGAAATATCAATGGTAGTCTGTCCAGCTTTGTTGACTAACTCTATTTAAACGGTGGCCCTATGAGTCCGAGTCACATTTTGCGTGGAACCTTTCTTTGTTTTGTTATGGCGGCATCGATCGCCACGCTTTCCCTTGGAGCACCACAGGTTCTGAACTTGCCGGGATCGCCATCCCTGCCCCGTTCCTTCTTCACTCACACCCTCATGCTATTGCTCTCGCTCGCGGCGATGATGTGGCTTTCAAAGGGAAAGTTGTCGCAATACGGTCTGACCGTCGGCACATTTCGGTGTTCCGCCAAATACCTGCTCTGGCTGTTACCTACAACGGTTATCTCCATCTTGGAGACGATCGGTTCTCGCGGCGACCCAACGCCGACATCGAGCTTACCGTTTTCGCCTCTTACCGTCGTTCTCTTCGTCTGGATTTACGCAAGCATAAGCGAGGAGATCTTCGTGCGCGGCCTGGTTCAGAGCTACCTTTCGCCCTTTTCACAGTATCGGATTAAAATATCGAATCAGCGATCGATCAGCTTTCCCGTCTTCTTCGGAGCCGTCTTTTTTGGGCTTATGCACATCGTGCTGTGGCCACGGTTGGGTCCCGCGGCACTAGTCCCAATCGCCTTTGCCACTCTTCTGGGTTTTATCGCTGGCTACTACCGTGAAGCAACCGGCAGCGTGCTGCCCGCCATCGTTATCCACGCTTTGTTCAACATCGGCGGTACGATTCCAGGATGGATCGCGAACCTCTTAACCAAGCGCACTCTTTAGCGCGTAACTTTCGGGTACCTTCCGGCGACACCTCGGAAAATACCTCGTACGCAACATTATCCAATGGGTTGTCTTCTGATCCAGCCGGCCCGCGGCGAACCCAACCACCACGTCCTGCGCGCGCCTTATCCAGGACGCGGCTGGACCGAACCCGGCAACACCAAGCCACCGAGCGGCTGGCTCGGTGGCATCGGATCAGCTCAAGCCGCTAGCAACGCGTGAGGATCAATCACGAATTTCTTGGCAGCGCCCTTATCAAAATCGACATACCCCTTTGGAGCATCTTCCAGCGATATCACAGTCACGTTGACCGCCTTGGCGATATGGATTTTATCGCGGAGGATCGCCTGCATGAGCTGACGATTGTATTTCAAGACAGGCGTCTGTCCGGTTTGGAAGGCGTGGCTTTTGGCCCAGCCGAGACCTAGACGAATCGAGAGCGCTCCGACCTTTGCTGCCGCGTCTACACCGCCGGGATCGTCCGTCACGTAAAGGCCGGGAATTCCGATCGAGCCGCCCGCTCTGGTGAGCTCCATCAGCGAATTCAATACCGTTGTACGAAATCGCCTTCAAAAAGAGATATAGTCCAACGGCCGATCTGGCTATCTCTCTCGCGAACACTATCCTTGAAGTTGAGCTCCTTGACTAAGAGGTGTTCTGGACCACCGCTGCCTAACTTCGCAATGGAATGAGTGCGCGCAGGCGCTCTTCGCGCAGGTAAAGTCCGCCCCACAGCAACATCGCAACGTAGATCGGGAAGAGCGCGTGCGAGAAGAGCGGATCACTAACCCGCACGTGCGTGGCGACGGCGCCGCCGAGATAACCAGTTAAGAGGATCGCGCCGAGAACGGCCGTACGTGGAACTACATAGAGGATGACGCAAACCAGCACGACGATCCCAAGACCAAAAATAACGCTCTCGGGATATCCGAGCTGAACCGTTGCTTTCACGACAAACTCCGGCTTCACCAGTTTCATGACGCCGTCCATGAGCAGGAACAGCGCCGGCAGAGCGCTCATGATGCGACCGGCCCAGAGTCTCCCCTTCGAGACGGCAGCCATTTGAGTGGCCGAATGGATCGTATTGTTTTCACTCATAAAGTTTTCCTTATTTGTTCAAGATCGGTGTTTTTGTTGTCGCGTTTCAGGCATACAACGAACGAGGCAAGGTATTCAGGACATCGTTTCTTTTGGCGCGGTCGTTGGTGACCGGTTCTAAAAGACTCAAGATGTGCACATCTTGAACTACTGTAGTGACAACGCCGCCCAGCCACACACTACCGATGATGATGGGCATTGAGAGCCACGCAATCAATTCCGATAAGCAGTTTCATCTTTCGGGATTGGAGATTAGGCGAAAAAAACACCCGCATCACGCTTTACTCGATGAACAGCTAACGGTCATCGGCCGCCTTGAGAACGCCCGGAAAATGATCAAAAAGGGCTTGGTTGACTGACCCGTTTCCGACCCGGATTAATCGATAGTATGCTTTTGCAAGTGGAGGGTGAAAGAGTCCCGCAGCGCCGGTAACGCAGCGCTTGGATTAGATTGATCGTAGGCAGCGAAAAACTCTCCCATTACCACTTTTTCATTGATATCGACCGTAAAGCGCAGGAAGCCGAATTCCTGGTCGTTATAGGCGACAACCTTGGCCGAGTCCCCTTTTGGTAAAGCCGAACCGAAAGGGAGAACGACATCGAATGGCACGTTTGGAAGCGTAGCCGTATCACCCGCACAGGTTTTAGAGAGCTTTTCCACCGGTGCATGCCCTCCACTGCCGGCGATCAGGTGCGGGATTTGCCAGCCGTTGGCGTATGTGTAGGTGATTCTCTGATAAAGATGGGCATGAGCAGAAATAACAACGTCAGGGTATTGAGCGCTCTCGTGAAAAGCTTGTTGCAGAATGTTGCTAAGCGGTTGCAAGACGCCAGCGGGCGGTGCCCGGCGCGGCGTCGGGCCCAAGTTCGGGTCGCCCCGCTCGGCGAAATTAGCCGCACCGGAATACGGAGGATAATGTAAGGCCAGGAAAATCACTTTTCCGTCGTCCTTAATACCCTTCAAGGTCTTGACCAGCCACTGATATTGCGGGTTGTCTGTACTCATGGGGTCGTCCAACTGCCCTCCGTTGATGTCATTCGTGTAGAGACCGACGACATAGGCGACCGATGTTTCGAATAACCAGTAGGGATACGGCTGAGTCATCGTCAGCCGCCGGTCTGTTTGATTGTCCGGACTTACCTCTCTTTTCGAACCGCAAAAGTTCTGCAGAAAATGAAGGATCGCTGACTTCTTGCTATGGTCGGAGCTCTTGCCGTCATGGTTACCGGAGATCGCTAAAATGTTACGATCATAGCCGGTAAACTGGGCATAGAACTGTGAGTTGTACATCGCTGCTTGGTCCTTGCCTACCGGATCCGAGGGATCCTCGTCCTTGTAGACAACATCGCCCAGATGAAACAAAAACGACGTCCCGACCGCCCGTGAACTCCCGCTGCTGACGCGAGGATTAGAGATCTGTGCTGCCATGGCTTTAGCCACCTGCAGCCCCGGCAAATGATCCTTGAAGTCGCCGGAACATCCCAGCGCATGAAAGCTCAGGACACCTCGTTGTTTAACGGCGTGCGATTCATCGGGGTCGATGTCCTTTAATGCGAGCCGATGCGAACCACTTGGAGGATCAACCGGAATGGAAGTCCATTCCCCGTGCTCGACGCATGCGGGGTAGGCCGGGTTAGCATCACCAGTCGTCGTTGGAAGGTCGGTTGCCATATTCAAATGGTTCGTTACCGAGCTTTATTAACCAGACAAGGAAAAAGTAGATTGTTGCTTGTTAAAGACGTGATCCTTTTCCTTATCCCTCGCGATCAACGGCGACGCTGACGGACTAAATGAGCTTGGCTCAGAGTGCCCCGAGCTGCAGTAGCTTTGAGAAGAGCTCAGCCGCAGACCGCGCCTGCTGCGCGATCGTGCGCTCTTCCGGAATTCGCAGCCCGTGTAGCACCTCCTCGAACACTCCCGCACGCAGCAACGCGGCGAAGACACTGCTGGCGCGGTCCGGGTTTTTAATTCTCCAGTTCTCGACCGGAGCCCAGCGGGTAAGGTATTGCGACATGATATTGGTCCTGGTCGCTACGACTTCTTTCTCGTAGCGGCGGCCAAGTTCAGGAAAGCGATGAGCATCCCTGGTGACGACGCGATAAAGCGCCAGTTGCTCGGCCGAGAGCAGATGGCGAAGATAGTCTCGGCCAGCGGCAGCCAGACCTCGCCTCGGACCTCTCTCAAACCAAGTAAATCTCGCAGCGGGTGACGCATTATCGTCCCGCTCCGCTGGAATGGAACTGTCGGCCCGACAGGCGGCCTGCATGACCGCGCTAAACAGTTCATCCTTATTTTCAAAATGGCGGTAGATCGTCTTGACCGACACTGCCGCCGACTCTGCGATTCGGTCCATTGCCGCCTCGGCGTACCCATTCTCCAGGAACGCCTGCCGCGCCGCCGCCACAATGGCGGCGCGTTTGCGTTCCATCAGGGCTGCCTTGGGATTGTCATCGGACCATTTCTTCAAATCTTACCTCCGTAACATATTCTATAGAATCTTTTTCTTGACCAAGTATACGACAACGATCATTGTCTAACAAATGATAACGATCGTTGTCTATCAAAGCGTATCAATAACCAGCCCACAAGCAAAAAACCAGGGTTCTCCTCCTCGGTTCCACCGGACGAACCGGGAAAGCGGTAATCGCGGAACTGGAGCAGAGGTCTGATTCGGTCGTCTATTCCTCACGCAATCGCGCGCAGGTCGACGTATGGCGCCAAGAAGGCCAAGACGTGAAGTGCTTCACGTTGACGGCGGCGCGCATGCCGGAAAATGGTAATTAGAAACTGATTTGGAGAAAACATGGACGAGCGAAAGTCTCTAGACTCGCAGGGTGCGAGAGGTCGAGCGATGGCGTTTTGTCAGCAGTATGGTCTGCGAATACCAATCCTGCAGGCGCCAATGGCCGGCTCCTGCCCGGTTAGCTTAGCGGTCGCTGTCGCGGACGCAGGTGGTATGGGCGCTATGGGGGCCCTTTTATCAAGCCCGGACGCCATCGCCAAGTGGGCGGCCGAGTTTCGGTCGCGGAGCATGGGACCGTTTCAACTGAATCTTTGGATCGCGGATCCAGCAGCGCCCGTACGCGATTTCGCCGCCGTGCAGCGGGTGCGAGAGTTCCTGTCAAACTGGGGACCGACGGTTCCAGCCGAGCCCAGCGGAATCCAGTGTCCGGATTTTGAGCAGCAATGCGACTCGTTTTCCGCCGTCAGACCCACCGTTGTTTCTTCGATCATGGGTCTGTATTCTTCGGCATTTGTCGCAAAGTTGAAGGATCAGGGAATCGCATGGTTTGCCTGCGCAACGACTCTGGCTGAGGCACGAGAGGCGGAACGCGCCGGGGCCGACGCAATCATAGCGCCACGCTTGGCGGATAAACTCTCGATTCCGATTATCGCTGCGGGTGGCATCGCAGAAGGGCGAGGCATCGCCGCTGCGTTGACTTTGGGCGCCAGCGCGGTCCAGATTGGCACCGCTTTCGTCCGCTGTCCGGAAGCGGGCACGAATGCAGTGTGGGCGGATGCGCTGGCCGAATTGGAACCGGAAGCAACCATCATGACGCGCGCGTTCACCGGCCGGCTTGGCCGTTCGATCGAGACCGACTACACGCGGGCCGCCAATTCGCCGGATGCACCGAGACCAGCTCCCTATCCGGTCCAGTCCCATTTAACTGCGGCCATGCGCCAAACCGGACTAGACACGAAGGACATTCACCGGATGCAACTTTGGGCAGGACAAAGCGCAGCCTTCGCGCGCCGCGAATCTGCCGGGGACTTCGTTCGCCGCACGTGGGTTCAAGCCGAAAAGCTTCTACCCTGATGCGATGTTTTGTCCAGACGTCCAATCCATCGTGTGCACCTGAGTATCGCATCGGGTGATCTTGAACCCAAGCCGCAGCGCACCCGGCGGCAGACAAAACTTCAACCACGTGGTTGACAGATTGCTGGATTAACCATACTTTTCGACCAGATGGTTGAAATATCGGGAGACGAAGCAATCAAACTAACCAACGAGCGACGCGTTCGCACCAGCCCGAAAACGCAGTCGCCTTGGCGTCGTTCGCCCGAACAGTGCGCCACAGAGTCATGGCGAGCGATGGCGACTGCGGCCTCAGGTCAGCCAAACGAATCGCTTCGTTGCATCGCTTTGGCCGAAACACTGAGGCGACCTAAAACAGGACACCCCCGCTACCCAAGAAAGGCCTTCGCGGCCGCAGCACCAGGAGCTGATCCACCCTCGCCTGCCAGTTCCAGTCCCTTCCAACCAACGCCGCTATTTAATGGACCGATTAGCAGCTACTCGAGCGCTTCGCGAATGGGTCTCGTCCGGTGATAAATCGTTCTTCCAGCTGTTCTCGCCACGTTCGATATGGTATCACCTGTTTCCACAGCGGCTTTCGTAACGTGTCTCGCCGTCCAGTGGAGCGGACCCTCAGCGTCGGCTCTGGACACCGCATACGGCGACAGTAGCGCCACGGCTAGTATTGCACACATCTTCTTCATACTTGTTTAAAATATATATAAGTGTGACGTGGTTGCGACCGAAGTTATTCGTTTTCCCCTTACTCAAACGGGCTAAGGGCGAAACCTGATTGGCAAAAGAAATAGCGAGCGTTATTTGGTGGAGAGAGGAAACGCTCAATTGCGCAATGCGGAATCTAAAATCCGCAGAAGGTTACGGCCGCCGGAATCAACGCCGATTAGCAAACAAACCGCTTCTTGCTCGACGTAACTTCTCTAAGGCGAGAGATTTGAAGTTGTCTACGACGGGTGCTCGATTTCCCTTCCGGACGGCAATACCAATTTCGGACATTGGTATCTAATGGCGACACCCATGCCCGAATCGACGAGTGAGATCAGCGTGGGCATCTCTCCTGCAGTCTGGCGAACGTTGGGGATAATACCGGCATCGCGAAGCATCCCGAAGATTAGATCGTGAAATCCAGGGGCGTAGGTGCGCTCATACATCACGAAGTCTTGGCCCGACGCCTCGCGCAGGCGTACCCTTTTTCTCTTGGCCAGTTTATGGGACGAGGGCACGACCAGCACGAACGGTTCGCGATGCACCGTGACCACCTCGAGTTCAGAGTGCCCACCGATGGGCAGGCGCAAAAATCCGATATCGAGAGATCCGGCCTCCAGCAGCCGGATTTGATCTATTGTGAGAATATTGCGAAGGGAGAATTCTACTTCTGCATTCAGCTCTCGAAACTGACGAATGATTGTGGGCACAATCTCATTGCCGGCAGTCGATATGAATCCGATCCGCAAAATCCCCAGCTTCCCGTTGGCCGCCAGCTTTGCCTTATGAACAGCTTGGTCGAGTCGTAAGACGGCTCCGGTCGCTTCCTCGCGAAAAGCGACGCCAGCTGCGGTGAGTGCAGTTTTGCGTCGGTTGCGCTCGAAGAGTCTCACTCCGATCTCATCCTCCAGAGCTCGTATTTGCAGACTTAGCGCCGGTTGACTGAGATGAATCATCTCCGCTGTGCGACCGAAGTGCAGAGTCTCTGCGATCGAGAGAAATGACCGAATCTGACGAAGCTCCATCACTTTATTTTATTTGAATTCTTTATTACAGGACACAAAACAAACAATTTCACTTATTCAAAGCTAAGCCGGTAATTTCCAGATACATGAAAAATCCGATATGGATCAATACAAATTCCTATCTGCGACCGATCTTGAGTAGCCGCCGTCAACCCCTGCCCCTATGACTTTGGTTGAGCAGGCCTCTGCCTAATCACTGACGTGAGCTCCGCCGATCGACCGGCCAAAAAAAAGACCATCGACGAATAGTCAGCCGCCCAGGCTTTGGTAAACTATTAGCGAAACTAAAAATGAAAACTGACCGGGCAAAATCAATCCAATGGCCAAGCAAATTTTAGAGCCGGTTTCGCGTTCCTGGACGACGCGACGCGACGAGAAGCGGCGGCGGATAGAGCTAGTCAAGCCCTGGATGGCGGGACCGATCCTGCCGAAGGAAAAGATCATCGAGGCTCTCGAAACACTCATCGTCAGCGGCGACCGGATTGTTCTGGAGGGAGACAATCAGAAACAAGCTGATTTCCTCTCGCGATCGCTGGTGCAGGTCGATGCGAAGAGGCTTCACGATCTGCATCTGATTATTTCGAGCATTAGTCGACCGGAGCATCTCACACTGTTTGAATTGGGCATTGCCAAGAAGGTGGATTTCGCTTTCGCTGGTCCGCAAAGCCTGCGCGCCTCGCAACTGTTGGAGGATGGCAAGCTCGAGATTGGCGCCATTCACACCTATGTCGAACTGTATGCGCGGTTGCTGGTGGACCTGGTGCCAAATGTGGTTCTCGTCTGTGCGGACCAGGCGGATGCCGAGGGCAATCTCTACACCGGACCAAACACTGAAGACACGCCGGTCATTGTTGAGGCTGCCGCCTTTCACGATGGAATCGTCATCGTGCAGGTGAACCAGATCGTCGAAAAATTACCACGCGTGGACATCCCTGCCTCCTGGGTGGATGTGGTGGTCGAGGCTGACCGACCGTTCGCAGTAGAGCCGCTATTCACACGTGACCCGCGCCACATCAATGACCTGCAGATTCTCATCGGCATGCTGGTGATCCGAGGCATTTACGAACGACATCAGGTTCGCTCCTTGAACCACGGAATTGGATTCGACACCGCTGCCATCGAGCTCCTTCTGCCGACCTATGGCGAGTCGCTTGGACTGCGCGGAAAAATCTGCGAACACTGGGCACTGAACCCTCATCCGACGATGATCCCCGCGATCGAAAGCGGCTGGGTCAAAAGCATTCACTGCTTCGGCAGCGAAGTTGGAATGGATGGGTACGTTGCGGCACGCCCGGATATCTTTTTTATCGGACGGGATGGCAGCCTACGTTCAAACCGGGTGCTATGTCAGCTGGCCGGACAGTATGCGGTCGATGCATTTATTGGTTCGACACTGCAGATGGATGCCGATGCTAACTCGTCGACCGTGACCGCTGGACGACTTGCTGGGTTTGGCGGCGCGCCCAATATGGGACACGACCCACATGGCCGACGGCATAGCACGAAAGCGTGGCTCGATCTGATTACGGAGGACAAACCGATCATTCGCGGTCGAAAGCTTGTTGTGCAGACCGTAGAGACCTTTCAGAGCGGCGGCGTTCCTGCATTCGTTGAGACTTTGGACGCGATTCAAGTTGGCGAGCAGGCAGGAATGCCGATAGCCCCCATCATGATCTACGGCGACGACGTAAGCCATGTCGTAACCGAAGAGGGCATCGCGTATCTCTACAAGGCTGAAGGGCAGGAGGAGCGTCGCCGCGCATTGGCAGCAGTGGCCGGGGTCAGCCCGGTCGGTCGGAAGGCTGTCGCTGCTGAGACTGCAGCCCTTAGAAAGAAGGGAGTGGTTGCCTACCCGGAAGATATCGGTGTTCACCGCCTGGAGGCGAAGCGCTCCCTGCTCGCGGCGCGAAGCATCGAAGATTTAGTAGCCTGGTCAAGGGGACTTTACAGCCCGCCTGCTCGTTTTAGGAGTTGGTGACGCACTTTCAGTGCGATGACAAATGACAAATAGCAAATGGCAAATAGCCCGCCAGACTTGGAATTGAGCAGGCTGGTAGTTTGAAACAAAATGACTAAGAGAGTCCGCGCCGAATTTTTCGTTCCAGAAATGGCGCAGAATTGGCCCTGCGCACACGGGTTCAGTTCTGCGGTTTCGACCGGGATCGAGCATCCGTCGTGGCGGAGGATTTCTGATCGACGCAGGCTAGCCGCGCATCTAGCAACTCTCGCGGTACACGCACTGATCGACGAAGCCGAACTCACGCCGAAGCCAGCCCTGGTGGATCAACACGGTCCGGGTGCGCATACCGATCTTTCGCTGATGCTGATGAAATGCTCAGCTCACTGTCTTCGAAGCAGTTTTGAACTCATGGCCCTAGCCTCATTTCGACAGATTCCCAGCCAGTCACTGCGAGGGAGCCTGGGTGCGATCGGCCGCTGGGCTGAACAGTCGATGTTGGTGACCACAGGCGGAGCCAATACGCATCGCGGGGCAATTTGGACTGTTGGCCTTCTTGTCTCCGCTGCTGCGATGGGAGCGAACTCTCCGGATGCAGTGGCATACAGTGCTCGCCGACTCGCTTGTCTGCCCGATTGGAGTGCCCCCAAGCAGCAAAGCAACGGTTCGCGAGTGAGTCAACGCTACCAGGTGTCCGGCGCTCGCGGGGAGGCCCAAGCTGGTTTTCCTCATGTGATAACGATCGGCTTACCGATCCTTCACCGTTCCCGTCAGGAGGGATCGAGCGAAACTCAGGCCCGGCTGGACGCACTGTTAGCGATTATGGCGAGTTTGGATGATACCTGTTTGCTTCATCGAGGCGGCTTGGCCGCGCTGAATAGGGCCAAAACCGGAGCGGCGGCGGTTTTCGCGGCGGGAGGTACCGCCACCGTTCATGGCTGGGAGCTGCTGCGGCGACTAGATCGCGATCTGCTCGGGCTCAATGCCTCGCCCGGCGGCAGTGCCGACTTGTTAGCAGCTACTCTCTTCCTCGATTTTATGGCCAACTCGCCATCAACCCAAAACTAACTATGGAAAAACTTCATTTTGAATACGCGGCTTCGCAGCCGATCAAGCAACGAGCCCATGTGGGGGTGGTCGGATCAGGTGACCTCGAAGTGTTGCTCGAACCGTCTCCCGATCAGAAGGCTCATGTCACTGTTACCACCAGCGTCGATGGTTTCGGCCAGACATGGAAGCTAGTGATGGACCGTTTTTTTTCGCGTTATCAATATGCAGCTTCCATCGAGATTCATGACTTTGGTGCAACCCCTGGAGCGGTCGCTCTTCGCCTGGAGCAAGCCGTCGAAAGGAGCCAGGTATGAGCCAGCCCACCCTACTTGGTCCCCAGCAATTTTTGGCTCGTAAAAGCTTTGTCGAACTGAATGGTCGCGAGCGCGCTCAGGCTTTGTTGGATGAAGGCAGCTATCGCGAGTTGCTTGGCCCTTTCGAGCGTCTCGAATCACCCTGGCTTTTGCTGCAGGGCGTGGTTCCGCAGGCCGACGATGGATCGATCGTTGCTCGCGGCCAGATTGGCGGAACGGACTCCGTGATCTTAGCTATCGAAGGGCAATTTCAGGGCGGCGGCATCGGTGAAGTTTCTGGCGCCAAGATTGCCGCGGCGCTCGACCTAGCCCTGGCCGGCGCCAAAAAAGGTCATCCGGTACAAGTCGTTTTGCTTTTGGAAACCGGGGGTGTTCGGCTGCAAGAGGCGAATCTTGGTTTGGAAGCCATTGCCGAAATCAACTCGTCGCTCATCGCCCTGCGGCAGCATGTTCCAGTCGTGGGCATCATCGCCGGGATGGTCGGCTGCTTTGGCGGCATGGCCATCAGCGCCTCGCTTTGCAGCTATCTGATCATGACTCGCCAGGCACGGTTAGGGCTGAACGGCCCAGAGGTAATTGAAGAGCAGTCGGGAATCGAAGAGTTCGATTCGAAAGATCGGCAGCTAATCTGGGGTGTGAACGGTGGCGAACAACGCCATGCTACCGGTTTCGCCGATTACTTGGCCGAAGATGATGTGGAAGCGATCAAAAAATGCATCGTCGAAGCTTTCGGCCGCGGGATTCCTGCCACGCATCGCTCCG
>WNFM01353925.1_pt1 | contig 14853 bp, 10 predicted proteins | sample 5400271 | NCBI WGS metagenome assembly WNFM01 (sample SAMN13153352, study PRJNA577476) | soil metagenome | isolation source: 60 cm saprolite on Douglas fir-dominated hillslope | place: USA:California | collected 2013-09-17 | reverse complement strand
GGTATGCGGGCCGAGCAGGTCATCAGCGGCGCGATCAGGATCGTGGTCAGCCGGTCGCGGCGGTTGTCGATGACGCGCGCGGCCATGATTCCGGGAATCGCGCAGGCAAAGCTCGACAGCAGCGGGATGAAGGCGCGGCCATGCAGCCCGGCGCCGCCCATGATGCGATCCATCAGGAACGCGGCCCGCGCCATATAGCCGAAATCTTCCAGCATCAGGATAAAGAAGAACAGGATGATGATCTGCGGCAGGAATACAATGACGCTGCCGACCCCGGAGATGACGCCGTTCTGCACGAAACTCTGCAGCAGGCCGTCCGGCAGGATCGAATGCGCCAATTGACCGAGCGCGGCAAAGCTGTCCGACAGCAATTCCATCAGCGGCTGCGCCCAACTGAAGACCGCCTGGAACATGACGAACAGGATCGTCAGCAGGATCAGAAGGCCGGCGACCGGTTGCAGCACCACGGCATCGATCCGGTTGGTCAGATTATCGGGCTTCGCAGGCGCGGTGACGCTGCCTGCAATAATCCGGTCGGCATCTCGTTGCAGCGCGCGGAGCTCGGACGTCGACAGCGGCTGCCAGGTATTGGAAGTGACGCCGATAGGGAGGGCCGGCGCGAAGGTGTCGAGGCGCTGCAACAGCTCAGCGGTGCCGCCCTTGCGGACCGAAACCGCCGTCGTCACGGCAATGCCGAGCTCCGACGCGAGCCGATCGGTATCGATCGTGATGCCGCGATGGCGCGCCAGGTCGAACATGTTGAGCACCAGCAGCATCGGCCGGCCGACGCGCTTCAATTCCAGAACCAGGCGAATGCTGAGGCGGAGATTGGTGGCATCAGCCACGCAGACGATGCAGTCGGGTGCGGCTTCGTCCCGCACGCCGAGAACCACGTCGCGCGTGATCTCTTCGTCCGGACTGCGGCCGCGAAGCGAATAGGTGCCGGGCAGATCGACGATCGCGACGCTGCGCCCGGCCGGCGTCAGGAACGCACCTGATTTGCGCTCGACGGTCACGCCGGGATAATTGGCGGAGCGCTGCCGGCTGCCGGTGAGGGCGTTGAACAGCGCAGTCTTGCCGCTGTTCGGCGTTCCGACCAGCGAGAGATTCAGCGGTGTGAGTTGCGCGTCCATCGGATCAATCGACGATAACAGCCATCGCTTCGCGCCGGCGGATCGCGACGGTGGCGTTGTTGACGCGGACGGCGATCGGGTCGCGGCCGAACATTCCCTCGTGCAGCACCTCGACCCGCGCGTCTTCCACAAAACCCATCTCGATCAGGCGGCTTTCCAGTTCCACAGGCGCCAGCACGGAAGCGCAAGCTGCGGCGTCGATGGCGCGGATTCGGCCGATGAAGCCGCGCTGGGCCTGTCCGAGTGACAAGGTCTTGGTCATGAAGTGGGCTCGATATCGATGGAGTATCCTGAGCGTAGATAAGCCAATTCCTGGTGCGAGGTACGACCGCACCCGGTCCGCAACTTAGAATCCCTATAAGTTAAGACGGGAATATTCCGATGCGGCGGCATTTGGCGAGCTTTTGCCGGAATCCGCAGCCGATCTACTTGCTGTCGCGCGCGGGCACGCGGGTGATCCGGGCGCCCAGCGCATTGAGCCGTTCCTCGATCCGTTCATAACCGCGTTCGATCTGGTCGGCGTTGTTGATGGTCGAGGTACCCTCCGCGGCCACGGCGGCCAGCAGCATGGCCATGCCGGCGCGGATGTCGGGCGACGTCATCAGCGCGCCGCGCAGCCGGCTCGGGCCCGCCACGATCGCCCGGTGCGGGTCGCACAGCACGATGCGGGCGCCCATCGAGATCAGCTTGTCGACAAAGAACATCCGCGATTCGAACATTTTTTCGAACATCAGGATGACGCCGTCGCACTGGGTCGCGGTGACGATCGCGATCGACATCAGGTCGGCCGGGAACGCCGGCCAGGGCTGATCCTCGAGCTTCGGAACATGGCCGCCGAAATCGTCGTGGATCTTCATGGTCTGGCCTGAGGGCACCACGAGGTCGTCGCCCTCGACGCCGCAGACGATGCCGAGCCGCTCAAAGCCCATCCGGATCGAGCGCAGATGCTCGACGCCGGCCCGAGCGATTCTAAGCGGCGAGCGCGTTACCGCTGCGAGGCCAATCAGCGAGCCGACCTCGATATGGTCGGGCTGGATCACGTAACGTGCGCCGCCGAGCTTCGCCGGGCCGTGCACGATGATGGTGTTGGTGCCGATGCCCTCGATCTTGGCGCCGAGCGCGACCAGGAAATTGGCGAGATCCTGCACATGAGGTTCGGAAGCGGCGTTGCGCAGATAGGTGGTGCCGTGGGCGGCGACGGCGGCGACCAGCGCGTTCTCGGTGGCGGTGACGCTGGGCTCGTCGAGAAAGACGTCGGCGCCCTTGAGGCGGGTGGCGCGGAATTCCAGCCGGTGGGTCGCGGTGACCGTCGCGCCGAGCTGTTCGAAAGCGAGGAAATGGGTGTCGAGGCGGCGGCGGCCGATGACGTCGCCGCCGGGAGGCGGCAGCGCCACCTCGCCGCAGCGGGCCAGCAGCGGGCCGGCCAGCAGGATCGAGGCGCGGATGCGCGCGCAAAGCTCGGGATCAAGATCGGCGGCGCGGACATCCTTGGCGTGGATCTCCAGCGTATTGCGTTCCAGCCATTCGGCGGAGGCGCCGACCGAGCGGATCAGTTCGACCAGCGTCTCGGTATCGCGGATGCGTGGAACGTTCTCCAGCGTGACCTTGTGCTCGGTGAGCAGGGCTGCAGCGATGATCGGCAGCGCGGAATTCTTGTTGCCGGACGGCTCGATCGTTCCGCTGAGCCGGTGGCCGCCTTCAACGATGTATTGAACCGGCGCCACGGATGCTCGGTGCCTCACACGTCGACGGTGGCGTTGAGCGAATTTTCCTGGATGAAGTCGCGGCGCGGCTCGACCACGTCACCCATCAGCTTGGTGAAGATGTCGTCGGCCTCGTCGACCTCCTTGATCTTCACTTGCAGCAGCGAGCGCTCGTTGGTGTCCAGCGTGGTGGTCCAGAGCTGCTCCGGATTCATCTCGCCGAGGCCTTTGTAGCGCTGCAGCGTCACGCCCTTGCGGGCGGCGTCGGTCACGGCCTCGAACAGGCTGACCGGGCCGTGAATGGCGGTCTCAGCGTCCTTGCGGCGGAGAATTCCGGTTCGCGGATAAACGTCTTGCAGCGTCTTCCGGTATTCGTGGAGCTTGCGCGCGTCGGCCGACCCAAGGAAGGCATCGTCAATAAGGGCGACATCCTTGACCCCACGTACCGTGCGTTCGAAGGCGAAGCCTTGGCCTTCGACGAATAGTCCTGTCCAGCCCCGCTCGACTTCATCGGCTTGGTTGTCCAATCGCGTCGCCATGTATTGTGCGGCGGCAGTGGCCTTTTCCGGATCGCTGTAGATTTCCTTGCCAAACATCCCGGCGATAGCGGCCTGTTCGATGACTTTTCGGTTATAGCGGCTGTGCAGATTGTTCAAAATGCCACGAATGATGCGCGCGTCTTCCACCAGCGACCGCAGGTCCTGGCCGGCGCGTTCCGAACCGGTCGCCGGCCTGAAAACACAGTCGTCGAGGCCGGTCGCGATCAGGTAATCCTCCAGCGCGCGCTCGTCCTTCAGGTACTGCTCGGACTTGCCGCGGTTGACCTTGTAGAGCGGCGGCTGGGCGATATAGAGGTGGCCGCGATCGATCAGTTCGCGCATCTGCCGGTAGAAGAAGGTCAAGAGCAGCGTGCGGATATGGGCGCCGTCGACGTCGGCGTCCGTCATCACGATGATCTTGTGATAGCGCAGCTTGTCGGCGGAGAAGTCGTCGCTGATGCCGGTGCCGAGCGCCGTGATCAGGGTGCCGATCTGTTCGCTGGACAGCATCTTGTCGGTGCGGACGCGCTCGACGTTGAGGATCTTGCCGCGCAACGGCAGCACCGCCTGGAATTCGCGGTTACGGCCCTGCTTGGCGCTGCCGCCTGCCGAGTCACCCTCGACGATGAACAGTTCGGACTTGGCGGGATCCTTTTCCTGGCAGTCGGCGAGCTTGCCGGGCAGTGAGGAAACGCTGAGCGGGCTTTTCCGCGTCAGTTCGCGCGCCTTGCGGGCGGCTTCGCGCGCAGCCGCAGCTTGGATCACCTTGCCGACGATCACCTTGGCCTCAGACGGATGTTCCTCGAACCACGCCGCCAGCGCCTCGTTGAGGACGTTCTCGACCACGGGACGGACTTCCGAGGAAACCAGCTTGTCTTTCGTCTGCGAGGAGAATTTCGGGTCCGGCACCTTGACCGAAAGCACGGCAGTGAGGCCTTCGCGGCAATCGTCGCCGGTCAGCGCGATCTTTTCCTTCTTGGCATTGGCTTCGGCATAGCCGTTGACCTGGCGGGTCAGCGCGCCGCGGAAGCCGGCGAGATGGGGGCCGCCGTCACGCTGCGGGATGTTGTTGGTGAAGCACAACACGTTCTCGTGGTAGCTGTCGTTCCACCACAACGCGGCTTCGACGCCGATGTCGTTCATCTCGACGCGGACCATGATCGGTGCGGGCACGATCGCCTTCTTGTTGCGGTCGAGATATTTGACGAATTCCTCGACGCCGCCGACATAGAGCATCTCCTCGCGCTTCTCGACCGCGTGGCGCATGTCGGACAGCAGGATCTTGACGCCGGAGTTCAGGAAGGCGAGTTCGCGCAGGCGATGTTCCAGCGTCGCAAAATCATATTCGACGTTGGTGAAGGTCTGGGTCGAAGCAAGAAACGTCACCTCGGTGCCGCGCTTGCCGTTGGCCTCGCCGACTTCCACCAGCGGGGCGACCGCGTCGCCATGGGCGAACTGGATGTAGTGTTCCTTGCTGTCGCGCCAGACCCGCAGTTCCAGTCTGCTCGACAGCGCGTTGACGACGGAGACGCCGACGCCGTGCAGGCCGCCGGAAACCTTGTAGGAGTTCTGGTCGAATTTTCCGCCCGCATGCAGCTGGGTCATGATGACCTCGGCCGCGGAAATGCCTTCGCCCTTGTGAATGTCGACGGGAATGCCGCGGCCGTCGTCGCGCACCGTCACCGAGTTATCGGCGTTGAGGATCACTTCGACGGCGCTGGCGTGGCCGGCAAGGGCTTCGTCGATGGCGTTGTCGACGACTTCGTAGACCATGTGATGCAGGCCGGAACCGTCATCGGTGTCGCCGATATACATGCCCGGCCGCTTGCGTACGGCATCGAGACCCTTCAGCACCCGGATCGATTCCGCGCCATACTCAACGGGAATGGAATGCTCAGGGTCGGCAGGGGTCTGCCGGGCAGGTTCTGTCATGTGAGGCCTTCGAGGGTATCCCGAATCAGCTGCGCAAGATGAGGCGCTGATGAGGGTATTTGTGCCATGAAAGGGGCATCGCGCCTAGCGCAAAGTCTCTATCCACAAGTCTTTGAATAAATAAGACTATTTTGCCGTTTTTCAAGGCGCCAAAAGGCCGATTCGAAGGGCTCTGAAAAGCGCGATTCGGGGCTGATTCTATCGGCCCCGGACCTCGATTTGAGGGCCTCGCCACCGTCATGGGAAACGCCGGCGGTTGCGGGCGAAGTGCCTGCGACCGCCGGACAGCGCGGCATCAATACATGTGCAGCGGCAGCACGTCGCCGCTCGGGGCCACCATCAATCCCCAGGTATCGCCGGCGTCAATCTCGATCTGATTGGTGCGTGCCGGCCCGCCCGCGACCTTCAGCGTGTACGCATACTTGCCCGGCGGCAGATCGAGCATCGGCGGCTTCGGCGATTGCGGTCCGCCGGCACCACTGGCGATCTTGATCGTCTGTTTGTTGATCGAGACCGTAGCTTCGCCGCCGCCGAGATTGCCGAACACCAGTTTGGCCTGACCCGGCTTCGGTACGAAATCGGCCTTGGCGGCCACGGCCGGATATTTTTGCGCGAGATTGACCGAGGTCTCGCAATTGCTGCGGCCGAGTTTCAGCGTAGCCGGCCCGTCGGGAGAGACGAACGCCAGTTGCACCTGGTCCGGTTTCACGACGGCGGCTTCGGTTGCTTCTTTCCAGCCGAGTTTGCCGAGTTCGGTGCGGTAGAAACCAAGCACGTTGTTGAGTTCGGCCGGGATGCTGGCCTCAAGCTCCCGCCGGATCGGCGCATTGCTGCCTGGGACCTTTCCGGTACCGATCGAACTCATCGTATGCTGCTTCGGCACCGGCAAAGCGGAATCGGCATCGGCTTCGAGAACCTGATCCGCTGCCTTTGCCGTGGTTTCGCCGGTGGCCTGGGCCCCGGCCGAGATGGGCTTGCCCGCCATCTTGGCGTTCGCCATCACCAGACCCGAACCATCGGCGCTGACATTGACCTTGGGGCCCATCTGCATTGCTGTGAAAGACAGCGCCTTGCCGGCCCTGGAGAACTCCATCACCACCATGGTGGATTTGTTGATCACCGAAGGCTGCTCTTTCCAGCCCTGTGATTTCAGGAACGCGCGGTAGAAGGTGGCGATAGCGTTCACGCTCGAACCGGAATCGAATTCGAGTTTGCCGCCGCTGCCATCGAATTTCACGTTTTCGGCGTTCTCGGGCAACGGTATCGGCGCCGATGAATCGGCTTGCGCGCGCAGCGGCGCATCCGAAAGGCTGGCCGCCTGCGCCTTGCGCCTGATTTCGTCAGCGGCGATGATCTGCTTGGCCGTGGCTTCGGCATTCTTGAAGAAGTTGTCGTCGGCATCCTTCTTGGACTTGGCGCGCGCGGCCAGCACCGAATCCTTCACCTGCGTGGCCAGATTGACCAGGGTCATATCGTATTTGCGGCTGAGTTTCAGTGTGGCGGTTTGCTCGGCGGAGGAGAAATTCAGCACGACGTTGTCGGCTGCGACAACAGCCCCGTTGCTCTCTTCCTGCCAATTTCTTGTTGCCAGTTCGCGGCGATAGAAGGCCAGCACCGGAGCAAGCTCCCCGATCACAGCGACATCGATCTGGCGGCGATCCGAGGTGGAGCTGCCGACGCCTCGCGCGCTAGGGGCCGGCTTGGGGCGTGGCAGGCCGGCCATCTCCGATTCCGGTTCCAGAGGCTGCAACGCAAAGGTTGCGACCCGGATGTCGACGCTGGTTCTGCCGTCGTCGCGGCGTCGCAGCGACAGCATGATCGGGCGCTGTCTATAGAAACTCTCGCTGTCGGCATGGGTGTAATAGGCGCGCACGCCATTCTCGATCGTCTCGTTCAGTTCCGCTCCCGGCCAGTGCGCTTCGGCGTCGGCCGCGCTGAGCGGCCGCCAGCCGATCGCGGCCATCTCCTTGTGGAAGAAATCGAGGGTTGCATCGAGTGCGGCAGGCGCAATGCAGCCGAGATAGGGCCGGTGTTCGTCGAACACGACGTCGGTCGCTTCCGGCGGAAACGGTACGTTCGCCGTGATGCGGTCGGCCGTGTAATACACCACCGACTGGTCGGGCCGGCCGAGGCCCTGCGTGAAGGAAACATGCAGCGCCTGCTGGGCCTTCTTGAATGTCAGCGACGAACTCTTCTCGTCGAGCGGCCGCAGATAGGGCATCCAGCCGTCGGTGGCGAGCAGTTTTCGGGTGGCGGCGCTGGTGACCGCGACCACGGTCGCAACGCCGTAACTCAAGCTGTCGGGCCGCGTGCGGGATGTATCTTCCACTGCGCCTTCCAGACGCGGCAGCGTGCGAACGTCGACCATGCCGTCGTCGGCGCGCGCAACGGGTACGGCGACCATCGACAGCAGCAGGCAGGCCAGCAGAAATTTCCGTACCGGGACTTGCGTCCCGTGCGTGGTTCCAGACATTCGTGATCTCCGGGGATGTGTCGACGCCTGGTTTGGATCGCGCGGCAACGATGGCGACGACACGGGTGACGCAACGGCTTTACTCTAGTCGCTGTGGTGCCGGATTAGGTTCAAGTGGTGCGGAGCCGCCGGCCTTACGCGCGGCGGGTGACCTGGCCCGAATCCACATCAAAAATCTCGCCGGAGGCGCCGATGTCGGCAAAGGCTACGGGGTCGGCGCCGGTCATCCAGACCTGCGCGCCCAGTTTTGCGAGCTCGTCGAACAGCGCCCTGCGGCGGTTCGGGTCGAGATGCGCCACCGATCTCGGCGACCAGCGAGGCATGGACCAGCACCAGTCCGATCAGCAGCGCCTTCTGTTCGCCGGTCGAGGCATCGCGGGCCGGCATGTTCTTCGGCGCGTAAACCACTTCGAGATCGGTGAGGTGAGGGCCGTCCAGCGTGCGTCCGGCGGCGGCGTCGCGGGCACGCCCGGCGCGCAGGATCTCGCGGTAACGATCCTCCACCGCGGTCGCGGGTTCATTGACCAGCGCATTTTCCATCCAGCCGTCGAGCATGATCTGCGCCGATGGAAAGGGGGAATCCTTGCCGCGCTCGCGCAGCATCGCCGCGAGTTTCGTGACGGTCTGGCCGCGGGTGGCGGCGACCGCGACCGCAAGTTCGGCGGTTTCGCGTTCGATCGCGTCGCACCAGTGGTCGTCGTAGTTACGGACCTCGAGCAGCCGGTTGCGCGAACGCAGCGAGCGCTCCAGCGCCGACACCCGGCTGGAATGCTCGGAGTCGATCGCCAGCACCAGCCGGTCGAAAAAGCGCCGCCGTTCGGAAGCCGCGCCCATGAACAGGCCGTCCATCGCCGGCGTCAGCCAGACCATGCGCAGGTGATCGCCGAAGGCGGTGGCTGAGCCGACCGGCTCGCGGTCGATGCGGCAGCGCCGGCTCGATGAGGCTGCTTCCGCCGCCGGCGCATCGATCCCCGGAGACCGCCCAGGAACCGTCGCCCTGGTTGTCGGCGACATCCTCCAGCGTCGCGCGCCGCAGGCCGCGTCCCGGCGACAGAAACGAGATCGCTTCCAGGCAATTGGTCTTGCCGGCGCCGTTCGGTCCCACCAGCGCCACGACATCGCCCCGCGCCTGCACGCTCGCCGCCCGATAATTGCGGAAATGCGTCAGCGTCAGCTTGTGAATGCGGGAGGGGGTCATGCTAGCTGTCATTGCCGGGCTTGACCCGGCAATCCATCGTCCGCGTCAGCGGACAATTTCTTCGTACAAGTCTCGCCAATCGGGATTGCCCGCGACGATCAAATCGATTTTCCACTCGCGCGACCAATGCTTGATGTTTTTCTCGCGTTGAAGGGCGACGGCAATCGATTCGTGCGCTTCAAAATATACCAGCGTCTTTATGCCGTATCGCTTGGTAAAGCCGTCTGCCAGACCTTCCCGGTGTTCGTAGACACGCCGAACCAGATTATTCGTTACACCGACATACAGTGTTCCGCCGGGCTTGCTGGCTAGAATGTACACCCAATAGGTCATTTGGTTGGATGGATTGCCGGGTCAAGCCCGGCAATGACAGTGGATCACACCCGCATCGGCATCAGCACGTAGAGCGCGCCTTTGTTTTCCTTGTCCTGCACCAGCGTCGGCGAGCCGGGGTCCGCGAGGCGGAGCACGGCGACTTCGCCTTCGATCTGGGCGGCGATGTCGAGCAGGTAGCGCGAGTTGAAGCCGATATCGAGCGCGTCGGAGGTGTATTCGACCTCGAGCTCTTCGGTGGCGCTGCCGGAATCCGGATTGGTCACCGACAGTATGAGCTTGCCGGGCGAGAGCGCCAGCTTCACGGCGCGGCCGCGTTCGCTCGAAATCGTCGAGACGCGGTCGACCGCGGCTTCGAAATCCTTCTTGCCGACGATCAGTTCCTTGTCGTTGTTCTGCGGAATGACGCGGCCGTAATCCGGGAAGGTGCCGTCGATCAGCTTCGAGGTCAGCACCACATTGCCGATGGTGAAGCGGATCTTGCCCTGCGACAGTTCGATGGTGACTTCGGCCTCATTGTCCTCGATCAGCCGCTGCACCTCGCCGACGGTCTTGCGCGGCACGATCACGCCGGGCATGCCGGTCGCACCCTTGGGCAGCACGAGGTCGATCTGCGCCAGACGGTGTCCGTCGGTCGCCACGCCGCGAAGCGTCGCCGCCTTGGCGCTGCCGGCGGCGTGCAGATAGATGCCGTTGAGATAATAACGGGTCTCTTCGGTGGAGATCGCAAACTGGGTGCGGTCGATCAGGCGCTTGACGTCGGAGGCGGCCAACGCGAACGAATGCGTCATGTCGCCGGCGGCAAGATCCGGAAAGTCGCTCTCCGGCAGGGTCTGCAGCGTGAAGCGCGAGCGGCCGGCCTTGATCGCCAGCACCGAACGGTCGCCGTCGGCTTCCAGCACGATCTGCGCGCCGTCAGGCAGTTTGCGGACGATGTCGTAGAACATGTGCGCCGGAACCGTGGTCGAGCCGCCGGTCGCGGTCTCCGCCGCCAGCGTCTCGGTCACCTCGAGGTCGAGGTCGGTCGCCTTCAGCGACAGCTTGGCGTTTTCGGCGCGGATCAGCACGTTGCCGAGGATCGGGATGGTGTTGCGGCGCTCGACCACGCGATGGACGTGGCCCAGCGATTTCAGGAGTTGCGCGCGCTCGACGGTGACCTTCATTGCAATACCCGCCAGATACCTAAGATGGAAAAGCCGGGCGGCCCTCAAGGCACGCCGCGGCATTGGAAACCCGAAAAGCCCGCTCGATGTCGGATGTGATCAAGCCTCCGGGGGACCGCAAAGTGGCGCGGATGGCCCGCCGGTGCAAGGGAAAGCGAGCCCCGTTCCCCACTTTTGCGGCAGAAAATCGGCCAGAAAACCGGCAGGAAAACATGCCCCGCCCCCGCCCAACGTGGGATTACCCGAGTTGGGCATCATAATTATCGAAGTCGGATAAATCCGACTTCGATTGGACGGGGGGCGGGCGAAGAATTCATTCCTGCAGTTGCCGCTTCAGCGACTCGACCTCTTCGGACAGCGCCACATCCTTGGAAACCAGGGCCTCGATCTTGCGCACGGCGTGCAGCACCGTGGTGTGGTCGCGGCCGCCGAACCGGCGTCCGATTTCGGGCAGCGAGCGCAAGGTCAGGGTTTTTGCCAGGTACATCGCGACCTGGCGCGGCCGAACCACGTTCGCGGTCCGCCGCGAGGACAGCAGGTCCGAGCGGCTCACATTGTATTGCCGGGCCACCACCCGCTGGATGTCCTCGATCTTGATCCGCTTCGGTTCCTGCGGACGGACCAGGTCGCGAACCTCGCGCTCGGCCATTTCCAGGGTCACCGGGGTGGCGTTGAGCTTGGAATGCGCGAGCAGGCGGTTGATGGCGCCTTCGAGGTCGCGGCCATTATGGGTGATGGTGCGGGCGAGATAGTCCAGCACCGCTTCGGGCACGTCGAAGCTCGCATGATGCGCGCGAGCCGCTGCGACGCGCGATTTCAGGATGCCGAGCCGCAGCTCTTCGCCGAGCGATCCCATCTCCACGACGAGGCCGCCGGCGAGCCGCGAGCGGACGCGGTCGTCGAGGCTTTCGAGGTCGGACGGCGGCCGGTCGGCGGCGATCACGACCTGGCGGCCGGCGTCGATCAGCGCGTTCAGCGTGTGGCAGAACTCGGCCTGGGTCGACTTGCCCTGCAGGAACTGCAGGTCGTCGATCACGAGCACGTCGATGCCGCGCAGTGCCTCCTTGAACGCCAGCGCTGTCTGGGTTTTGAGCGCGGCGACGAAGCCGTACATGAACTTCTCGGCGGTGAGATACAGCACCTTGCGCTCGCTGCCAGAGTTGCCGGCCCAGGTTACGGCCTGCAGCAGATGGGTTTTGCCAAGGCCAACACCGGCGTGAATATAGAGTGGGTTGAACATCACGGCATCGCCGCGGCGCCCTTCGGCGACCTGGCGTGCCGCCGCATGAGCCAGCGTGTTGGAGCGGCCGATCACAAAGCTTGCAAAGGTCAGGCGCGGGTCGAGCGGCGAGCCGCCGAGCGCATCATGGTTGGCGGACACCGGCGCAGTCGCGGTCGAACGCAATTCCGGCGCGGGACGGCCATCGGCGCGCTCAACGCGGCGTTGATCGGACGGCGCGGGGGCCTCCTTGACCGGGGTCGCGCAGCGCATCGCAGTGCGCACGGTGAGATCGATCCGGTGTACTTCCGGCATCTCGGCCTGCCAGCAGGTCAGGACGCGGTCGGCGTAATGCGCTTGAATCCAGCTCTTCAGGAAGCGGGTCGGAACCGACAGGTGGACGCTTTCATCCTGCACAGCTTCCAGATCCATGCGTGCGAACCAGCTCGTATAGACGTCCTCGCCTACACTCGTCCGCAGCCGTCCCTTCACGCGCGTCCAGCGATCCTGTTCCATATTTGTCATTTGCCTGAGAGCTTTTCTGAAAGAGTAAAATAGTTTGCCAAATCGCCTGACAGGTTTGCTTGCAGGGTTCCTGCCAGACGTGACCTCGAGCGGGGCTGTCTCCGGACATAGATCGAGCGCTCGGCGAAATCGCCGTCACTCAGATTTCAGGCTGGAGAAGAAGCGTCCGCTGGGTCAGCGCGTACTCGACGGTCGATCCGGAGTTCGCGCCGGTGGCTGATCGAAAACGGCGATCGAGGTTTCTGAAATGGTCTCGTTCGAAATGAGCACGCCGAATGCCGTGATGATTCCGTAAAGCATACTACCTCCCCCTCTCGCCGCGAGAACGCGCGGCGAGCTATCAGATCGCAAGTGTTTTCAAACTCAGTCTGCCGCTACCGGACGAAGATCGTCCGGCGCTGCCGCCGCCGCGTAACCTCAGTCTGTCGTCTTCAACACGTTCACGAGCTACGCGCTTCCAGTCGTACCTGCTGTCGGCAGTGGCGCTATCGAGTGCCATTCTTCAAGTGACTTATTTCTCTTGTCCGGAGCCCGCGAACTGCGCGCTACGCCCGAGAAATTTAGACACAAAACTGCCGTCCTCATATTGCTATGAGTTACCAACTTAGCATCGCTTGGAAAGCGTCGCTAACGCGCACACCGCCGCCGATTTGCACGTCCGCTCTTGGGTCTCAAACCGCGCTGGTCAGGAGAGCCTTGAGCGTCGCGAACGAGTAAGGAATACACCAAGCACGATTTCTGACAATCCGTGATTCGACGTTGTCGCTCGACTCTTCGCCAGTGTTGCAACGCTGCAATTGCGAGCGTCCACACCAAGTTTTTGAATCAGCGAACAGAATCGCGCGCCGTCAGCGATCGTGACAATTTTCGCCGCACTCGCAAAAAATTTTAAGAAACCGTTACAATCGTGGTTACCCGGAGCGGTTTTCAAACCGCTTGAACCCGCTATGTGGATAAGTGACTAGCGAGACGAAGTTTTTCGCGATTGTTTTTCAGGGTAACCCCCACCCGCGCATTGCTGGGTTGCCGGCGCTTGCGCGGATCAATTGCGGCAACCGTTCGCGCAAATTTTTTGCATGTGCGCACAGCACAGCCGGTGCAGAAGATGCACCGCGTAAAATTACGGGAGCGAGAGAAATATGACACGCCGCCAGCGACGCAGCAACGAAACAATGTCTTGGAAAAAAGAAAAGCCCGGCGAAGCCGGGCTTTGACGAATATCGATTTCTATCAGTTCACTTCGCGAGCCCGGCGATCACCTCGCCAGCTTGGCGATCACCTCGCCGGCCTGGCGATTACTTCGCCAGCTTGGCGATCGCGTGAGACAGCCGCGACACCTTCCGGCTCGCATTGTTCTTGTGAATGATGTTGCGCTGCGCGGCCTGCATCAGTTCGGGCTCTGCATGCTTCATGGCTTTCAGTGCTGCATCGCGGTCGCCGCTCTTGATCGCTTCCTCGACGGTGCGCACCGCGCCACGCATCTGGGTGCGGCGCGACTTGTTGACGATGGTGCGGCGGGCAATCTTGCGGGTCGCCTTTTTGGCGGAGGTGGTATTGGCCATGTTCTCAACTATCCTTCGGCTGTCATCGCTCGGGTGGTCGGGCTGGAGCGCGCCGGCCGTTCAAATGGTGTGATCGACGTTGTGTTTGTTCAGGGCGTATTTATCGGTGTGTTCTTGAGGATGCCATGCGCGGGAGCCAAAATGCTTCTGCAGCGGCGCTGCTCAAAGAACAGCGGCGGCGGGATTGCGCCCGCCGCCATTGGGGGTCTTATAGAGGGCGTGTCCTGCACCGTCAACGGTTTCCGGGTTTCCCGAAAGGACGGAAATCCGGCCGGAAACGGGGCATAAGATGCTGATGGGGTTGAATTTCTCAGGCTGCCCCGGTATTGGGCTGCAAGCCACCCGGCGCGACAGATATAAGGTGACGCATGATCCGCGGTTTCTTCCGGCTTATCGGCCTGCTGCTTCTGGCCGGCGGATTCATCTTCATGGTCTATGACGGCGCGCGGTTCGTGGCCGATCAGACCCTGCGTTTCACCCGGTTTGGCCAGTTCTGGAACGATATTCACCAGTCCAGCCAGCAGGCGTTCCGGACCTGGGTGGAGGGTACCGCGCCCTGGCTCTGGAACAGCGTCGTCAAAGTCCTGCTGGACCAGCCGGTTTTTGCCGTGCTGGGGGTGGTCGGCATCCTGCTGATGATCCTGTTCCGGGCCCGCAAACCGTTGATCGGCTACTCGCGGGACTAACCGGATGTCATGAGCCTCGTGTAACGGGGCTGCCGCAATAGGCCTAAACATCTGTATATGAAGTCAACGGGCCGGGGGGGTTGCCGCGTCCGCCGAGGTCCCGCCTGGAGGTACTCCATGTTTTTCATGCGCAAGACCACCGCATTGCCGAGCGCCGCCGAAGCACTGCCCGGCCGTGCCACGCCGATCCCGACCGCCACCACCCATTTCGTCAACGGCGGCAAGCTGCAGCCGCCTTACCCCGCAGGTCTTGAACAGGCGGTGTTCGGGCTCGGCTGTTTCTGGGGCGCGGAGCGCAGCGCGCCGATGGCGCCGCCGCCGGAATCCATCACGACCGTCCGCGGCGGCGCGCTGTAGGGTTGGCCATAGGCCATCGAATCGAGATCG
>WNFM01023372.1_pt1 | contig 14853 bp, 7 predicted proteins | sample 5400271 | NCBI WGS metagenome assembly WNFM01 (sample SAMN13153352, study PRJNA577476) | soil metagenome | isolation source: 60 cm saprolite on Douglas fir-dominated hillslope | place: USA:California | collected 2013-09-17 | reverse complement strand
CTGAACGGATCTTGTCGATTGCACGATGGTGTACAATCGCTTGCAGCCAGCTACGGACGCTTCCTTCCTGCCTCTGATAGTAGGCAGCCTTGCTCCATACCAGGAGAAACGCCTCCTGTACAATATCTTCAGCAGTAGAAATATCGCGCAGAATCCTATACGCCAGAGCAAAGGTATAGCGCGCATAACGGTGGTAGAGCAACTCCATCGCCCATTCTACACCACCGCAAATTGCTAGAATAAGCTCCTCGTCGGTAGAGTTCTCGCGGATTGAAGCTGTTATCTGTCCAGGAATATCTACTTGAACAGGGGCTGGCTTCCTTGTCACCTTTGCCGGGATAACGAATCTTGTCGGGGCTTCTTGAAGAGCAATTGTTGCCATTTTAGACCTGCCTCTCTATCACTAATGGATTGATTCATATTTGTTAAGTCAAGTCTACTTGCGGACTATTACCTCTTTGTTTCCCCACGATTACCGCTGGATTACCGCGAGTTGTATGGGTTTGAAATTTTGTGCAGGTGTCCGATTGATCGCGCCTTTGGGCGGAAATGCAGGAACACCGGTTCCGAATGGAGCCAGACCTTGGCAGGTAATTTTACGGATTCTATTGACAGGTTAACAGTTGAGAAGGATAATAAGGAAGAACTGCTATAAAAAAATTGGGAGTGGTAGTTACCAAGCTGTAATTGTTGTGAAAAGATTCCATCATCATATGTTCAATGTATAGGTGTACCCCTGAGCTTCCGGGAGTCCATTATGATTGGCATAACTCCTTACCTTGAAGTAGCAACTTTAGGTCGCTTTGAAGTACGTCGTAACTCTTATCCTCTGAGTGGAGGCAACTGGAGCCGACGGAAAGTTGTCGATCTCTTCAAGTTGCTTCTCTCAGCAGAGCGGCATCGCCTTCATCGCGAACAAATCCAGGAGATACTCTGGCCGACCTCGTCAAGTGAGCAGGCTGCCAATTCCTTCGGCAAAACCCTTTATTTATTGCGTCGCGCCCTGGAGCCGGATTTAGCCGCGGGTAAAGGGAGTGCGTCGATTTATGTTCTCCTGGACCACGACACACTCATGCTTATCCTCGAGAGTATGCGCATCGATGCCAACATATTTGAAGCTTCCGCCAAAGCGCTCCAGGCGAAAATGCGCAATCGTTCAGCCAAAGAGCAGTCTGGCCAGGAAGATGCCGACCTCCTCGAAGAATTTGACCAGGTGGTGGCGCTTTACTAAGGAGACTATCTACCAGAGGATCTCTACGAGGATTGGAGCCAGCGGAAACGTGATCGCCTGCGTCGCCTCCATAGCTGGCTCTTAGAAAATGCCGCCGAACTGGCGCTGGTCAACAGGAAAGGCATGCATGCTGTCGAGTACTACCAGGCTCTCTTAGAACGCAACTCGGCAGATGAGCAGACGCATCGCCAGCTCATGTTAACCTATGCTCGCATGGGCCGACGCAATGAAGCGCATGGTCAGTATCTCCTTTTACGCAAAGCCCTGCGCGAAGAATTACGGGCAAACCCACTGCCAGAGACAAATGAACTCTTTCGCCACATTCAAATGGGCCAGATAGCGGTAGATCTTACAGAAACAATACGTGGAAGTGGCCCGTTACTGCCCGTAACTTCCAGCCTGCAAGATACATCTACCCACTCGCATGCAAGCGGTCATGAGTCCGAAGCGAGCGGCGCTGTAGGGACCAGATCGGTCTCGACCGCCCTCGTGTCCCTTCCAGAACAGGATGCTCCCAGCCAACTCGATCCTGATCGAATATTGAAGGCCGAGCTGGTAGGGCGCGAAGAGGAAATCGCCCGCATGCAGCGAGCTTTTAACCTGGCATGTAATGGGCAGCGACGGGTTATCTTCATCTGTGGTGAGCCCGGCATTGGCAAAACGCGCCTCTCACGCGAATTTACACATTGGGACGAGGTGGCACAGCAAGCTACAGTGCTTTGGGGTTACTGCTATGAAATGAGCGGTTTACTCCCTTACCAACCAATCATCGATGCCATCAATGCGCATATCCGAATGTGCAGCCCTGAAAAACTGCGCCAGTTATTGGGGAACACTGCCGTAGACCTCGCCAAAATCGCGCCCGAAGTACGTCTCAAACTTCCTGATTTACCTCAACCTGAGCCGCTGGGTCCCGAGATTGAGCGGCGTAACCTGTACAGTGCCGTTGCCCGCTACTTCAATGCTCTGGCGGCAGAACGGCCGTTGATGCTTATCCTGGATGATCTCCAATGGGCCGATGCCGCCACTATGCAGCTGCTTAATTTCTTAACCTTGCAGAATGCTGGAAGCAGCCCTTTTGATGACGGAGACCTTTCAAACAAGAGCAATACCAGGCCGCTCTACCTGATGCTTTATCGAACGGGTGAAGTACACGAGACGCATCCCCTACGTGAGCTTATTGCAGCCCTTGTACGTGGCAACATCGGCGAAGAATTGCGCTTGCAGCGCCTGAATGAGGAGCAAGTGCAAAAGCTGCTGGTTAACATGGCGAGGCACTATGTTCAGCCAGCCTTCGCCAATGAAATCTATCGCCAGACCGAGGGCAACCCTTTCTACATCGGTGAAGTCATCCGTTCGCTCATCTTTGAAGGAAAACTTAAATGGACCGGCGAGTGCTGGCAGGCCACCGTAAAGCCTGAGGAATTAGACATACCACAAAGCGTGCGGCTCGTCATCGAGCGTCGACTGGTTCATCTCTCGCCAGAATGCCGCGCCACCCTGGCATTAGCTGCCGTGCTGGGACGGCAGTTTAGTTCTGCTCTCCTTTGCCAGGCAAGCAATTTCTCTGAAGAGGTTGTGGCGGAGCATATCGATTTCGCAGTCCAGGCGCAGATCCTCACTTCTCTTTATGAAGCCGGCAGGAACAAGCTAACGAGTCTCGACTATGGGCAGGATGATGACCTCGCATTCACCCATGACAAGATTCGCGAAGTGCTCTACCAGTGGCTCAATCCCTTGCGTAGGCGGGCGCTCCATCGCCGGGTGAGCCAGGCTATCGAGAGCCGCTACGCAGAGCAGCTCACGCCTTACTATAGCGCCCTCGCTTATCACTACCAGATGGCCGAGGAACTGGCACAGGCGGTGGATTATCTACTGAAGGCCACATACCAGGCCACAAGTGTTTACGCCTTTACCGATGCCGCCGCTTATTTGAGGACCGCACTTGATCTCTTAATAGGTGACAAAGAGCGGACCCGGCGTGCTGCGCTTTTACATCAACTCGCCAATCTCTACCTCTATACGGGCCATCTCGATGAAGCTATGAAGGCAGGTCTTGCCTCGATTACGTTATGGAGTGACCTTGGCGATGTTGTAAAGCAGGCAGAGGCGTATCTTGATGTGTCTTTCCTCTGCCACTGGCAAGGACGAGAAGCCAATGCTGTCAAATATATCCAGTGCGCCCTGGCATGTCTTGAGAAAAAGCCCGGAGAGATATATTTGCTCGCGAAGGCCTATACGAATTGGGGATTGGCTGCCACTGTTATGGGTGAAATTCCTGTGGCGCTTGATAAGCTGCGTCAAGCAGAGATGCTACATTCGCAAGTAGGAGGAAATGATCCTTTTATCTCTGTCGTATCGTTATGGTCAAGGTCATGGTGTGCATTTCTTGCGGATTCTCCTAAGAAGATGCTCGAGTATGCTTTACAAGGAGTGGAAGTATGTTGCACCGTTAATAAGCCCGATTGGGAGCCAATGATGAACTACTCGGTCGCCTGGGCTTATATGCTACTTGGTCAGTTGATAGAGGGTGAACAGGCGGCGCGAACTGCACTTGAGAAAGCACAGCAGCATGGGGTGGTGGGAGCGCAAGGTTGGTCTTGCCTGGTGTCAGCCTTCATTGCCATCCAGGCTGGGCAATGGGATGAGGCAAAGCATGCCGGAGATAATGCCTATACTATTGCGAGTATGTTACACGATGCAGACCTGCAATCTCGCATTCTATGGAGCCGCAGCGTATGTGCTGGCTGGCAGGGGAACTGGGAGCGTGCTATCTCCGACATCCTAGAGGCGATTCAGATAGCGGTAAATGAGAGCGAAACCTTGCTGGTTTATCCATACCTGCTCGTTCAGGCAGCGAAGGCATACTTCTTTGCGGGCAAACCTACGCAAGCACAATACTACCTGGATCAAGGGATGGAGCTTGCGCTTAATCGTCAATATCGACAACTTCCCGCCATAGGCCGGCGTCTCCAGGGGCGTATCTACCAGGCCCAGGGCAGGTATGAAGAGGCACAGCCATGCTTCGAGCGCTCTCTTGCCGAGCTTTTGGCGCTCGATGACGTGGTAGAGTATGCACGCACACAGGAAGCCTACGGCCTCTTCTTCCTTGCCCGTAGTAGTGAAGGTGATTTAGAGCGCGGTCAGAAACTCGTTAAGAGGGCCCAGGAGACATTTGAGCAGTTGGGCGTGAACGGTTAAGGCGGGCGATCATTTCCGCTTGTTGCCGCTTCGTGGTGATGTTTTCTGCAAGCTATCCCACGCGAACTTTCCTCCGATAATGAATGAGGCAGCGAGAATGCTGAGTGAGAGGCGGTTGGCTGCCCGGTTTATGCTTTTTACTGCTTGATCAAAGTGTTGAACTTCCAGACGGATAGTGATTTGATCATTCGCCAGTTTGTCAAGAATCAACTCGGTGTGACGTGGACTATTCTCAATAAGGTGTTTCATATCGAGTACCCAGGCGAATACTCGACCAAGGGATAACTGCCCTAACACACGTTTCTCCATGACATTGAGCATATAATCACGGATGAGCTGGACTGGGTCGAGTGCAGGCGACAGTACACGGATCGTCCCGTCGAGATTGAGCATGGCTTTTCCAAGCAGCGTCATCGCAGTGGGTACCGGTGTATGATGGGACTGGGCCAGTCTCGTCAGGTCCAGCAGCGCTGTACCTATCGCCATGCGACCGCCGCTCATGTCATGATAGCGGCTCACCAGGCCGCAGACATCCTGGGTGAATGAGCGGCGGTCAACATCTGCGGGGATCTCGATCATTTCCAGGTAGGTATCGGCGACCCGTTCACCTAGACGTTCGGAAAAGGCAAGGAGTAGAAGGATGATCCTATCTTTTTGGCCGGCGTCAAAACGTCCGACCATGCCAAAGTCCATCAGGGCCAGGCGGCCATCATCAGTGAGGAAGATATTCCCTGGATGGGGGTCGCAATGGAAGAAACCATCGATCACCATCTGCTTGAGGTACGCTGAGAGCAATTCTCTAGCAATAGTGCGTGAATCGAGTTCATCCAACTCTTCCCGGCTTACCTGCGCAAGGTGACGTCCATGTATAAAACTGAGAGTTAATACACGCCGCGTGCTGTATTCATCATAAACGCTGGGAGTGGTGAGCCGTTGGAAGTCGGCGATTTGCTTCCCGATGATGCGCGTGCTGTCGGCCTCCAGGCGGAAGTCGAGTTCCTGGCTTAGACTGCGTTCTAACTCTCGTACGATCTGTAAGAAGCCATAGCGTCGGCCAAATGAGGTGTATTTTGTGGCGAAACTAGCGATCTCATGCAAGATCTCTATATCGATCTCGATACGCTGGCGGATGCCAGGACGCTGGACTTTGACGGCTACCTCGTCTCCGTTGCACAGTATGGCACGGTGTACTTGCGCCATTGAAGCGGTGGCAAGAGGTGTGGAGTCGAATGATTGAAATAGCTCGGTGATAGGTGCTCCCAGCTCGCTTTCGATAATAGCGGCAATTTTCTCACTCGGTACCGGCGTCACTGTATTCTGTAGACGAGAAAGGGCTGCGATATAGTCCGCCGGAAGCACATCTGGCCTTGTGCTCAACAATTGTCCCAGTTTTATAAAACAAGGTCCGAGTTCTTCAAGTGCCTTTGCCAGGTCCTCGGCATGGTTATCCTCCTCTTGGTGAGCAGGGAGCAGAGGTGTATCCTCATTTTCCTCTTCGTGGCGGTGACTCAACATAAACTTGGCGATGATATGGTGCAATTCATACTTGCGCAGGACGCTGACTATCTCGACGTAACGCTCGGGATGATGCGAGAAGCGGCTGGTCAATAAAGTCCTCAACGAGGCATCAGAGCTGAGATGATTCTTGAGATTTGTCATATCCGTATCGGTATCCTCTCCTTTTCTTGTAAGTTGGAGAATGCCGACCCTCCTTTCTTTGCGTTCCGTTTATGGAATTGGTCATGTTAGCTCTTCCTGCTTTACCAATTGCGTCACAAAAGAAAGAGCCTGACTACTGGGTCTGCTATACCATCCTGTCCCTTTTTCTCTTTTTGTCGCAGGCGTTCAATTGTATTCTCTCAACCAGTAAACGTTAAGAACCATTTTTTGGGATCACTCTGTCGTATGCTAATCGAAAAGATTATGATCCTTACATTTGTTAGTAAGAAAGCTTGCAAGAGGATTGTAGGGTAAGGATATCATAAATACGGATCTGGAATGTTCTTCCCGCACTGCTGAGCGGGTTTGTGGCCAATCCAGTCTGGTACATCTGGTTGGGGATTGTGCTATGGCATGGTCGAAAGATCGATTAGAGGAAAAACTGTGAGCGTTCCTCATCCCATTCTCCTTATGGCTCTTTCCAGGAGACTCAATGCATAGGTATGGCTGATCCGTTCCTGTTCCAGGCGCAGGCCATTCTCTGCAAGATGAAGGAAAAGATCATGTTCTTCAGGGGTTAAATATGGAAGTTTCCGTAGAGGGCAAGGTGTGCTTTCGACACAGTAATCGGCAAACGTGGCGAGTGTTTCTCGATCCATCATAACCGAAGTAACGTGCGGGAACAGCCCGCGCAGGCGCGCCAGAATCTGGAAGCCCTGCGCGTCCAGGTCACCCCAGTAGAAGATGGGGCATTCTGTGAGCCAGGAAATATTCTCCAGGTTGCTCACCATAAAGCCGCCGCCAAAAAGCGCGAAGGTATCCGGCCAGGGTGGCAGTGTGAGAAACGTCATCTCGTTTTCGGTGATGATGCACCGCTGCCCGCGCAGCAGGTTCAGTGCGGCGAACTGCGTCGACGGGACGCTCAATTCGGTGAGAGGCAACTCGTATCGCCTGTTCAGTTGCTCGTCGAGCAAACGCACCCGCACCGGCGGCTCTTTCTCGCGCAATCCAAATCGTTGTTCAAAGGTGATCGCCTCCGCCGTCACAGCTTCCGCCGGGAGAATCTGCTCCAATAGCTCTCGCACGATGCCGCGATGCTGCTCAATAAACTTGGTATGCACACTAATCGGCAGTTCGCGTATATAAAGCTGCGGCCTGGGATGCTCCAGGAAATAGCGGCACACGGCGAGCAAGTCTGACCATATTCCGTGCTGCTCAATGACGCGCAGCGGGTACCGCGCCATCCATACATCCAGTTGTGGCAGCCGTTCGCGTATCAGCGCAACATCCTGCCGAAAGAGGCCGAATTCCTCTTCTTTCTCGATGAGACGCAGAAAATCTTGCTCTGTTTCGATGACGACCCGTACTGGCAAGGTTTGCGGCCCAGAGAATCGCTTCTGCTGCACCTCGTACTCAAGCGCATAGCCATAGCCACGCTGCTCTCTAGACTGTGATTGCAGACTACGTGCTCTCTCGCGTAATTCCAGGTAATCCGATGGCAGCTTGCCCACTGGAAAGCCTACAGGGAAGAAAGTCTCTGCTTGCAGCCATGCTCGCAGGAACGGCAGGTAAAGCCGTGCTGCTTTCTGCCGAATGTCACCCGGTGTAATCACCGATACCTACTCCTGCTTGTAGAGCCTGTTTGTGTTCAAAGTATTCGCTCATCGTGAAATTGTAGACCTTCGAGTCGTTTTCTTCCTGGTTGTTGGTTACATAATGGCATGCGGTGATGTACGGCTCGATCACGTGAATCTTATCGAGCGGCGTGACCACCAGTAATTGCAGATCAAGCTGTTTGAAGAGCTCCATCGCATAGCGTGCGTTCATCTCATCAGATCGGACAAATGCCTCGTCGATGACAACAAAGCGAAACGCCTGTTTTCGCTCCTCCTGCTGGTCAAGGCCGTACTGGTAGGCGATGGCAGAGGCGAGGATGGTATAGGCCAGCTTCGTCTTCTGGCCGCCGGACTTGCCGGAGGAGTCAGAATAATAGTTCTTGGTGGTGTCGTCCTCGCGATAGCGTTCCTCGGCTGAGAAGTCGAGCCAGTTTCGCACATCCGTCACCTTCGCTGTCCAGCGTTCCTCTTGCTCGAAGCGCTGGATCAACGCCTGGATGCGCTGGAAACTCGCCTCGTTTGCCTCGGCTGTGCGCGCCTGCGTCACATCCGGCAGGCAGGCACGAAGCTGTATCCTGAAGTCCCGCACCTCGCTATCGCGGGCCAGGTCATAACAAAGCTGAATGTAGGTCGAGGGGGTGTAATCGATCAGGCGCAGCGAGCTGTTTAGACTACCAATGCTCTTTTTGATATCCTCGATCTGCCGTTCCAGCGCTGCCTTGAACACGCTGATGTTAGTGATCACTTTCTCATCCAGCAATTCTTTGAAGCGCCTGCGGTAACGCGGCAAGTCTTCGCGGCGAATCTGCTCGTAATGTTGCCGGTAGGCCGCAATAGCCTCTATCGATGCATCGAGTTCATGGGCAAGAGTGGAGCTGATTTGTTTGAAGGTATTCATCAAGCCAATGATTTTGCTTATCAATGGTGTCACTTGCCCTCGCAAAGATGTGGCACGAGCGCGATAGAACTGAGCCATCCTTTCTCTTATATCATCAGCGTTTTCAACCGTGAGGGTAGCGTTTTTGTGGTCTTTCTCGATCATCGCCGCATAATCCGCAATGTTGGCATGTGATGCGGCTTGCAATATCACCTGACAGGCGGAACGCTGCTGTTCATACCCGGTAATGGCGTTATCGAACGTAGTGATAGTCGCATTTACGTTGTCTCGTTCCTGCTGGCGTTCGCGGTGCTGTCGAGTGACCTCCTCGAGCTGGCGGCGCAAATCCGCGAGGTGATTGGCACTGGCTTCGAGTTCGCGCTTCTGGACCAGCAGGTCGTTGCGGCGCCGCTCATCGGCTCGCCAATCAATCGCTGCGAAGGTGGTGAATTCGAGCAGCCGTTGCAGCGCCTGCTCGCGCTTTTGCTCTTGTTTCTGCGCGTATTCAATCCGCGCGATGCTGGCTTTTACCGTTTCCAACGCCTTCTGTTGCGAGATTAATTCTACTCTGATAGCCTCGATTTTCTCGGCATTGCTCCAACCGAGCACGTATCGCTTGCGATCACCCAGAGAAGAGCGATCATCCTTCTCGTGGCGGGCCGCGCTGTGCTTGACTTGGCCCTTGAGAGTGAGCGCGCGGCGTGACTGCTGGAATTCTTCCAACGTTTCGCAGCAGGCATAGTCATAGGTGTCGATAAGCTCAGCAGTGAGCCAGTTCGTGAAATCGGTGTCCGGCTTGACTTCCAGCTTGAAGAAGAGCAAGTTGCGCTCAAGCACTGTATTGTTGCGCGGCGTGCGCGGCCCGCGAATGCGATGATAGATGAGCCGACCGCGCAGGTTGGTCTGCTCCACGTAGCGGCTGATCTGCTGGTAGTGCTGTTCGGGTACGAGCAACTGCCGCCCGAAGCCATGCAGCAAGCGCTCGATGGCAGGTTCCCATTGTCGTGCGCCTTCACGAACGCGCAGTAGTTCACCGATGAAAGGCAGTTCCTCCTCTGGGATAGACAGCGCCTGCGTCAGCAGCATCTTCAGTTGTATGTCTTCGCCGGGAATCTGGCTCTTGCGCTTTTGCAGCGAAGCAAGTTCCTCCCCGAGCCCGCGCAGCGTCGCCTGGAGCGACGTTTCCTGCTGTTTCTGCTCATCACGTTGCCCGGTGAGCCAGGCGATGCGCTCCGAAGCTTGCGCCATCAACGCGCTTACTTGCAGCGCGTTCGCCAGGAACGTCGTTTCATCGCCATACTCGGGCAGGTTTACCGCCCGTGCCAGCGTATTATACTGCTCTGCCTGTTTCTTTTTCGTTTCCTGCTGGTTAGCCAGCGCCAGGATATCCTGTTCGATCTGGTAGATGCGCTGGCCGACCCGGTCGTTCTGAATGGCAACATTCAAGTCGATTTTTTGCTGTTCCAGGTGATCAAGGTGCTGCTTGATCGCGTCGCTTTGCCCCCGCGCGGCCATGCGTTGCTGTTGTGCCTCGCTGATGGCCACCTCGAGCAGCGATCTTCTACGGCCAGCGATGTACACAGGGACGACCTGCGCGCACTGCTCTGCCTCGGCGATGCGCACCTGCAGCTTCTCGTATTCACCCACCTCGTTCATGAGCGGCGCAAGCACGGAGATCTGCTGCTCAGCAAGCTCTATAGCGGCATGAGCGCGTGTCAGATTCTCAAAGTTTTCTCGTAATTCGGTGATGCGCCTCTGCGCGTCGGTCTTTTCCAGCATATGCTCGCGCACGAAGGCGTTCAATCCGCCGATGTCCTTGATCGAAACGATCTGGTTGAACAGGTCGAGCGCTTTCTCGGAACGCAGGCCCATCAGGTGGCAAAAACGCCGGCTGTACTTCGCGAATTCGTCAAATACCTCAGCGCCCCTGACGCGCAACTGCTTACGAAGGTCCGCAATATCGTTACGTACAGCGAAATGGTCTTCGATATTCAACGATGCAGGTGCGATGACAAAGAATTTGCGCAGGTCGCCTTGCTGCCACCAGAATACCTGGGCCAGCGTCACGCACTGCTCCATCTTCGCATTGGCAAAGGCGGCCAGTATGACGGAATATGCATCTTTGGTGCGCAGATACTGCACATTCGCCGAACTGCTCTCGCTGTCCTTCTGCTTACTCCAAGCCCCGCGTACATACGTTCCCTCATTACGCTCACGGTGCTTTTCAGTGCCCGATGCCTGGTTGTAGGTTCGCCGGGTGTATGGGACGAGCAAGGTGAGCAGAGCATCGGCCAGGGTGGACTTGCCCGAGCCATTCGCGCCGGTCAGCAGCCCCGTTCCACCAGATGGAGCGATACGCCATACACGATGGTTGAACGTACCCCAGTTATACACCTCAAGCCGCTCCAAACGAAACCCGCCTGATGTACTATCTCCACTGCCAGGCCGCTTATCAATCTGCTTCAGACTCAGTAGTTCCATAACGTGCCAGTTTCTCCTTTATCTCCGATAATTTCTCTGCGTCGATTTTCGCTTTCAGGATGCGTCGCACCTCAAAGTAAACCGGATTTTCCGTGTCGGGCATTCGCTTAAGAAAGCCCAGTTCAATAAGACGTTCGATAGCCGCACCCATTCTGCGCTGAATAGAGCGTTCGTCCGTGCGCGCAGGCAAGAAAGGACGCATCAATTCGTATATCTGGTCACTGGTGATCGTGCATTTTCCCGCCTCGAAATGAGTGGACTCGAACTGATCAAGCCACTCTCGCAGGAGGACGCAGAGCAGTGTCGTGTGATAGGTGAGGCGATCTCGCCGTGTCAGCCTGGGCAGCACTATCGTTTGACCCTCGTCGTCTTCGAGTGCAGGCTGGTGAAGGTAGGCATAGCCATCCTCTTCGTTGACGCGCACCTCGAGACCGATACGCGCGAAATACTCCTGAACCGGCGTGAGATAGGAGAGCAGCAGGTTCCATGAACTCGACTCGTCGCTAAACAACGGATTCTGAAGCAATTTGAGTATCACGGGGGCATAAGGCATAACTGTACTACTCGGCATAGTTCCTCCTTTGATAAAGCACGCGAGGGATGGTCAAAATCCTCATTTCATGCCCGGCTACGGTGGCGATGGGAAGTTCAATCGTTTCAGTATGTTGAGCATCAATGGAATGATTGGGGTCGTTGGCTGCGAGTGTGCAATATGCCAACACCTCAGCCAGCCCTTTCTCAGGAGGATAATGCGCCAGCACTTCCGTGAGCGTAACCTGGGAACGAATATCTAGCAGGGCCTCGATATGCCGGTAAAGGACGGCTTTGTCGATATGAAACTGCGTGTGCAGCGACAGTAGATCATCCATGGCCGGGTCCTCATCATCGGCGTTTAAGGGCTGCGCGGTTACGGAGAATGTATCGCCTGGTTCCCACAATCCGTGTTCCATTACCAGGTGTGCCTCTGGCGGCCCCTCAAGCTCGATAAAGGCTGACTCATCCGGTGGAGCGCTCGCTCCACGGAACGCCTGCTGCTTGATTTCAGATAGAATTGCACGCACACGGTGACGTTCGGCGACGCTCTGTTCATCGAGCATCCGGCGCAATTGCTGAGCCAGCCCAGCATTCGATTGTACAACCTTCTCTCCAGCTTCGAGCAGGTACGCGGGTAAGTTCTGTAGTATCTTGCCATCTTGGATGACGGGCTGTAAATCGGCTTGTTGCTGCACAGCATCAAGCAACGTGTATAGTTCATCCTGCTGCGTGGGTGCCATCAGAAAATCCCAAAAGGTATAGAAGCTGCGCCCCTGATCCGAGGATTTCAACTCGGCATCGGAATCAAGAACATACGCCACCAGCGCTCCTTTCTGAGCGTTCGACTGCAACTGAGCCTCCTGCAATGCTCGCGCAATTCCCCGAAAGCGTTCCTCCACAAGACGAAAATCCCGCAACAATTGCCGCGCCCCATTGCAGGCTTCAAAGAACCGCTCTTTCAACTGCGTCGTTGTATAGAGATCATCAACGACGCCAGTCTCACGAATCATATCAATTTGTTGCTGGAGGGCATCGCGTTGTTGTTCGAGTTGCACCAGCCGCACCGTCGGATCCTCCGTACTCTTCTGTATAATATCACGCAAGAGTTGCACGATATACAGGAAGCGCGATTCCGTGCCTACAAACGATTGCGTGTGTAGTTCTTCGAGCCATCCAATTGCGCGTTCTGTGTCCGCCGTCAACTCTACAAGCGGTTTATCGCTGTTGGTGGGCGTCGTAATGCGGATAAAGCGGTGATACTCATCGGCCCACTCCGTCAGGTAGGAATGAGCAGGGCGTGGATAGCTGCCCGGCACCTGCTCATCCAGCGCTTCAAGCGTGTTCGCAAGGCGCTCTGACAGGTCTGTTAAGGGAATAGCGATACGCTGCTCCTGCTTGAACTGGCGGTGCAGGAAGCTGATAATCAGCGCCGCATGGTCGGCCTTAAGAAGTCTGAGGCCTGGTGCGTGTTGCAAGTCATAGGCAAGTTGGTCAAAATCCATAATTGAATGTGGGAATACGATTCCCGCTTCTCCCTCTGGTTTCATCTTTCAAGAAACAGTTCGCTTATTATACAGGTTCTTGCCTTGTAATGGAAATCCGGTAATCATCATTTCCTGAAAACCCACAAAGCAACCTCGACCAAAGGGAGGAACATCACCGCAGAGCCTTGAGCATCGGTACTAACTTGTACTTACGCCCATGTTGATTAAGGAGCTCGCTGAGATACGCTTGCCATTCTTCTCCGCGACTCATTCCAAGATAAGCAGTGCGAGCTTTCGCGAGCCAGTTTGCTGCTGAGCTATACAGTTCAGCCTTACCCCTATCCATGATATATTCCGCTTGTTGTCGACACGCCTGAATGACCCAATCGAGATGGGATTGTACGGCCAGAGCGGCATCTACAACCCGTTCCACCAATGTGTGGCTCGCATGCGGGTCAAGCGCTGCAATCGCATCATCAAGCAGCCCCTCATGGAGAAAGATATCGATGTGTCCCAGGGGATAGGATGATGTCTTGCTGCGTGTGTAATTCAGTAAATCGCTGCGGTACTCAGGCCATTGCTCCCCAGCAATCTCGGCAACTCGCAGGTAATTCTCCAGGCTGATCTCCTCACGAAAAGCCGTGACGGCTGCAGCAAGTGCGCGTGCAGTTTCTCTCATCGACCATGCCTGATCGCGCAGCCACTTTGCCAGAGTTGCTTTGTGGCCCTCAAGCGTCAGCCCATGTTCGGCTATCTGTAAGCTCTGTTCGCGCTCGCCGTGCTCATACAACGCTTTGGCGAGCGCCAGTGCTTCATCAGGTGTTGCCAGATATTCGCGTCCATAGCTCACGGCTTCTTGAATGCGATCCATCTGTACGAGCATGGTAACATAAGCTTCTGTCTGTCCCTCTGCCTCGGCCAGGTAGAGATACTCTTGAAAACGCCCGCGCCGCTTCAGGATGTTGAGCCGGGCCTCTGTCAACTCGTCGGCAAAGTACGGAGCTTCACCCTCCCAGGCTCCTTGTTCGTTAATCGTGCCCTGCAAAACGCGCTGGAGCGGAGGATAGTCCCAGCCATCGAGGGCCGCGGCTTGAGGCGCGTCAAACGCCTCATCGACGCCGTAGTCGTCAAGTTCATCCTGCCAGCCTGCGAACCGATCAGCCCACAGCTCACGCTCCTCGTGGGTCAGGTCGACACTCAGAATGGCTTCCGTCCAGGCCGCGCCCAGGTTGTCGAAGAACCCGCTGGCCTCGCCGTCTGAGTCGTCCAGGTTCTCCCACTCGCTCAGGTACTCTTCCGTGATGGCCTCAAGGAGAGTGAGCGCGTTGTTTCCGTCGTCGGCCTTAATGAGCTCCCATGCCTGATCCACAAGACGTTGCACGTCGCCGACGGCTGCGCCGACATGCCAGTAGGCCTCGGAGCTACGCATCCGATCCAGGCTGTGGATAATAGAGCGGACTTGCCGTCGCACCGCCTTGGGGTCCACCTCAATATGTGGCTTTGGAGCAGCCTTTGGTGAGAGATCTGTCGGCTGAGATGAAGAGATTTGCAGGAGCATAACCTGCCTCTGAATGACGGTAGTGAGAGAAGGGGTTTGCTCGCTCAATTTCAGCAGGAGAGACTGCAACTGGTCGCGGCTCAATCCTGACAGTAGGCTCTCAAGTGAAGGCTCTTTGTTGATACGATCGTTCATAATACTTCTTATCCTCTTCCAGAGCTAATAAAAATGTTTCATACTTTATTATTCTTAGAAGAACCTTATCAAAATCA
>WNFM01321921.1_pt1 | contig 14855 bp, 22 predicted proteins | sample 5400271 | NCBI WGS metagenome assembly WNFM01 (sample SAMN13153352, study PRJNA577476) | soil metagenome | isolation source: 60 cm saprolite on Douglas fir-dominated hillslope | place: USA:California | collected 2013-09-17 | reverse complement strand
CGCCTGCGCCTCGGCAACCTCCTGTGCCTGTGCTATGTGCTGGCTGGCACCCTGGTTCATGGCCGCCTGCAGCTTCGCCTCGGTCTCTTTGGGCAGCGACGTCTGCAGGATCGTGCCGCCGAACTCGGCGAGCACGGGCACGACCTTATCTGCCGTCACCTTGCGAGTCAGCACGAAGATCGCCGAACTGTTCGGCTGCATGGTGGAGGCAAGCTGCTTAGCAAACGTGTCGTCGATCCCGTAGTCGGCAAGCTTGCCGGAGAGGGCACCTATGCCAGCCCCGATGGCCAAACCCAGGAAGGGCACAAAGAAGAGCAGTCCGATCAGGAGTCCCCACATACCACCCCAGGCGGCGCCCTCACCCGCCGCTGACGCATTCTGGTGCAGCTTGAGCTTACCGCGGGCATCTTTGGTCACGTAGCAGGCATCCTCCAGATCGATCAGACACTCATTGCTCGACCTCCGCAGTGATGCGAGAACCTCGGCGGCCCGATACTCGTCGGGATAGGCGACAACAATCAGATTACTCATCATGCATACTCCTTGGTCGCCGTGGTGCTGGCCCTTGGGACAAATACTGCCTTTCGCTCCTGCTGACGCACGGCGAAAGGCATCACGGCATGATGGAAAGGCACCCGATGCATCTCGGATCGGCACCTCAGCTCGCCGGCAGCGAGCCTAGCTTTTTGATCTGGAAGGCTTTGATGATGTCGGTGACGCCGTGGATCAATGCCCAGATTCCCGCAAACACGAGGAGGGTGTAGGCCTGCACGGCGAAGAACTGACCTTCGACCCAGAAACCCAGCCCGATCATCATGATCCCCGCGATCAGACCCAGCCACCAGAGGTCGTTGGTCGTCATCGTCGCGAATGCCTCGATCGTCCAGAGGATCCCGACCAGCAGGAAAAGGAAGCCGAGCATCTGGGCGATGGCGACGAACGTGTGGACGGGATTGAACAGGGCGTATACCCCCCCGACTATGAGGAGCACGGCGAAGGTGATCCACAGCCACTTCCACCCAGGGGAGATGAAGGCCATGGCGAATTCTTGCACTCCGGCCGCCAGGAACATCACACCGAAAATGATGCCAACTGTCGTGACAGAGCCTTGCTTGAATTGCAGGACAACGAGGCCCAAGATGAGCCAGATGATGCCGGCGACGAGCCAGGCCCACCACCACTTGGCTAATTGTCCGACCGCTTGTTGCGTTTCCGCGGCCTGCACATTCTTAGGAGCGTTCACTTCTCTCTGAGAAGCGTCCATTGAAGCGTCCATTACTTTCCCCGTTTCTGTGATGAGCCGGCGAGCAGCACTGACAGGACACCTTCGCGTGCACGCGAACCCTCGACTACACGAGCTGCACGAGCTGCACGAGCTGCACGAGCTGCACGAGCTGCACGAGCTGCACGAGCTGCACGAGCTGCACGAGCTGCACGGTAGTACGCAGGTCCACACCGGTGGGCAGATGGCCGGGCGCCGAGGCGTCACGCACGCGGGCGACCAGTGACCCTCCAGCGCCGTAGCCATGACCGTAGTGGTCCGGCCACGGCGCCTGGGCACTCTAACTGGGGTGCAAGCAAAGCGTAGACGATGAACGGCCCCAGCGCTTCATGCCCAGCGCCAGTCTTCACAGCGAGTGCTGCGCTCGTCCTTGGGTGAGGGCCATCCACAACGTTTGGGTAGTGACTGAGCGAGCGTGTGATCACCGATTTGACGGAGGAGCGGCCCATTTCGAGGGCTATGACCAAACGATCGGTTCCAGCCTGCGGCCCACTAGCCCACGTCTCCCTATTGTTGGTGGGGTGAGGCGCCACGGTCGCCGCACGGTAGCGTGCCGCCGCGCTGTCAGTCCCATACAGGGCTATAGCGCTCGTGCTTCCGAACATTCGTGGCGCTCGGTCATGGCGCGACATTATCATGCGTCCCACTCGACTACCGTCAACGCTTCAGCGCACCGCAGACTGCTCACGGCGCCGTATGGCTTCGCCCGAACAAGTCGTCGCGCAACGTTGCTAGATCGACATGTCCCGCGGCAACGCTAGCCAAGACAGCGCCGACAACCCACCCCACGAGACCCAGAATGCCGGTGAGCAGTGCGGCACCGAAACCCAGCCACATCCAGACAACGCCGAGCACTAACCCAACGAGAAGGCCTGTTGTGCGAGCCGATCGCATGCCGATGCACTCCTTTCCGTGAGCCGGGCATCTGGTGTTTTGGTGATGCTCGACTGACTAGCGGTGTGTCCCACCGATCATGCCACCCGCCGGTGCGGAGTCTCTTTCGGCAGTGCAGCGGTTTGGGCCGTTACGCGCACCTCCGCGACTGGCAGCCCCAAGTGGGTCTGCACCGAGTCCTTTATGTGCTCCTGGAGGATCTGTCCGGTGCTGGGAGTGTCAGCGTCCCAAACCAGTGCGGCACGAGTGGATATGTGAAGTCCGTCTTTCCCATCCTTCACGCTCGGCTCCGCGTGTAACACACCGGGCACCGCTTGCGCCTCGTGCTGTACCACATCACGCACCATTGAGCGCTCGACGGTGATCTGCCCAAGGCTATCCTGACGTACGACGTACCGCTTGTCCTGGTGTTTGCCGAACAGCAGTCCAACCGGTCCCCATAGTTCGAGTACGAGGACCGCCAGGCCGACAACTGCCACCACGAGTGCGATGAGAATCGCCGTGTTTCCCGTCGCTCCGCGTAGCAGAGCCACGGCGCGCAGGGCCGTATACAATGCTAGGATGTTTCGGAGCGTTTGATTGCTCGGTACGATGATGCCGGTGAGCAAGACGAAGGTGATCGCGCCGAACAAGAAGGTGATCAAGCTTGCCACAATCATGATGGCCCGGTTCGCGATATTCATGAGCCGCCTTTCCTCCAGAGGGGTACAGTTGGCAAGTTGAGCGCCAGTTTCACCGCATGCCGGGTGCCGGAGAGCGGCTCACGTCGAGGCCCGTAGGTCCTCTATGAGGACGTCGACCCCCGCCGGCGGGGCCATGCCCAGCCCTTGCACGGCGCGGTAGACTGCGCGCCGTATCTGCTCGGCAGACCTTGTTAACACGGCAGTGCGGGTCGTCCTGGCTGGGGCCTCGCGGTGGGAGGCGCCTCCTCGTGCTTCATCTTGTTGGGATCCATCACGAAGAGATCCTTGCAGGACCACATGGACTTCAACGGCGATGTCGTGCGAATTCGGGTGCCGCACCACTACGCCCGTGACTCGCTCGTGCGGGCCGTACGTCACCGCCAGCTCGACAATCCCAGGACTCAGATCGAGAACCATGGGCGTCGCGCGGACGGCCTCACCTACGGCTCTGGCAATCGCGATATCGCTGACTTTAGAGAGCGTCCTTGCCGGCTGCAAAATCTCGTCAGATACCGCTCTCGAATGAGCGGACGACGTTTTGGCCATACGCTACCTCAATCTGGGCGTACCCTGGTTGTTCCCGTTTCAAGAGGTCGCAAAATCGGGACACCTGCGGAGGGAGGTTGCGTGTGGGAGGGCCGGGCATCGTTTCGCCCGGCCCCTGTCGCGTCGAACGCGTGGCCCGGCGCACGTCCCAGCCAGATCCCCCTGCCCGCTCACTGAACCCGCGCCTGTTGTTGCTCTTCAGGGAAGTAGAGGTCGCCGGCGTTTATGTTGACCTCTTTCACGATCAGGCCGGTCATCTCGCGAATGCGCTCCATGATGTTTTGGCGCACGGCCTCGCCTACCTGAGGGATGCTCACGCCGTACTCCACGGTAATGTTCAAATCGACGGCCGCCTCCCGCTGACCCACCTCAACATTCACGCCAGTAGAACGCTGGTCCGTCCGCGCCAGCCTCCCGGCAAGGCCTGCGAGGGTAGCGGTCGCGCCAAGTGGCACCAGATCGTGCACCCCTGCGACCTCGCGCGCCGCGATTCCGGCAATCTTGGCGACGACACCTTCCGCAATGACGGTCTTGCCGTGTCCGGTATCGAAGTGGACAGCTTCGGACTCCACGGTACGAGGCATGGGAGCGGATGTAGGGGCACCCTGTGCTTGCGTGTCAGTAGCAGCTGTATTCCGGGCACTTCCTCCTGGATTTTGGCGGTTGGTGGTTGGCTCGACGTGTGTGTCAGACATGGTTCTCTCCATTTCAGACTCTCGAACAGTGCATTGATGCCTGGGATCGCTCTGAAGTTCGCCCGGGCATTGGAATACTCGACAGTCGCAAGCTTCGTAGCGCCGCCGCCTGTGCGATGCGGTTGCTCAGACTGTCACGAGTACTATAGTCGCCCATCACGCCGACATCCCCGGCCGCAGGGAGCGTCTGGGGGTTCAGTTTGGCACCGGGTACGGGGACTGGGCGGGCCTACCTCTATGGGGAGGCAACAAGCCAGAAACCACACCTCCGTGGGTTGGCCGTGAGGTTTGGGGGCAAAGGAGCAACGCCACGACGAGTTCGCCTGCACCACGCCGGCTCCGCTGGACTCGATACCGACGGTCGTCAATTGTTGTTGGGCGACTCGTTGTGGCCCGTCGATTTCAGCGTCACTCGCAGTAGATCGTAGGCTGCGTCGCTTTTGGCCCGTAGCTCGTCGAGCTGCGCGGCGATGCGCTGTGCGTGGGCGTCTGGGACATCCGCTTCCACCGCCGCCGCCAGCTTTCTCAGCTCACCCTGAAGCTCGGCGACCTGCACATCCAGTTGGGTGTGCAGGCTGCGGTATTCCGCGTCGCAGCGGACCTTGAGCTCCTCGACACGGGCCTCGAGGGCCGCGATGGTGCGTCGCCACTCGCGCTCGTAATGCTGATTGGTGCTGCTCATTATGACCATCCTAACCCGTCGAAGGACGTAACTAGAGGGTTCCTGGGACCACGAAGTCGTACTCGCACAGGAGCGCATACCCGCTGGTTGGAAAGCGACCGCCGCACAATCGTACAACTGGCGATTGGACCGGGAAGCCGACTACAGGTGAGCGGATGCACCCTGCGAGGCCAGCGCTCGGTGCCCAGGACGCTACTCCTATGGACTGGCGATGCCAAGCGGGCGCTGGTTGGCTTCTTTAGGCGGCTCTCATGTGCCTCTGTTTCGCGAGGTAGTCTCCATCCATGGCATCGGCATTTGTGCCGATCGCGTTCTGTACAGCGTAGGCCACGGGCGCGCGGGTGTCTACTCGGCTGGGGAGCGTGTCGTGGGCCAGTTTCCTGTCGGCCTTGAGGTCAGTGCCGCCCTCGCCACGTGGCGAGGGCGCTCCACGTGTATTGGGGAACCAGCGGCCGTGATTCAAGGGTGGCTCGACGGCCATCGTGCAGTTCGAACATACCTGTGCTGCCCGCTTGAAGTGAATGATCGCCGCTACACGTGGAAGGATTCTCAGTGCTAGGTTGGTAGCGCCCTCGGATATGGCAGCCTGGAACTCGGAGCTGACTGCCCTTCAGGTAACGGGACAACGGTAGCTGGCACTCGTCCGTCGGCGAGGTCGATGCTCCCTCTACGACGAGACCGCTTCTTACCTGAGAGACGCTCCTATAGTCTGGGCCACTCGCCAGATTCACTGACTATAGTACGGATACTGAGTGTAGTGGGACAGCACCATACGCGTACCGCACGGGGAGCGATGCGCACAGGAGCACAACAGCACGGATGCGGAGCAATCTGATTGTTGTCGCCTATCTTGATGAGTACCGGGCCGCGGTTCGCGCATCACTGCGCTGATTGAACGATGAGTGTCTGATCGATCTGGAGGATGCCTGCTACGTGATCAAGGATGCCAGCGGCCGCTGAGCGGTAGCAGAGTTGGCCCTACACGCAATGTCAACCGCGACGGGAAGCCGCTTCTCCTGCGGCAGTTGTCGTGTATATCGGCACGACGGCACAGGCGGCGGAAAGTGGCTCCGCCAGGCAAGGGGAGACATCACAATGGGAGCACGACGATGGATGGCGCAGCCACACCACCTTCAGTCTGCCGACAAGTCGCCTAGGCGTCCGCTGGACAGCTATGGGACAGTCCTGGTGCTCACCATTCTCGACTATCTGGCAGTCTCCACCCTGACAAACAGGACGTGGGGCAATGTAGTCATCGTTGTGCTGCTCGGCACCACCCTTTTGTTCGCACTGCGCACCTCTGCAGTGCGCCGCATCTGGATACTGTTGGCCTTTATCTACCTCTTGGCAAGTACCTTACTGGCGCTGATAAACGTGGCTCTGCCTGGAGCGAAGGAGGTCAGTGAGCAAACCTCAATCGCTGGCGGACTACTGCTGATCGTCACGCCGTTAACCATCGCGCGTCGCATTAGTACCCATAGAATGGTGACAACAGAGACAGTGCTTGGGGCGCTTTGTGTCTACCTACTACTTGGATTCTCATTTGCCTTCGTTTACTCCGCGATTGGCGTGTTAGGTTCTGCTCCGTTCTTTGCGGGCCAATCGCACGCGACGCCCAATGACTATCTGTTCTTCAGCTATACAACGCTCACCACAGTTGGGTATGGCAACCTTGTACCAGCGGGCAGCGTTGGCCAGACGTTCGCGATGCTGGAAGCGCTTACGGGCCAGATCTATCTCATTATCGTGGTCGCGCGGCTGGTTTCGCTGTGGGGTCAGGTGCGTTCCAGCGCAGAATCTCGGCATGGGGGCGACGCGGGCACAGGTGACGTGCTGCATGACAATAAGGGGCGTACTGCTGAAGACAAGGACAGACAGGCCAGCGCTGACCAACGCGCGCAGTGATGTCGTGATGTCTTCATGTCGTCATCGCCGAGAGGCGCTTGCGTTTGCGCAGATTCCCTCCACTGGGTCCTGCTAAACCTTGCCGTGTGGTGTGCGCAAGGTGGCAATCAAGATCTCGATGCTCACGACGAACACCGACATCGGGAATAGCAGCTGGATCCACACGACGAATGCAGCGCTGTGGTTGTCCAGTATTCGAAGTGCCGGGCTATGTTCTTATCTTTCTCCGCCAGAAGACCCCGCCCTTCAGGGCTGGGGATGAATGGCGCTCTAGCTCGCCGTGTGCTACACTGCCTGCATACCGCAGGGCCTGCGGGAATCTACGCCTGTGGAGCGGGGCCGACAACCAAGGCCCCAATGAACGTGTCAGCCGGTCACAGCGTTTTGCCTTCGGGCGAGCATGCCTGGTCCGCCGTGAGCAGCCCAGGAATCCCCTGCCTTTAGGCATGGGGAGAGGTCAATCGGAAACCGTGACATCCTGAGGGCAGTGGGAACGGTCGAGCCGAACAAGGAGTTATCGTCGTGCATGTAATGCCCTTGCCCCCGAAGTCGACGAGCTGCTGCATCAGCTGGGGCTCACCCGCGGCTGGTTGCGCACCTCACGCTCGTGCACGATGTCTCCTGTCTGCTGACGCCACGGCTTGATGCGACGTGGCCAACGCTTAGCTACCCAGGTTTCGCCCGGATGAGCGGTGCGGCGAACTCCGCCGCACGGTGGCCCTACCGTGCTGTGCCCATCACCGATACCAACCGCGGGTGATGGCTCACCTCGCCCTGCTGGCAGGCGGTGCAGGTGGCAACGCTTCTCCGTGATACGGCGCTACCTACAGACACGGACGCCACCGACACGGGAGGAGACGCACTGAGGTGCGCTGCACGGCTCTGCCAGCAGATGCGCGCCGCGTGTGTGACGACCGCGGCGGCCTCCCTGTGGGCTAGCTATCTGACTTCGTCGCCTCGTGTGCCCCACAGCACACGAGGCGACGAACGATACGGGCTGGTATGCGGCACCTGTGGCATGTTCCCACTCATCAGTATACTTGGCAGCAGAAGCATGAGCGGGGTGGAACCATTTCGCCGTGTGGAGAGGAGCGTGGGATGGAAGGCGCCCATAGGGGTGTCGTAGGGCGATGGTGCCCACCGCGTCTGTGCAGCAGCGTGCTGCTGTGCACGCTGCTCCTGAGTGCGTGTTCGGCTTCGACTGCAAGGACGGCGTCGTCTGGTGGCGCCCTGCGGTGGCGATTTCAGGTTCCTGGGTCGATGGTCGGTGTGCCGGCCATCGCCAATGGCATGGTCTATCTCGGCTCCAGTGATGACGCGTTCTCCGCGCTGGACGCGAGCACCGGAGCGGTGCGCTGGCGCGTCTGGCTGTGTAGCCAGAGGTGTGCCCAGCCGGCCATCGCCAACGGCGTGGTCTATCTCGGCTCCAATATCAGCCCCACTGACGGCCTGTTCTCCGCGCTGGACGCGAGCACCGGGGCGGTGCGCTGGCAGGTCCAGATCAGCGAATCGCAGGTTGCCACGCCCGTGGTGGCCAACGGGGTCGTCTACGTCGGCACGACCGGCGGCGTGGTCGCGCTCGATAGCCGCACGGGCGCCCTGCGCTGGCACTCCCAGCCAGGGAGCGCTTCCTTCTCACGACCGGTAGTGGCCAACGGGGTGGTCTACGCCGACTCCGAGGCGGACCAATCGGTCTCCGCCCTGGACGCCAGCACCGGGGCGGTGCGCTGGCGGTTCACCGCCCCATTCCCCACAGCTGGCGAATTCCCAGCGGCGCCAACCGTGGAGCAGGGGGTGGTGTATGCGGTCTTCGTGCACAATGGGGCCTTCGCGAGTCCGACAAGCTCGATCTACGCGCTGGATGCCACCACGGGGGCGGTACGCTGGAGCGTGCACGATAGCAAGAATGCCTACTCTACGCCTGCCGTGGCGGACGGCGTGATCTACCTCAGCGCACTTGGGCGCGCTGTCATGGCCTTAGACGCGCGCACCGGGGCGGTGCGCTGGCGCTTCTCGACAGATGTTGCGAGCGACGCCGTGCCCGCGGTCGCCAACGGGGTCGTCTACGCGGGCTTCGCTGACGGCGCGGTCGGCGCGCTGGATGCTGGGACCGGCGCCGAGCGCTGGCGCTTCCAGACGGACCGTGCCCCGCCGGGCGGGTGGCTGTTGCTCGTGGTAGCGAACGGGACGGTCTATGTCAGCTCAGGCACCTCGCTCTACGCGCTCAGTGCCTGAAATGCCTGATGGGGAGACACGTGCACAGAGCGCACAGAGCGGGAAGACTGCAGCCGGAGGAAACGCTCGTGCACAATGGACACGGTCTAGCGACCCAGTGACCGAGCGACCCAGATTTCGCCCACACGAACGGCCACGTCCGCGGAGGAGGCGAGCGTCTGGAGGGCGGCCAGGAGCCAGCGGGCGAGGCGATTGGCCTGGTTGAGCACGATGCGCGTGACGTTGCCGTCGACATCCCGCTCGACCCGGCCGCCGATGCCAAAAACGTCGCGGCAACAACAGTCCGCGGCGTAGCCGACATACAGCCGACATACAGCCGACATACAGCCGACATACAGCCGACATACAGCCGACATACAGCCGACATACAGCCGACATACAGACGCCGCGGTGGGCCGCAGCGGGATCAGGCGGGAGGAGAGAGAGCAGGCAGTGTATGACCCGGAGTCATCCCTGGGAACTGAGCGATGCCCTGTGGGAGCGGGCGGAGTCGATCATCCTTCCTCGTCCGCCTCGACCCAAAGGTGGTCGTCCGCCGCTGAGCGACCGGCAGATGCTGGGCGCCATCCTCTACGTGCTGCGCACGGGGATCCAGTGGAATGCCTTGCCGCGGGCGCTGGGCGCGAGCACGACCGTCTACGACCGCTTCCGCTTTTGGGAGTCCGACGGGCTGTTCGCGCGCATGTGGGCGGCGGGGTTGCAGGAGTTCGATGAGTTGGTGGGGATCGATTGGGACTGGCAATCACTGGATGGGGTGATGACCAAAGCCCCTTTCGGCGGCGCCGCAACCGGAGCCAACCCCACCGACCGCGGCAAGCGCGGGACCAAGCGCAGCACGCTGAGTGAGGGGCACGGCTTGCCGCTGGCCATCGTGGTGGCAGGGGCCCATGTGCCCGACATGAAGCTGGCCGCGCCGACGCTGGACGCGCTGGTGGTGGAGCGGCCGGAGCCGACGGTCGAGCAGCCGCAGCATCTGTGTCTGGATGCGGGCTACGACTACGATCTGCCGCGCTACGCCGTCGAGCGGCGCCACTACGTCGCCCATGTCCGCCCGCGTGGCGAGGATCGCGCCAATGCCGGTTCGAGCGATCCGCTCAAGCGGCCGCGCCGCTGGGTGGTCGAGCGGCTGCACAGCTGGCTCAATCGCTCGCGACGGCTCTTGGTGCGCTGGGAGAAGCTGGAGCGCACCTATGAAGCCTTTGTGCATCTAGCCTGCGCACTCCTCTGCTTCCAACAGTGTGATCGCTTCCGAGCGGCATAACCTGGTTGCCGAATAAGGACTATGTCTTGCAGTTCAAAAGAGATGCAAGCTTTGTCGCCGCAGCTTGAGCTTGAACCGCTTTACCCTTGAACTCCTGAAGCCTCGGACCCGCCTGACCAACGGTAGCCCTGTCAGGCATATCCTTAACTGCAGCCGCCAGCTGATCACTCGCAGACTTGATGGTGTCGTAGGCACTGCCGCGGCTACCGGGGAGTGCGGCAAGCGCAGTGAGCGCGCCATCCAGCTTCTGCTGAGCCGCTTTGACCTCACCGATCGTCGTATTGTCACCGATGCCAGCAAGCTGCGTGAGGGTTTGGTTGACCGTCCCAAGAGGCTGACAGGCCCTCCTATCGGATCCTGTGGGGGTCCCGGTGGCAGTAGGGGTTGAAACGGATGCCGGTGCGCTGCAGCCAGTAAACAGTATGAGTGCCGCTGCCGCCACTGCCAAGGCTAGACGAGTGTGCATCATGTCGAAGCCTCCCATGTTGTGTCTGTCTCGCCCAAGAAAATCTGGCGGAATGATTCCGAACGGAAGTTTATTCGCAGTGTAGGGCGTGTTTGTCGCCATGCCTTCATGCCACAGGCTGGATTGCCACGGGAGTCTCAACCCATACAAAGGGAGGTTTCCTGACTCTCCATAGGACGAGTCGCCTGTCGCCGGCGCGCCGAGAGTCCCCGAAAGCGATGCAAGCTGGATCATCACGAAGTCGAAACGAACCGCAGGTACAACCTCGTCGACGCCGCCGCTGCCGCCGCAGGGAAGAGCTCGCATGGGCTGGCAAGCGCTCGCAGTCTCACCATGACGCCGCGTCAGCCCAGCCATGAGTTGAGGGCAGGACTAGCCCAACGGACACCGCATGCGGTGGGGGCAGCCTGAGAAGCATCGATTTATCATGCTTCATGCAACGCACCTAAATGGTGAGCCGCCGCAGGTATGAAGGCTGTCCTGCTTCACCTGCGTTGCGTGTATGGGACACGGAGGTACGCATCATGTCAGGGCTCGATTGGATCCTTGCCAGCTCACTGTTCATCCTGTATTTCTTCCTGCTCTTCACGGTCTGCCTCATGACCTTCCAGAAGGGCTATGTCCTGCTGGGTATCCTAGGCATCTTCATCCCCTTCCTGTGGCTGATCGGGGCAATCCTGCCGGCCAAGCAAGGTTCCCAGTATGAGATGCACCAGGCGATGCGCTACCAGTCGCAGGCAGGTCGCATGACGAGCTAAGAGGGTGTTTGGCAGAGTAGAGCAGGGGTTGCATGAGCTACTCTGCGCTACATGAGTACTACCTATCCAAGCAGCGTCACTGATGCCGAGCGGGACTGCCTCCAAGGTTTCCTGCCGCCCAGAGCACCATGTGGGAGACTCCGCCGCCGCTCGCCTGCCCAAGTCTAGCCCTTGGAAGCACCCGCTCCGCTCCCTTCCTAGGCTGGCTGTGGCGTTGCCGGCGGCAGGCTGAACCAAAACGTCGATCCCTGCCCTGGCGCACTCTGGACGCCAACCTGTCCTTGATGCTGCTCAATGATGGTGCGACAAATATACAGTCCCAAGCCGAGCCCGACCCCGGTGCCGCTCTGGACCTCGATCCCCGGCGCGCGGTGGAAGCGTTCCCAGATGCGCTCCTGTTCCTGGTCATCCACCTGCAGTCCGACCGCCACGGGACAATCCGCTGGCGAGTATTTGAGGGCGTTGGTCAGGTAGTTGGTCACGACTTGTCCGAGGCGATGGGCATCCGCCGTGACCGGCACCAGCTGCTCCGCTGGGCACTCCAGCAGGAAGGTGCGTTCGGGATTGACCAGGCGTTGTTCCACGACCGCCTGGCGGACGACGGCGGCCAGATCCGTCGGCTCCAGGTGGAGTTCCAACTGGCCCGCCCGGACGCGTGCGACATCCGCTAGATCGGTGACGAGCCGCTGCAACCGCTCTCCCTGGCGCTCGGCCTGCGCGACCGGCTCCAGGAGGAGTTCGACGTCCGCGGCATCTTCCCGCTCGCGCCGGAGCAGGCGCCGAATACGCCGCTCGACCAATTGCAGTCCGAGCTGCATGCTCATCAGCGGGTTTTTGAATTCGTGCCCAGCGATGCCCAGAAAGGTCTCTATCTGCGCCGTGGTCGCGCGCAGGGCTTCTTCCCGCTCCCGGCGCAATCGCTCATTGTCCACCGCCGTCAGGCCCTGGCGCAGCAGCGCCAACAGGTGTCGTGACCACTTCAGCTCGGATGAACAGCACGGTACTCGCGAGCAAGGCAGCGGCAACGGGGAAGGTGATCCGGAGGCCGGCGATGAGGTCTTGCCGCCGAAGGTTTTGGGGCTGCTGGCTCATCGGCCACACGCTCACACCAGCCAGCGTACGCTGCGCGAGCCGAAACCGCACCAGGGCGGCCAGCGGGAGCAGCAGGTAAAAGGCCATCCAGAATAGGTCAGGAGGACTGCCCGCCCGGTAGCTGGACGTGTGCAGCAGGAGGAGGGCAAACCAGGTATCGGCGACAAACAAACAGGCGCTGGCCACAAACAGCAGCGCCATGATGGCCTGTTGCTCTCTCGCATACTCACGGAGGTGGAGCCAGGTCATGGTCAGGCCAAAGAAAAGGGCCAGATCTCCCACGGGATAGATCAGATTTACCAGCTTGCTCGTCAGGGTTTGCTGGCTGCTCAGGTAAATGGGGGCCAGCAGGAAGTACCAGGAAAGGGCCAACGCGGCACCCAGCAGAAGGCAGGCATCCAGTATCACGAACGCGTGTTGAAGGCTGGGACGCACCCGTGGGATCAAGAGCAGTGCCAGGAGGAAGCACGGATATTGGAGGACAAAGAAGAGATCGTGCCAGGACGGGATGGGGACATGGTTTGGGAAGAGGAACTGGTCCTCCACCAGCCACACGGTGCTTGCCAGCGCGTAGAAAAGCAAGCCTGCACTCACCCACCACCAGGAGTGGGCGGCTGGCAGACCCGCGTGCGTGAGCCAGCGGCTCACTAGCCCCACCACCAGCAGTCCCGACCAGGCCACCAACGCCTGCAGCCAATCCGTGACAGCTTCAATCCAGGCGGGTTGCAGCAGGGTCACCGCCAGTTGATAGGCCAGGAGCAGACCAGCAGCCAGGAAGGCGATCCGCAGCACCGCATCATCCCACAGGCGATAGACTGGACTGGAGACCGATGCATGTGAAGGCCCAGGCGCAGGCTCGGTCTCACCGCCTGAGCCTGGTGGAGAGCGAGCCATGGTGTCAGCTGACCTCCCGTGTGCGCAAGGGAGCAGATGCGTTCGCCTCTGCATGCGAGCATGACGTGGTGTTCGTTTGCCGGTCTGGATGCTTTGGCATGTGACAGGCGCTACTCAAAAACGCGCATCAGCATCTGGGGCCGCAAACGCTGTGCCTGAGATAGGAGACGTGGAGGGCCAGGGTTCCCCCCTCAGCTCGAGATGGAGCCTATCCCGCTCCAGGCGGAGGAAGATCGGCGAGGGCATCCGTCTCAAGAGCACATCCACAGAACGGTGTCTACGAGTGCCAGCGAAGTATAGATGCCAGCTGGCCAGGAGCATCTCCAGACCGCATCCCCCCATTTGTTGGGCTGGATAGTTGAGACTTCGGCCCAGTGCTTCTTCCTGCGGCACCCGTGGGATAGAAACCGCGCTGTCGCCACGGCAACTCACTCCAGTCGCTGAGCGCCGATCTGCGCCCTCGTGGCCACCCATCTCGGCGGAGTTGCCACCGCTAAGCGCTAAACCTCACGTTGATCGGCACGCGTCTCGGACATGATGCGCATGTCAGTGCGTAGCTCCCTGACGGTTTCCGCAATGGTTAGAGGAAGCACTACCGGCACCTCAACCTCTGCGAACCTGTCAACGACTCGTCGTAATGCCTGCTCGATTCCGGATCTCATGAAGCCAGCTGCGAATAGCGCAACGGCGACCAGTATGGCTCCGCCAGCGATCAGGGTAGTCGTTCTTGCCACATGCTCAGCATTACCAGCAAGCTGCGTTTCCCCTTGTTTTCCTGGCACCCCACTCTTTCGAATTGCAACACTGCCTTCTTGCTGTGGTGGGGTCATATTCAGCGTTGCGCTTTGGGATGCCAGAAGGTCCTTCTGGGAATGTGTTCGCGCCGCACCTTGTTCGACTGATTCCTGGACTGCCATCGCTACTTCCTTTCCCACGCTACTCCGGTTACGTTCAGCTGTCATGTCTGAGGCGCGTCCACCGCCACGGATCATCGGCGACCGAGCGCGCACGGTCGTAGGGACCGCGCGGGCCGGAGGGGCCGGAGGGGCCGGAGGGGCCGGAGGGGTACCAGGGGCCATACGGACCCCAGGTCCCATACGGACCCCAGGTCCCATACGGACCCCAGGTCCCATACGGTCCCCAGGGGCCGCCCGCGTCCGACAGGTCGTCCAGGCGCCCCAGCGCCCGCCCCACCGCCGCCACCTTGGCCATACCCCGGCGGAGCTGGCGCCAGGCGCCCAGCAGGAGGCGCCGCCCCTCCGCGGGAGAGCGGTTCCCCTGGGCGCTTTCCAGCGGCGGTGGCTCGCCACTGGGCTCCTCCGCGGGCAGGCGCGCGCGCGCCGTGGGCCCCGCTCCTGCGCACGCCAACACCGCCGCCGCCTCCCCCTCGGCCGGCCCTGCTGCCGGCCCGGCGGCCTCCGGTGCCCACGGCTGCCCCGCCAGGCGACACCCCTCCAGGCGA
>WNFM01213393.1_pt2 | contig 14859 bp, 11 predicted proteins | sample 5400271 | NCBI WGS metagenome assembly WNFM01 (sample SAMN13153352, study PRJNA577476) | soil metagenome | isolation source: 60 cm saprolite on Douglas fir-dominated hillslope | place: USA:California | collected 2013-09-17 | reverse complement strand
ACGGCCTGCGTCAGGATCTCTCCCCCAAGGCTTTTCAGTTCCTCGAGCTCCTCCTGAAGGCCCGTCCGAGGGCGGTGACCAAGCACGAGATCCACGAGCAGCTCTGGCCGGATGCCTTCGTCTCCGACTCGAGCCTGCCGAGGCTCGCGGCCGAGGTCCGAGCCGCCATCGGCGACGACGCGAAGAAGCCCCGGCTGCTGCGAACCGTCCACCGCTTCGGCTATGCCTTTTTCGGCGCGGTCGCTGCCGGGACCGCCGAAGGGATGCCCGCGCCCACAGCCTGTCGATTGGTCTGGGGCGAGCGACAAGTCGCGCTCCTCTCGGGCGAGAACATCCTCGGCCGCTCGGCCGAGGCCCGGGTCCCCCTCGACCTGAAGCGCGTCTCTCGCCACCACGCGCGCATCGTCGTGGAAAACGGCAAAGCGGTGCTCGAAGACCTCGGCAGCAAGAACGGCACGTTCGTGCGAGGTCAGCTCATCACGCGGCCGGCGGAGCTGGCGGACGGGGACGAGATCTGCATCGGTCCCGTCGTCCTCGTCTTCCGGACCTCTTTGAGCGACACCACCACGGAGACCGGCACCACGACATGAGCGAGCCGAGCCTGGCTCCGGGAGCGCGCGTCGGCCCCTACGAGATCGTTTCCCTGCTGGGCCAGGGGGGAATGGGCCAGGTCTACAAAGCCAGGGACCTTCGCCTGTCCCGCGAGGTCGCCATCAAGGTTCTCCTCGCCGACGTGCCTTCCGACAAGGATCGCCTGCTCCGCTTCGAAGACGAGGCCAAGGCCGCCTCGCTCCTCAGCCACCCGAACATCGTCGCCGTCTACGACATCGGGGACAACAACGGCTCGCCCTACATCGTCTCGGAGCTGCTTCAGGGGGAGACGCTGCGCGACCGCCTCGCGACCGGCCCGTTCCCCGCGCGGAAGGCGCTCGAGCACGGCATCCAGATCCTCCGCGGACTTGCCGCCGCCCACGACAAGGGCATCGTCCACCGGGACTTGAAGCCCGAGAACCTGTTCCTGACGAAGGACGGTCTCGTCAAGATCCTCGACTTCGGGATCGCCAAGCTGGGCCGGCATGGCGAGGAGCGCGCCGGCAGCGACGTGCAGACCCGAACCCACACCAAGGCCGGCACCATGGTGGGCACCGTGGGTTACATGTCTCCCGAGCAGGTGCGCGGGCTCGCCGTCGACCATCGCTCGGACCTTTTCGCCTTCGGAGCGGTGCTCTACGAGATGATCTCGGGCAAGCGGGCGTTCCGAGGCACGACGGTGGCCGACACCTTGAGCGCGATCCTCCGCGAGGACCCCATCGAGGCATCGAGCAGCGGGCCCGGGCTTCCGGCCGGGCTCGTCCGGGTCGTCCGGCGCTCTCTCGAGAAGTCTCCCGACGACCGCTTCCAGACCGCGCGCGACCTCGCCTTCGCTCTGGACGGAGCCAGCACGGATTCCAGGCCCGCGGCGAGCGAGTCGCGGCTGGTTGGCCGGGGTCTTCGTCGCTCCACAGCCCCCCCGGTCGTGGCGGCGCTCGTCGCGATCGGAACAACCCTCGGGGTGTGGCTCGGCCGCGCCCTCACCCCCGCCCCGGCTCCCGCGTCCTTCCAGCGCCTGACCTTCCGTCCGGGCCAGGTGCAAGCGGCGCGCTTTGCCCGCGATGGCGAAACCATCCTCTACAGCGCAAAGTGGGGCAACAACCCGTTCGAGCTGTTCTCCACCCGAGCCACGACGAGGGGAGAGCTGTCCCTGGGACAGAAGGACGCCTTGATCCTCGCCATCTCCGGGGATGGGAAGATGGCACTCCTCCTCGAGCCCAGGTCCGTCACCTGGGGGGTCTCCGAGGGAAAGCTCGCCATCGCGCCGATGGCCGGGGGCACGCCTCGAGAGGTCCTCGAAGGCGTCCTGAACGCGGACTGGTCCCCCGACGGAAAGGACCTTGCCGTCGTGCACGTGGTCGAGGACGAAAGATACCGCATCGAATACCCCATCGGACACGTTCTCTATGCCCCTGGCCCTCCGGCCTGGATCAGCGACCTTCGGGTCTCGCCGAAGGGCGACCAGGTCGCCTTCCTGGAGCATCCGGTGGCGAACGACAAGCAAGGCAGCATCTCGATCGTGGATCGCGAGGGTCGAAAGCGGACCCTGGCGTCGGGGATCGCCTCTCTCGAGGGTCTGGGCTGGCCGAATGAAGGCGAGATCTGGTTCGGCGCGAGCGCGGGCAACGGAACGCCCAACCAACTCCGGGCCGTGACTCTGTCGGGCCGCCAGCGCCTGGTGATGGAAACGTCGGGAGGCTTCCAACTTTACGACGTGTCCAGCAGCGGGCAGGTCCTGGGAGCGCGCACGACCACGTGGACCGAGGTCCGGGCCCGGGCCAAAGGTGCCACCGAGGAGGCGGAGCTGCCGGCAGCCGACCTGGCCTTTCTCTCCGACATGTCCGACGACGGGAAGCTGGTTCTCGAGACGGACGTCGGCGAGAACGCGGGTCCGGACTTCCGTTTCTCCGTCCAGAAGACCGACGGCTCTCCCGCGCTGTGGCTGGGCGAGGGAGACGGTCAGGCCCTGTCACCCGACGGCCGCCTCGCGCTGGCGGTGCTGGCCCACACGCAGCCACAGCGGCTCATCATCGTTTCGACCGGCGCTGGCGAGACCCGGACCCTCGAACCTGGGTTGGTCACCCAGTACAAGAGAGCGGTGTGGGACACCACGGGCCGCCGCGTCGTCTTCTCCGGGGTCGATAAGGAGAACTCGGTGCGTGTGTACGTCCAGAGTGTCGCGGGCGGGCCACCGCGAGCGGTGACGTCGGATGGCGTGAGCCTCGGCAGGATCGGGAGGCCGGTCTCGCCGGACGGCCAGCGCGTGGTGGCCATCGGTCCCAACGACGTGCCCGCCATTTATCCCCTCACGGGGGGCGACCCGGTCGCCATCCCGGGCCTCGGCCTGGGAGACGTCGCGATCTGTTGGAACCCGGACGGCCGTGAGCTCCTGGTGGCGCGCTACGAAGATACGCTGGCGCCGCCCCGCATCGATCGAGTCGAGGTCGGCAGCGGCCGTACGCGGCCCTGGAACCGGCTCGGGGCCTCGGCGCCGAGCGCCCTTTTTGCCCAGCCCCGCGTCCTGGTGACCCCGGACGGCGAGTCCTACGCCTACAACTACACGCGCTCCCTGAGCGATCTGTACCTCACGTCGAGGCTGCGGTGATCTCCAGGCGACGGCACCTGGCCGGGTGGACGAAGGTCCTGCCTACAGGCCCTTGACGAAGTTCGCCACTAGCAGGAGGATCAGGCTTCCCGCCACGAGCCAGAAATCCTCCACCCCCAACTGCAGATGGATGGTCCGCAAGTGCATGAGGATGCCCGTCGCGCCAACGATGAGGGCGATGAGCCAGACCGCCATCTTCGGGGCACTCAGTCTCGTTGCCATTCAGACCTCCGCGCGGCGCGAGCCTCCGTCCGGCCACCGGGGCGCCACTCGGGCGGCCGGGAGGAACGATAGCACCGCTAGAGTCGGGGTTCGGGGAACGGACCCAGCACGTGCTCGAGGTATCCTGCCAGGGCGAGTGACACGTCCTCCCGCCACGGGTGCGCGACCACCTGCACGCCGATGGGCAGGCCTTCCGCCGAGGTGCCCGCGCGAACCACCGTGCTCGGCCAGCCGGTCACGTTGAAGACCTGTGTATAGGCGGCCGTCGCGCGATCGAAGGCGCCGTGCCGCGGGGCAGGCCCCACGTTCACCGGACAAACGATCGCGTCGTGATCGGCGATGAGCCCGAGCATCCGGCTGCGCCACCGGTCCAGCCCCTCGAAGAGCGCGGTCAGCTCGCCGCTCGGAAGCGCCCAACCGTCGAGCATTCGCGCCACCGCCGCCCCGCCGTCGCCGTAGAGCACGGCCATGTACCGGTCGTAGAGCCTCTCCGCGTCGGGGATCGGGCCGAGCGCGCGCGTTCGGCAACCGCCGCCCTCCAGGTTGGCCACCGCGTTCTCGACGACATTCGCCGTCTCCGCGGTGGGCTCGAGGGGCGGCAGCCGCGTGAAGAACGCGACGCGAAGGCCGGTCAGCTTCAAAGCGCCCGCCTCGCGGAGCGGCACCGGCACCACGTGGGGGTCGACGCCGTCGGGCCCGGCGATGAGGCCGAGCACGAGCGAGAGGTCCTCGACGTGGCGCGCGAGCGGGCCGATGTGGGTGAGGAACTGCGGGGCGCCTTCGAAGCCGATGATGTGCCCCGTGCGCGGCACCCGCCCCGCCGTCGGCTTGAGCCCGGTGACCCCGCAGAAGTGGGCGGGCAGGCGGATGCTGCCCCCGGTGTCGCTCCCGATGTCGAGCGGCGACCCGCCGGCGGCCAGGATTGCCGAAGCACCTCCACTCGAGCCCCCGGAGGTGCGCTCCAGGTCGAAGGGGTTGTTCGTGCGTCCGTAGACGAGGTTGTTCGTCTCGTAGCTCAGGGTGAGCTCGGGCGTGTTGCTCTTGCCCATGACGATGGCGCCCGCGGCCCGCAGGCGCTTCACGACCGTGGCGTCCTCGCGCGGCACGAAGGTGGCCCGCCCCTTGGTCCCCCCGGTGGTGACGATGCCCGCGGTGTCCAGCGAGTCCTTGATCGTCACCGGCACTCCGTGGAGGGGGCCACGCTTCTCCGGGGGCACGCCGTCCGCTCTCCTCGCTTCCAGGAGCGCCGCCTCGCGGCGGAGCTGGACGACCGCGTTCAGCTTCGGGTTGATCGCGTCGATCCGATCGAGATAGGCGCGGGTGACGGCTTCGCTCGAGAGCTCGCCGCGGCGCAGGCCGGCGGCGAGGGCGGTGAGGGGGAGGGCGCGGGGGTCGTGGGAGGTCATGGAGCCTCCGCATTCTACCCGTCAGCCGGCGCTCGTCCCCGATCGGACGCCCTGGGCCAGGGGCAGGCTGACCGCGAAGACCGCCCCCCCGGTGGCTCGATTGGCGGCCACGATGCGCCCTCCATGGGCCTCCACGATCCGCTGCACGATGGACAGGCCGAGACCTGTTCCCCCCTGGCGGCGGGAGAAGAAAGGCTCGAAGAGGAGCATCGGGAGCGGGAGCCAGGCGCGCGGCGACCCGGACCCGGCCGCCCGGCGGCGAGGGTTGAATTGCGTTCGCGATCAGGTTCTCGAAGAACTGCTCCATCCGGCTGGCGTCCATCTCGAGCCGCGGCATCTCCGGCAAGACGTCCTGCCACAGAGCGACGCCCCGTTCGCCGGCCAGGGGAGCGCACGAGTTGAGAGCGCGTCGAAGCGCCTCCCCGGCATCGACCGCGGTCGGGTTGAGAACGGTGGGCTTCCCATAGTCGAGCAGGTCCTGCATCAGCTGGCTGAGACGCACGACCTGCAAGCGGAGGAGCTTGGCCCACTCCGCGTAGTCCTCCCGATCACCCAGCTTGATCTCGAGCACGTCGAAGGCGGCCGAGATGCTGAAGAGCGGGTTGCGGACCTCGTGGGCCACTCCGGCCACGAGCGAGCCCATGGCGGACATGGTCTCGCTGCGCCGCAGCGACTCCTGCAGCGCCACCAGGCGTGTGATGTCCCGGACGGCCAGGATCATGCGCTCGTCGCCCACCTGGGCCCTGGTGGAGAGGCACGCCGACAGGTCCCCCGTCCGCCCCCCGGCTCCGTCCGCGCTCTGAGCCGAGGCGGGGGCGCCCGTTTTCCGGGCGATCTCGACCACCTCGGCCCCGGTCTCCCAGAGGCTGCGAGGGGCCAGGTCCTCGATCCGGCGTCCCAGGACTTCGGGATAGTCCATGCCCAGGAGGTCGCGCGCCGCTCGGTTGATCCGCGTGATCCGCCCGTCCCGATCCAGGATGAGAAGTGCCGTGTCCACGGAGTCGAACGTCCGCTGCCACTCGGCGGCGGCCTGGGTGAGGGCGCCGTTCAGGCGCTCCTGCTCCGCTTCCTGGGCCTGCAGGCGTGCCGTGCGCGACTCGAGCTCCCGGTTCGCTTCCGCGAGGGTGCGCTCGCTGGCGAGCGCGCGCTCGAGGCTCTCGCTGAAGGCCCGCACCAACAGGCGAACGAAGACGGCGACGGCGACGAGCACCACCAGGACGGAGATGTCGTCGATCAAGCCCGAGGAGGGGGAGAGGGGGGTGACGATGATGCCGCGGCTCTCGGCCCACATCACGGAGACGAGGGATCCGGCCGCGAACGTCAGCACGACGCCGAATGCGAAGCGGCCGAGCAGCAGGCCGGCGACGAGGACGGTCAGCGGGAAGCCCATGATCGCGACGTCGTGAACCCCGAGTCCGACGACCAGGAGAACGGTCGAGTTCAACACGCCGGTGAGGGCGATCACGAGGCCCGCGGCCTGATCTCGCCCGCGCCGGCCCAGGAGATGGGCGGCGAGCACCGAGGCGTTGCCACCGACCAGCAGCACGAGCCCCGCGACCTGCGCGGCCGGAGTGCCGAAGAGGTTGACGACCCCCGCCACGTTGGCGACAAGCAGCAGGGTGGCCAGGATCGCGCGGCGCGTCCGTTTCAGCCTGAGGGCTTCGCTCCGCCTCCGCTCGGTGTTGCACGGCATGCCCACAGACTGGCAAGAGGGGTGCCGCGGGCGCCGTAGGCCGAAGCCCTGCGCCATCAACGACCTGCCTAGGGTGTACCGTCGATTCGCCGGTCCGGAGATCAGGAGGGCGGTCCGGATACCCGGAATGGGCGGGAGGATCTGGCGATGAGGCGCGTAGAATCCCCGAGGCTTCCCCTGGCATGCGATTTACTGTCGCCATCCTCGCCATGATCCTGTCCTACACGTGGCTACTGGAGCCGCGGCTGCCGCGGGCGTTCGTGGCCGTTCCTAGCGCGATCGTGCTCGCGCTGGGCCTGTGGCATTCGCGGCGAACCGGGGAATGGGGCCTCGCGCCGGCCGCTCTGCTGCCGAGTCTGCGAGCGACAACGCTCCTCACCCTTCCGGCCGTGGGGGCGGTCCTGGTGGCGGGCGCCACGATGGGAACGCTGCACGCGCGCCGCGACTCCCTCACGGATATCGCGTTGCTCGTGGCCTGGGGCGGGGCGCAGCAGTGGCTCCTCCAGACCGTCGTGCTGCGCGATGCCCAGCGCGCCACCTCTCGCCGCGCCGGCCTCCTGCTGGCGGCGGTCCTCTTCGCCGCCGTGCACCTCCCGAATCCGTTCCTGACGGCCATGACCTTCGCGGGCGCGCTGGCGTGGTGCGCGATCTACGACCGCCATCCCAACGTCGTCCCCCTCGCGCTCTCGCACGCCATGGTCACCCTCGCCATCCTCCACGCCTTCGACGGCTCGCTCACCGGCCGGCTCCGCATCGGCCAGTCGTACCTGAGGCTGTGAACGCCTCCGCTATTTCAGCAGGTGCTCCTTGACGAAGGCGATGGTCGCGTAGAACTGGAAGTCCTGGTTCTTCTTTTTCGCGAAGCCGTGGCCCTCGTCGGTAGCCAACAGGTACCAGACCGGACCGCCGTTCTTCTTCACCGTGGCCACCATCTGCTCCGACTCGGTGAACGGCACGCGCGGGTCGTTCTTCCCCTGGACGACGAAGAGCGGCTTCTTGATCTTCTCGGCGTTCGTTGCCGGCGAGATCTTGAGCAGGTGCTCCCTCATCGCCGGGTCGCGCTCATCCCCGTACTCGGCGCGCCGCAGGTCGCGCCGATACGACTCGGTGTTCTGCAGGAAGGTCACGAAGTTCGAGATGCCGACGACGTCGAGCGAGCAGCGGATCTTCGCGTCGTAGTGGGTGGCGACGGCCAGGGTCATGTAGCCGCCGTAGCTGCCGCCCGTGACCATCACGCGTGAGGCGTCGAGGTCCTTCCGGGTCGGGATCCAGTCGAGCAGCGCTCCGATGTCCTTGACCGAGTCCTCGCGCAGCACGCCGTTGTCGAGCTTCACGAAGCTCTTGCCGAAGCCCGTCGAGCCGCGCACGTTGGGATAGAGGACGGCCACTCCCAGCTCGTCGTAGAAGAAGTTGCTGCGGCCCTGGAAGCCGGGGCGCGACTGGCCCTCCGGTCCCCCGTGGATGTTGACGATCACCGGCCGCGGGCCGGTGAAGCGGCTCGCCGGCTTGTAGAGGAAGCCCGAGATCGTCTTGCCGTCGAAGGTCTTCCATCGCACGAGCTCGGCCTCGGAGAAGTTGGCCGCGTTGAGCCCGCCCGTCTCGCTCTCCGTCCAGCGCTCGAGCTTCCCGGTCGTCACGTCGAGCGAGTAGACGTCCGCGGGGGAGCGGGCCGAGGTCAGGCCCAGGCCCAGGTCGCGGCCGTTGTTGTGCCACTCGAGGCCAAAGAGGAGACCGGTCGGGAGCTTCGGGGCCGGCCTCTCCTTGCCGCTCGCGGTGTCGAGCAGGTGCAGCACGCTCAGGCCCTCTTCGTTCGTCACGAACGCGATCGTCTTCCCGTCGGGTGACGGCGCGAAGCTGTCCACGTCCCACGGGATGTGGGAGCTCAGGTAGGCGTGCTTGCCGGTGGCGATGTCGATGTAGGCCAGACGCTGGAACTCCGACTCGCGGTCGGTCGTGACGTAGAGTCCCTGGCCGTCCGCGCTAAAGCGGGCTCCGCCGTAGGCGACCTGCTCCGGGCCGCCCTTGGGCGTGACCAGTGTCTTCCCGCCGGTCGCCACGTCGACGAGCCAGATGTAGCTCTCGTTGACCGACAGGTACTCGATGACGGCGAGCCGGCGGTCGTCGGGCGACCAGTCGGCGGCTCCCCAGCCTCCGCCCTTGACCTCCAGCACCTTTCGGGTCGAGGCGGCCTCCCGCGGGTCCATGACGTAGATGTCGCGGTCGGTACCGTTGCGCCGGGTCGAGCTGAACGCCATGCGGTCCCGCTGGTGCGACCAGGGGCCGAGCCCGTTCTGGGAGCGGCCGCCCGGAGAGATCATGCTGATCGCGCCCGTCGCCACGTCGAGGCGGTGGATCTGGCTGAACTCGTCGCCGCCCTTGTCCTTCGTGAAGACGATGTAGTCGCCCGAGGCACGCGGCCAGCTCGCGCCCCCCACGCGGTCCGGAAAGAAGGTGAGCTGGCGGCGGGCGCCGAGGGGGAAGCGCACCTCGTGAAGCTGCGAGGTGTCGCCGAAGCGGGTGGAGATCAGGATCTCGCGCCTCGTGGGGTGCCACGAGGCGAGGCCGGCCGAGCGGAACTCGGTGTAGCGTCCCACCAGGTCGGCGATCTCCGCGGGGATCTCGGGGAGGCCTTCAGTAACCAGGTTGTCACCGGGCTTGATGGCGGCCGGGGTCTTTGAAGGGGAGGACCCGGCTGCGGGCGCCTGGGCCTGAAGCAGGGTCGCCGGGCCGAAAGTGGACAGGACGACGAACGGCGCCATGGGGAACCAGCGTGGAAGGGCGTGCATCGCATCACCTCGAGAACAAGGTACGCCGCGACTGCCGAGGGCCGACGCGGCGGGTCAGTCGTTGATGCTCGTGAACGTCACCCGGAACGCCTTCACCGCGTCCATCAGGTTCGGGGCGACCTTCTGCTTGAGCTTGAAGGTGCTCTTGTCCTTCTCCTCGATCCCCTTCTTGCCTCGGAGGGTCAGGACGACCTGACCCGCTTCGTCGAACAGGGCGACTTCATAGGTCACGATCTGGTCGTGGCCCTTCGCGCACTGGAAGTCGAGCAGGAGATCGAGCTCGCTCGACGGCGTCAGGTTGAAGCGCACGCCGCGGAGCGTCACCGGCCCGACCACCGGCGCGCCGACGTCGATCGGGGCATTGAGTCGGAACGGGTGGGCGTCTCGCGGCGGGGCGGGCGCGGGGGCCACCGTGGGCGTGGGCGTGGGTGTTGGCTCGGGTGTGGGTGCGCTGCTGACGGCCGCCGACAAAGTCGGTGTGGTGACGCGCGCCTCCGGGGTGGCCCGCGGAGGAGACGGTGTCGTCGGCGCCAACGCCACGACGGCCTTGGGCGACGGCGAGGCGGGCAGCGGCGTTTAGCCGGCAGGCACGGCCGTGGGCGCCTCGCCGGGGGCCGGCGCCGCGGTGAGGGGCGATGGGGCGATGACTGGCGTGGGCAGGGTGGTGGGTTCAGGCGAGGGTCCCTCGACCTGGTCGGAACCGCGCCGGAGCAACAGCCACGCCACGACGGCCGCGGTTCCGAGGGCGAGAAGGCTCAACGCGATGATCACGACCATGGTCATGGCGCCGGTGCGGCCGCCGGTTGGCGTGGCCGGCCTTCGACCGGGCTTCGGGGGCGGAGCCACGAGGCTCCGCGGCGTGCGGAGGGCCATCGGCGCGGGCACCTCGAACTGGGTGGTCGCGCTCGCCATCCCCGCCTGCAGCGCGTCGGCGAACTCTGCCGGCGTATCCCAGCGCTCCTCGGGGTCTTTCGCCAGCGATTTCAGGAGCGGTCCCAGCATGGACTTCGGCACCAGGTCCGGAGGCGGGATGGGGATCTCCGCCGAGATCTGCTTCATCAACACGGCGACGGGCGTGTCCGCCGAGAAGGGGGCCGACCCGGTGAACAGCTCGTAGGAGACGACCCCGAGGGCATAGACGTCCACGCGATGGTCCATGCCCTTCCCGGTAGCCTGCTCGGGGGCCATGTACTGGGGGGTGCCGCTCACCATGCCGGTGCGGGTGATCGACGGACCTCCCTCGACGATGCGAGCGATCCCGAAGTCCGCCAGGTAGACGCGGCCCTGCTCGTCGAGGAGGATGTTCTGCGGCTTGACGTCCCGGTGGACGACTCCCTGGGCATGGGCATAGGTGAGGGCGTCCGCCACGGCGCGGATGATCTCCACCGCTCGCGGCCGCGGCACCTGCTGGTCCTTGAGGGCGCCCGAGAGGCTCCCGCCGCCGATGAGTCGCATGGCCATCCAGGGGATGCCCTGCTCGATGCCGAACGCGAAGATCGGGATGATGTTCGGGTGCTCGAGCTTCGCGATGACCTTGGCCTCGCGCTCGAACCGCGCCGCGAACGTGGGCTCGTGGAGGAACTCCGGGGGCAGCACCTTGAGGGCCACGAACCGGTCGAGCGCGGCCTCATAGGCCCTGAAGACCGAGGCCATGCCCCCGCGCCCGATGGGTTCGATGATTCGATAGTGTCCGAAGGTGGCGCCCGGCGTCAGTATGGACACGCTCGCGCGCGATCATAACACCTTGCCTGCGGACACCGAGGGCAGGCTCGGGCCTGTGCTAAGGTCGGCTGACTCCAAGCGAGGTGCACACGCGATGTCCATGACCGACGTGCTCAGCGACGCCCGGCACTCATTCCGGATGCTCTGGCGCAGCGCGGGCTTCACCCTCGCCGCGTTGGCCGCGCTCGCGGTCGGCATCGGAGCCAACACGGCCATCTTCTCCATCGTCAACGCCGTCCTCCTGAAGCCGGTGCCTTTCCCCGAGCCCGACCGGATGGTGGTCTTCCAGACGACGTCGGAGCGGGGCGCATTCAGCGCCGGCTCGCCGGCGAAGTTCCAGCACTGGCTCGAGCAGACGAGCGTCGTCCAGGACGTCGCCGCCTACCGGTCGAACGTCGTCAACTACACCGGCGGAGGTGTCCCCGAGCAGCTGCGGGCCAGCCAGGTCTCGGTCAACTATTTCCGCCTGTTTGGCGCGCCCGTCCTCCGCGGCCGTCCTTTCAGCCCGGCCGAGGATCTCCCCGGCGGCGAGCGGGTCGCGCTCCTGAGCCATGCCCTGTGGACGCGGCGCTTCGGGGGCGACCCCGCCGTCATCGGCAAGGCGATATCGCTGAGCGGCGACCCCTACACGGTGATTGGCATCATCGGCCCCCGCTTCGACGTGGGGGAGTTCGGCCCGCCTCCCGAGCTCTGGATCCCCTTCCAGCTGAACCCGCAGACCAACGATCAAGGGCACTACTTCCAGGTGGCCGGTCGCCTGGCTCCGGGGGTGACGCTCGATCAGGCCAAGGCTCGTCTCAAGCTCTCCGCGGCCGAGTACACCCGGAAGTTCCCGACCGCGCTCCAGGACAAGCAGAGCTTCAGCGTCGAGCTGCTGCGCGATGCGCTCGTCAGCGACGTGCGGGCGACCCTGTGGATCCTGCTCGGCGCGGTCAGCTTCGTCCTGCTGATCGCGTGCGCGAACGTGGCCAGCCTCCTCCTGGTCCGGGCGACCGGCCGCAAGCGTGAGATTGCGATCCGCGCCGCCATCGGCGCCGGCCGCGAGCGGATCATTCGCCAACTGTTGACGGAGAGCGTGCTCCTCTCGCTGGCGGGAGGCGCCTTGGGCCTGGTGGTGGGCATGGTCGGCATCCGGGCCCTCCTGGCCCTGAACACCGCCGGCCTGCCCCGCGTCGGCGAGAACGGATCGGTGGTGGACGTGGACTGGCGCGTCCTCGTGTTCACCCTGCTCGTGTCCCTGGGAACCGGCATCCTCTTCGGCCTCATCCCGGCGCTCCACGCGTCGCACGCCGACCTGAGCGGCGCCCTCAAGGAGAGCAGCGGTCGCACGGGCACCGGCCTGCGCCAGAACCGGACGCGCTCCGTCCTCGTGATTGCCGAGGTGGCCCTGGCCCTGGTGCTGCTCGTGGGCGCGGCCTTGCTCGTGCGGACCGCGGTCGCCCTGGGCACCGTCAACCCGGGGTTCGACGCCGCCAACGTGCTGACCATGCGCATGTCGATGAGCGGCACGCGGTACCTTAAGTCGGAAGGCGTCGAGCAGGCGGTGCGTGGCGGCGTCGAGCGCATACGCGCGCTCCCCGGGGTGGTGGCGGCGAGCGCCACCTGCTGCGTGCCCCTCGAAGGCGGCTACGGGCTGCCGTTCATCATCGTCGGCCGTCCGCTGCCGCAGGGGCCGTTTCATGGAGGGGGCGGCTGGCTCACCGTCTCACCGGGGTACTTCGAGGTCTTCAAGATCCCGGTGAAGCGCGGGCGCGCGTTCGACGAGCGCGACACCGGCCGGTCGCTGCCGGCGGTGGTGATCAACGAGGCCATGGCGCGGCAGTACTGGGGGAACGGCGAGCCGCTCAACGACCGGCTCGTCATCGGCCGCGGCGTGATGCAGGAGTTCGCCGACGAGCCCGAGCGCCAGATCATCGGCATCGTGGGCAACATCCGGGACGGAGGGCTGAACAACGAGCCCCGCCCGACCATGTACCTTCCGCAGGCGCAGGTGCCGGATGCCGCCAACGCGCTCAACGTGCGGATCACGCCGATGGCGTGGGTCGTCCGGACGGGAGGGGAGCCCTACTCGCTGAGCGGCCCCATCCAGGAGGCATTGCGCCAGGCCACGGGGCTGCCGGTCTCGGAGATCCGGACCATGGATCAGGTCGTGACGCGCTCGACCTCGCGCGAGCGATTCAACATGTGGCTCATGACCGTCTTCGGCGCCTCGGCGCTGCTGCTGGCGGCCATCGGGATCTACGGCTTGATGTCGTATTCCGTGGAGCAGCGTACGCAGGAGATCGGGATCCGCCTGGCCCTTGGCGCGAGCGGCGCCCAGGTGAAGAACATGGTGGTGGCCCAGGGGATGCGTCTGGCCGTGGTCGGCGTCGTGGTCGGCATGGCGTCGGCCCTGGCCCTGACGCGCTACATCGCGAGCGTCCTTTACGGCGTCGGGGCCAAAGACCCCCTGGTCTTCGCGGCGGCGCCGGCCATTCTGACCCTGGTGGCCCTGCTGGCCGCCTGGATCCCGGCGCGCCGCGCGAGTCGCGTCGATCCGATCGAAGCCCTGCGGTACGAATAGACATGCCTTCCATCGGTCTACGCCGCCCGCTGACCCGGCGAGCGCTCCTTCGGACGTCGATGGCGGGAGCGGCGGCGGTGCTCGGCCAAGGGAGCTGCCGGCGCCTGATCGCGGCGGAGCCCGGGCCGGCCGCCCCGGAGTGGGTTGACCGGCCGATGCGCTGGGCGCAGCTCACCCTGGTCGAGGATGATCCCGGCAGGTTCGACCCCCAGTTGTGGCTCGCCTACTTCAAGCGCACCCTCACCGACGCGGTTTGCCTCAGCGCCGGGGGCTGCGTCGCCTATTACCCGACGAGGGTCCCGTTCCATCACCGCAGCGCCTGGCTGGGCGACCGCGACTCCTTCGGCGAGCTCGTGGCCGGCTGCCGCAAGCTCGGCATGGTCGTGGTGGCGCGCACCGATCCGCATGCCACCTACGATGACGTCCGTGACGCGCATCCCGACTGGATCGCGGTCGAGGCCAACGGCCAGCCGCGGCGCCATTGGGCCTCGCCCGAGATGTGGGTCACCTGCGGGCTGGGTCCCTACAACTTCGAGTTCATGACCGAGGTGACTAAGGAAATCGCGTCGCGCTACCGCGTGGACGGGATCTTCGTCAATCGCTGGGAAGGCTCCGGCATGTGCTACTGCGACCATTGCCGGAGGAATTTCGGGCAGGCGCTGCCGCGCACGACGGATCCGCAGGATCCCGCCCGGCGGGCCTACATCCTCTGGCGCCAGCAGCGGCTCTTCGAGCTCTGGCGGCGCTGGGACGACGAGGTGCGTACGGTCAACCCCGACGCGCGCGTCATTCCCAACACCGGCGGAGGCGCCTTGAGCTCCCTCGACATGAAGAGGATCGGCGAGCTGGCGCCCACCCTCGTCGCCGACCGGCAGGCCCGGCGCGGGCTCGCGGCCCCCTGGGCCAACGGCAAGAACGGCAAGGAATTCCGCGCGACCATGGGCAAGAAACCGATCATCGGCCTCTTCAGCGTCGGCCTCGAGGAGCCGTATCGCTGGAAGGACTCGGTGCAGAGCCCCGACGAGATCCGCCTCTGGGTCGCCGACGGCGTCGCCAACGGCCTGCGCCCGTGGTTCACGAAGTTCTCCGGCGCCTTGCACGACGAACGCTGGCTGCGCGTGGTGGAGGACATCTACCGCCGTCATGCGCGCTGGGAGAGATACCTGCGCAACGAGGCGCCCGTCGCGCGCGTGGGCCTCGTCTACTCGCAGCAGACCGCGTGGTTCTACGGCGGCGAGCGCGCCGCGGCCCGGGTCGAGGACCACACCCTC
>WNFM01297145.1_pt1 | contig 14861 bp, 15 predicted proteins | sample 5400271 | NCBI WGS metagenome assembly WNFM01 (sample SAMN13153352, study PRJNA577476) | soil metagenome | isolation source: 60 cm saprolite on Douglas fir-dominated hillslope | place: USA:California | collected 2013-09-17 | reverse complement strand
CGGCTCATGAGCGGCTGGGGCGTAAAGTTCTTCGATTATGACAACGATGGCAATCAGGATCTGTTCATCGCGAATGGACACCCGGACGACAAAATCGAAGTGCACTCGACGCATGTCACTTACAAGGAGCCGTTGCTGCTTTTTCACAATAATGGGCGCAGCTTCGAAAACGCCAGCGCTTCGGCCGGTCCGGCATTTTCAGAAAGTTTCGCCGCGCGGAGTATGGCGGTCGGCGACTTTGACAACGACGGAGCGGTTGACGTTCTCGTCGCGGTTAACAACGGCGCCCCAGTTCTATTGCGAAATCTCGCCTTGGCAGGCGGGCGATCTCAAGCGCAGCAAGTTAAAAACTGCTGGCGGCAGTTATCTTGCTTCGCACGATCCGCGCGAAGTCTTGGGCATCGGCTCGCGCCCGAAAGTAGATCGTCTTGAGATTCGCTGGCCTCAACCTAGCGGCCGCGTAGAAGTGTTTACGGAGCTTCCGACCGATCGGTACATCACGATCGTGGAAGGCGAGGGCATAAAAGCATGAGCCAGTCGTCGCACTATCATTCCGCGCGAAATCCCGCTCGTTCCATTCCGCGCCGCGCTTCTTCGTTTTTCATAAATTGTTCCCACACGAAACCAGTGCGGTGATTCTCGGCCATAACCATCGTGATCCCTTGGTCAATCCCAAGCACGTCGCCGTCCGTCCACTGACCCAAAGGATTAAACGCATCCACGAATCCGTATTTCGACCACGCTCGTTTTGCATACGGCCCGCGAAGCGTGCGCAATACACGCATGCAGTCCTCGAACAAAAACGGCAGTGATCCTCCGGTCGCGCATGGAACAATCGTTCCGTCGATCGGGCCTTGAGGCGGTGGACCTCCCCACGCGGTGTAGCCGTTCACATAGTCCGACGCGCTGATTCCCCAAAGCTCGTCGCTGTAGTCTGGAAAACGATCTCGTAACGAAAGGCAAAACAGCTTATGCGCCTTCGTGGCCTTCACTGAATTCTCAAAATAATTCGCGTAAGCATCATGCTTCTTACGAAAGTCAAACCACGCATGCGAATATTGGTGCGTGAAGATCGGGTCGTTCCCGGAAATAAAATCGATTCCCTGATAGCGAAGGACAGGTCGAGTCCACGCGTCCCAGGAACTCGACGCCACCGGGTGCGTTGGCGAGCCAATTCCCAGCAAGTAAATCATCATTAACTCGCAGTAGTGCTCCCACCTCGCATCGAGAAATCCAGACTCCGGTTTCCAGCCCATCGAGAATGTTTTGCCGCCATTCAACATCCACGGCCAGTCGACCCGTTCGTAGATCTTTGTCGCCAGATCCTTGATCTCCTGATCCGCGAAATATTGCCTCGCCATCAGAACTCCACACAGAAGCAGGGAAGTATCGATGGACGAAAGCTCGACGTTCTTCCACCGCGCGCCCGTTTCGATGTGGATGAAGTGATAAAAAAATCCGTGTACGTTCGGGAGATCATTCGCCACAAATCGTAGGGTTGTTCTCACGCGCTCGCGAATCTCATTTGGACTTCGATAGCCGCGGCGGTCACCAATGCAGAGAGCTGTTAGCCCAAATCCTGTCGCAGCGATGCTGGACATTGTTCGCGTATCGCTTCCGGCCGCCAGCGCGCGATCTTTCGTCTGCCCAGTTTTCGCGCTTGACTCGTTCCAGAAAAACTCGAAAGCCCCTCTTTGAATGTCGTCTAAGAGTTGTTCGTCCGTGCCTTGATACGGCTCACCGGATGGCGCCGCGAACCGTCTGCCCGACCGGTCTTGGCACGCTCCCAATCCACTGAAAGGGAGCCCAGCCAGCCCAAACCCTGCCAACCGCAGTAATTCGCGCCGCGTTTTCATTGGATTAGTTCGCTCCTGACTAACACGCCCGATGCTGGGTTCACTGTACTATTATTAAACCAAATGCATAAACTCTCTAATCGAGATTGGACTCTATACGTTTCCCGCTCACGCTTCCTGCAATAGTAAATCGCTTTACTACGCGCTTCAAGCGGCTTCTCGTCGCTCATTGTTTATCTCTCGCGCTCATTCCCATGCTTGCCCCCGTTCTACCCCTGTGTCAGACTACGCTCCAACTACTTATGTCTCGCGCCAAATCAGCGCCACCACATCGCGGGCCCACGTCTCGCCCCTCTGTCAGCCTCAAATCACTGGCCGAGCACCTCGGTTTGTCCCAAGCTGCCGTTTCCTTCGTTATGAACCGTTCGCCCAACGCAAAATCAATTCCTCAACATACGCAAGAGCTGATTCGCAAAGCTGCTCGCGAGCTCAACTACCGGCCGAATCATCTTGCTCGGTCGCTCCGCCAGCAGCGCAGCTACACCATCGGCGTCCTTGTCCCGGAAATCAGCGAAGGCTATGCAGCATTGGTCATGTCGGGAATCGAAGATCATCTTTTGCAGGAAGGATACTTTTATTTTGTTGTGAGCCACCGCCACCGGTCCGACTTGCTCGAAGAATATCCGCTGCTCCTCCAGCAGCGGGCTGTGGAAGGGCTCATCGCGGTAGACACGGCCGTTGCCGAAGGTTTGCAAATTCCCTCCATCGCCGTTTCCGGCCATCGTGAAATTCCCGGTGTTACAAATATCGTTTTGAATCACGCCCGCGCCGCAATGCTCGCGCTTGAGCACCTGTATAAATTCGGTCATCGCAGGATCGCCTTCATTAAGGGGCAGGAATTTAGCTCGGACACGGCTATCCGTTGGCAATCGATTCTGGAAGCTGCCGCTAAACTCGGCATCACGATTGATGAGCGCTTGGTTGTGCAACTAAAAGGTGAATCTTCGTCTCCCGAACTGGGCTACAAGGTCACCCAGGAACTACTTGGCTCCGGCGCTTCGTTCACCGCACTCTTCTCCTTCAATGACGTTTCCGCAATCGGAGCAATTCAGGCGCTCCGCGAGTCTGGTCGTGCTGTGCCGGACAAGGTTTCTGTTGTTGGCTTCGATGACATCCAGAGCGCCGCATTCCAGAATCCCGCTCTCACTACCGTTCGCCAGCCTCTTCGTCAAATGGGCATGACGGCAGCGGAAACGCTTTTGCGTAGAATCACGAATTCTGCACAGGACTCGTATCCGAGAGAGATTGTCGTAGAACCGACTCTGATCGTCCGTGCTAGCAGCGCTTCGGTACCTTCATAACGTCTAATAAATCGGTTTACTAGTGGATTTCAAGCAAGTATAGTTCATCGTATTTTATGAATACCTCTTCGGGTTCTTTCTCAACGCATCACCCATTCTTGCTCCAACTCTGTATCCGCAAGGTCTTGTCGCTGTTTTCATTCGTCCACGCCGTTTGGCTTTTTCTATTTCTCGTATTGCCAGGCTCGATCCTCGCCGATACTCGCTACTATGAGCACGTCATTTTCGACAATAGTCTGACGCGCGATAACTATTTCTACAGTTATGGCCACGCCGCATCTCCCAGCACACTCGAACTCGAAAATGAAAAACTCCCGGTTGAATCGAAAATTTCTCTCTCTCCGCCGACCGCTCTGCGTCTTGCCTGGACTTCTGTTCCCAACGGCGGCTGGACTGCCCAGATTGATGTCGTCAGATTTCGCGGCCGTCCCATCCGTTTCAAGGGCGCGAATCTCTACCTTTGGTGTTACACGCCAGAGGGCCTTGCCGCGGCCGCGCTCCCTCGCGTGAGCCTACTCGACACACGTGGACAGTTCTCCGCGAAACTCGACCTGTCCTCGTTCGGCGGAAACCTCCCCGCAAAGAAATGGGTTCAGTTCAAGATTCCGCTTACCGCATTTCACACAGCCTCGATTTACTCTTTCGAACCAACCACACTCAAGTCCATCATTTTTTCTCAGGGCATCGCCGACAACACGCCGCATGTTTTGATCGTCGACGAACTGAAAATAGATGCCGATACCTTGACGACCGGAATCTCGACCCTTTCGCCCCCGCGGGATCCACATGCCAAAGGCTACGAGCGCCACATCGATTTGACTTGGCAATCCGCGTCGGATTCCGGCTTGCAGTACTACCGAATTGACCGTTCACTCGGCGGTGCGCCATTCACCCCCGTCGGCATTCAGGTTCCAGGCACCACGCGGTTCACTGATTTTCTCGGCAAGGTCGGTGCAAAAGCTGAATACAAAATCGTTGCTGTCGATCGTGCCTATCGCGAATCTCCGCCGTCCACCGTCACGGGGGCTGCCACTCACGCGATGTCCGACGACGAACTGCTCACTATGTTGCAGGAAGCTTGTTTCCGCTATTACTGGGACGGCGCGCATCCCGACTCGGGAACCGCTCTCGAGAGCATTCCCGGTGACCATCGCATCGTCGCCACAGGAGCAAGCGGTTTCGGCGTCATGGTCCTTCTCGTGGGCACGGAGCGTGGCTTCATCACGCGTGCGCAATCTATCGATCGCTTCCAGCGAATCGTCGGCTTTCTGGAAAGAGCGCCGCGCTACCACGGCGCATGGTCGCACTTCATGGATGGGAGCTCCGCGCAAACACTCGCCGTGTTCGGCATTTATGACGATGGTGGCGATCTTGTCGAGACTGCGTTTCTGGTGCAGGGCTTGCTCGCTGCTCGCCAATACTTCAACGCGTCCACCGCCGCCGAACAGGATTTACGTTCCCGAATCACCAAATTGTGGGAAGGAATCGAATGGGATTGGTATCGTCGTGGACCGGACAGCGATGCGCTTTACTGGCACTGGTCGTCGAATTGGGCCGGTCAGATAAAACATCGCCTCACTGGATTCAACGAGACGATGATCGTCTATCTGCTGGCTATAGCGTCGCCGACCCACCCAGTTCCCGCTGAACTCTACTATTCAGGTTGGGCTGGGCAATCGCAAACGGCAATTGACTATCGCCGAGGTTGGGGCGGCACCATCGACGGTGACCACTACACGAACGGCCAAACCTACTTTGGAATTAAGCTTGACGTTGGCGTTGGTTCGGGTGGGCCCCTCTTCTTCGCGCACTATTCGTATATGGCCTTCGACCCGCACGCCCGCGATCGCTTCACCAACTACTTCGTGAACAATCGTAACCTCGCCCGCATCAACCTTGAATACTGTATCCGCAATCCAAAGAAGTTTCCCGCCTATGGATCAAACGCGTGGGGCATCACTGCGAGTGATGACCAACACGATTACGGCGCGCACGCGCCCGACGAGCGCAACGACAACGGCACGCTCACGCCGACTGGCGCGCTCGCATCATTCCCGTACACGCCGGACGCTTCGATGGCCGCCTTCAAACATTTTTATCGTGACCTTGGGCCAAATCTCTGGGATATCTACGGCCCACGCGATGCCTACAACACTGGTGCTAATTGGTATTCACCCATCTACATGGGCCTGAATCAGGCGCCCATCACTGTAATGGTCGAAAACTACCGGACGGGCCTGATCTGGAAACTGTTCATGTCCAGCCCTGAAATTCAACCGATGATGGACAAAATTGGATTTAAGGTAGAGCCCGACGCAGGGAAGCAGTAGCGTTCTTTCTGACCGCGCCACACGCGACACGCCGCGGGAATTAGTGTCCGTGTCATGGCGAAAGTGGCGCTACAATTTTGTATAAGGTCTCTATGAAAAAGTTCCTTCGCAAAATCGCCATCGCGTCTTGTGCCTTGGCTCTTGCTTTCGTCTCTGGCTGCGAACAAAAGCCGTCCGACGACGAAGCCGTCCGCGCCGCGGTGCGCCAGCATCTCTCCTCGCTCGGCACCCTCAACCTGCAAGCGTTCGAAACCGACTTCACCAATATCTCGATCCAAAATAATAAGGCTACCGCCGAAGTCAGCTTCCGCCCGAAGACCGGAGCACCCGCCGGCGCCGCCATGCAAGTTTCCTATCAACTTGAAAAGCAGGAAGGGAATTGGCGGGTCGTCAAAAAATCCACACCGGGCGGCATGATTCAACATCCCGATCCGAGCGCCAATCCTCACACTTCGCCCGTCCAAGGCCCAGTTCACGGAAAACTGCCGAACTTCCAGGAAATGCTTGGCTCCGGCACCGCGTCCAGCAACAATCCGCCGCCCGCTTCGGCGCCCACGCAAAAACCGGCGGGCTCCAAGCCATAATGTAACGAAACTGTCGTTTTGAGAAATAACGGAGAGCGAAAGAAACTTTGCCGCTTTATGGCTCGCCATGATGCCGCGAGATCAGCGCCATCAGATACGCCGAAATTCCCAGCGCCAAAAACAATCCGCCAATTACCACAAAAACAATAAAGGCAATCGGCCGCGTCCATACGATGCACAGCATCTCCACCAGGACCCCGAGCAATAGCAAAATCCCGGAAATTTGCAGCCGGCGTTCCATCGAGTCACCGTGCAGCATTACATTTCGCCTTTCCAGAACTTCTCTTTGCCAAGCGTCGAAACGTTATGCACCACTTCGTGGCACCCGCTCGATATACACGAAGTCTTGTTTGCCTTCACCGCGGCCAGCAAACCCGGATCGGCGGTGTGCACTGGCCCTTCTTCGAAAGACCGCGCACCTTCATGGCAGTGCAGACACTCGCGGTTATTGAACGGCTCGTACAACCTAATATTCTCCGGTGCAGGCGGCGTCTTCAGGTAGTGCACGTAAACATGATTCAGCCCGTGCATCTTCGCTTTGAATCCGCCAAACATTGCATAGTTCGTGTGGCACGTGTAGCACGCCTCTTCCACCGGAATTCTATGATTCTGAAAATGTGCCGCCGGGAGATGCAGCAGATCGTCCACCAGCAAAGATCGTCCACCAGCAAACTCTTCCCGTACGGCTCCATCTCATGGCACGACAAACAAAATGTCGTCTGCTTCGAACGATCGATGTGATACGTCGTTCCCACTCCCAGGCACAGCACCGGCAACAGAAATAACGCGAAAAACGCTAGTATCTTCCCACCCTTGGTACCGGTGATTGACGGGCGTAACACAAAAGTAAGCAGGAGAATTGCCGTGACACCGAGCAACGCCAGCAGTCCTGAAGTGGGCAAGGTCATTGCTATCCTTTTCCGTGTTTAGACGGGAGAATTCTCGCGAGGAGTAACATCAGCCTTGCTTCTTCGCCAGTCCGCGAATGTATCCGATGAGGCTCTTGACCTGATCCGCCGAGAGGCTCTTTCCATACGCCGGCATCTTGTTTCTTCCCGCGGAGATCAGCGCGGTCAAATCTGCGTCGCTCTGCTTCTGCACGTCGGCTGACGCCAGATCGCGCAGCTTAAGTGCCTTGCCCATTGTTGTCTCGCCCTTGCCGTCCGGTCCATGGCATCCAGCGCACTTCGTTTTATACAACTGTGCTGCTGCATCATCCGCGCGCGCTGCTCTCGGCAGTATCAACATGCCCGCAATCGCTAACGCCGCCGCACTTGCCACCACGCTCCGTGACGTCTTGATCGCCATCTTCTTCTCCTCAGCCTCAGTCTCGTCCGTCGTTCGCTCCGACCTTACACCAGCTCAGAACGCATAGCGCAGCGAAAGTGTTGTTGTATTCGCGTGGAACCCGCGCGGCGCAAATACGTCTTGTGACAACGCCGTCAGATCTTCGTGGTAGCCGTAGTATCCCCAGTACGCTCTACCTGTCCAGTTTTTCCCCAACCGGTAATCAAGACCCGCATACGGCTTGAGCCACTTCGAATTCAGCGGTCCAGGCACTGCGTTCGGGTCCAGCAGGATCGCGCTTCCGTCCGTTCCCGTCAGGTCCGCGCCAAGATGTGTCGTCAAGCGATGCATCGGCTTCCACATCACGTCAACATGTCCGTACTGCGAAGTATTCGTGTATGTCGAGAGCTGCTGCACCAGTCCGATCACTCCGGGGCACTGCGCCAGCCCTTTTGGTGCCGTGCTGCTCACATAGCAAATCAGGACTTGCGAGAACACGTCGTTATAGTCGTATCCCAACTCGACCGCCAACTTATCCTCGCGCTGGAATATTGCGTTGAATCCGTACGACCGATCATGCTGCAAATTGTCCACCTGGTCGATGTTGTCGCGCCCTTCCCAGATGCGCACCGAGCCATCCAGGCTGAGCCAACTCGTCGGCCGGTACTTCGACCGAATCCGGTATTCCTGCGATTGCCGCGGACTAATCCTCGTGAAAGTGTTGTCCGCGCTCATCAGGTCGGCGTCAAAACTAATCCGCCAATGAGCAGTTGGCTGTGCCCAGATTCCGAATACTCCCGCGTACTCGTTGATCTCGTCTGAACCAGTGTCTTGGCTTGGATCCGGTGTCACGAAGGTATTGGAGCCATCGGCGTTCGCTGTGCAGCTCGCTGGAAGAATGCCTGCCACTAGCGCGCACGATCCACGATTCGCGTTGTTCGGGAAATACACCAGTGTGCTAGTCGAGAAGAATGCATCCGCAATCGTGCGGTGCCGATACCGGAATCCGCCTCGCACGCCTATCTTGGAAGAGAACTGGTATTCGAACTCCGCCAGGTTTGTCCGTTCTTCTTGTTTCAGGAAGTTGCTATTCAACGCGATCGATACATCCGCTCCCGAACTTGTCGAGTGAACCGGCGTTCCCGCCGAGCCATCCACCGGGCCGTTGCACGTTATTGGCACCGGCGAAAGCGGCGTGAAGATGCGCGCGCTCGTCAGTAGATTCGCGCTGAAGAAAGAACACTCCGACGAGTCAAATTCCATTGGGTTGTGGAAATTCGAGAAATAAAGAGAATCAAGGAAGTTCAACCGGTCGGTGATATGCCATGTCGCGCCAAAATCGGCTGTCGCCACCACTCGCCGGCCCATCGCGTTTCCCGCGATAAGGTCGTTGCGCAGGTTTGTCCTCGATTCGCGCCCGTCAAACGACTGGTTGTATCCAAACATGTTCGCGTCTCCGCCGGTGTAACTCACGCGAGCTGATAGATCCAGCGGCTTCCAGTAATTCGACTGCATGCTGAATTGTTCCGTCGGGGCGCTCGTCCGCGTCCGTGCATGCCGGAAGAAGTCGAAGTACGCGCTGCACGCCGGATTTACTTCGCCCACTGGCGGTCCGTTGAACGTTCCGCTGCAGGGCTGGTTCGCTCCGGCGTTCAACGAAACCCCGATGTCCACAGTCTGGCCGTTCGACAGCGAAAACAATTGGAATGGATCCGTCGCTCCCGTATCGCCCTTGTAGTAGTTGAAAAGTTGGTCGTAGCTGAAGTTCGTGCGCGGAAACAGCCGGAAGTCCACGCCAGCACGATAAGTATTCACCGTCGTCTTCCAATCCTGGAAGAGCAGTTGTTCAGTCCCTTGGTGAATCGACGAAAACGCAGGCCCTTCATTGATATTTCGCGAATACCCCAGCCGGAACCGTACTCGCGATTGCGGCAGCAGCAGTAGGCTATAGTCGCCGAGCTTCCGCCGCGTGTTCATCAGATGCGGGGAATTGGAAATAATCGGCGTAAATCCCGTCCGCGCGTTAGCAAAAGCTGGCGTCACCGGATTCAGCGGGTTCGCCTGCAGCGAATAGTTCCAGAAATTTTGGTCTTTCCGGAACAGCGCATCGAAGCTGTACCACTGGTTCTTCGACATCCTCAGCCGCGACACATCGTTCGGGTCGCCGCCGTATCCAAAGTTGCTGAAGGACAACCTGTCGAACAGTGTCCCGTGGTGATTCAGCGACGTCATTTCAGTCGAGAACCCCAGCAGCCGCGGCCCCTGCTGCAAGTTTGTGAACGTGTCGTACGTCTGTGTGTCGCCTTTCACGCTTACAAAGCGCCCGCCGAACTCGATCGACTGCTTGATGTTGTAATTTCCTTGATCCACTCCCGTGAGCTCTTGCTCTTCCTGCGCTCGCGCAACTCCGACTGAACACACCAGCAGCACGGCCAGGCCGATGCAGCGGAGCACGTTCCACTTCGAAAACTCTTGCCTGCTCGTCTTTGTGCTATCTCGCATCTTGGCACCCTCTATGGCTGGAAGAAGAACTTGTTGGTGTTCGACCCGTGGATTGCTGTGTGGCATAGCGTGCACGCTTGATACTTCTGTGCTTGGTTATGGAATGTCGGAATTGCCGCCGGTCCCGCGTCAACCGTGAATGCGTGGCATTCCAGGCAAATGAGGTTTACTTGGCTCCGCTTCAGCAGCCGCGCGTTTGAAGAACCATGCGGCATATGGCACGCCGTGCAGCCTTCTACTTTCACGGCCTCGTGTTCGAACACGAACGGCCCCGCCTTGTCCGAGTGGCACTTGAAGCACACCAGATCCTGCGTGGCCGTCGCCCGCAGTTGCCGGTTCAAAAATCCGCCGTGCGGATTGTGGCAATCGCTGCACTGCACCATGCCCTCATTCACCCGGTGATGGAACGGCCGGTTGAACTGTTGAGACGTTTCCTGATGGCAGCCATAGCAGAGTTGCGGCTGCTTCTCACGCATCAGGTTTTGGCTTTCTTTCGGGTGATGCGGCGAGTGGCAGTCCACGCAGCTCACGTTGTTCTGCAAGTGTGCTGACCGGGCGAAGTTGCTGTGCTCTTCGCCGTACGTGTGGCAACCGAGGCACCGTTCGCTGACCTCTTTTGCCGAAGCATTCTTGAACGTAAAAATCTTGGACTTGTCTCCGCCGCCTTCTACGTGCTCTTTGCCTGGTCCATGGCACGCTTCGCAGCCGTGCCATTCAGGTCCCTTTTTCCTATCGAGCGTCGTCGCGTAGTGGGGCGAATCTTCGTAGTGTTTGTAGAAATCTTTTGAGGGCATATCCGCGTGGCACGTCTTGCACGTCTCCGCGCCAACATAAAGCGACGGATCCGTCGGCCGTTGGTAGCTCTTCGAAGTCTGTTGCTTGGCCGGTTTCGCTTTGTCTTGTGCGTGACCAGGCATGATCAGCATGAGCGCCAGCGCCGCTGCTGCGGCGAAGGACATCGCAAATGCGAGGTATCGTTGCGAAGTGTGGGTCATTTGCACCCCCGGGGAAGCTCTCAAGTAAATACTGAGGACACTTTCTAGTTCCTATAATCACTGAATAAACACTGAAAGTAGGTGACCCGTATCACATTCGGATGTGACCACGCTCACGATCGCTTTCCGCTCCCCCAAACCAGTTCCTGTCTTCCACGCCTCACACACACATCACCTGATTCGCCGTGCAACGTTCGCAGCGCCTTTGTCGTCAAATACACAATCAGCAGCGCCAAACCCATCGTCAATTGCGGAAACAGGTAGTGAAACGTCACTGTAAAGGCAAAATTCAGGCGATGCGCCTCTAAAGCCGGTTCCATGAGAGCTTTCTTGCTTGAGTTGGTAAGATCGTGTGCTAAGCGGACCGGCTTGACCGGCCAACTTCTCGTCGCCCTTCAGCTAAGCGCAGTTCGTTCTGTGCAAGCTCTCCCGCGTCCTATCCTGCAACCAGAGCTTCCAGCTTCGTCTTGTCCGATAGGATCACGGTGGCGCCGTGTACCTCGATAAATCCTTCACGCTTGAAGCTGGCGAACAGCCGCGTGACTGTTTCCCGTGACGCTCCGATCGTCTCTCCGATTTCCTTGTGTGTCAGCGTCAGCGTTGCGCGCGGATATCCCTCTCCTGCTATGGCCTGCGCTGGCAAATCCAGCAAGAACCGCGCCAGCTTCTCCGATGTCGAACTCGAAAATCCCAGGTACCGTACTTCCAGCAGCGTTGCGTGATAAATGCCGCTCAGCAATTCCGCCACGCGTACTGCGGCCTCGGCATGTTCCTTCAAAAAATGGACAAACGCGTCCCGCGGAATGAAATTTACTTCAATCGGCTCCATCGCTTCGGCCGTAAGTTCGTAAGTTTTTCCCGATAGCGTTCCCGCCAGTCCCACTATCTCGCCCGCTCCCGCCATCCGCACAATGATCGATTTTCCATCCGCCGACGTCGTCGACAACTTCACCCGCCCATTACAAATCACAAAAACTCCGCGCGGATCCTGGCCTTCCACAAATAAAATCGCATCCTTCGGATACGTCGCCGATGACGAGATCGCATCCAGCGCCGCCACCGTCGGCCGCGACATGTCACAAAAAATGCGCTGTCTTATCAGCGGACATTCTAGACAACTGTCCAGCAGTGCCAATCCATAAGGCACCTTGCTCGATTCGCCCGCGCGTGTCGTCCGTCGTTTCATCTTAGGGATAACCCTTATGCCGGTTGCCACGAGCCACCCTCCCTCTGCGCGGTAACCTTAAGCAGTCGCGTGCCCAATTTTCCCGCAAGCTATTCATACACCTGGTAGTTCTGAGAAAATGTGATAACCGTCACCTCGTCTTGTGACGGTCGTCACCAAACGCTAAGTCTTTGTTTGCGTTGGCCTTATCATACCAAATTGTTAATTTACTGACGAGAAGATGTTTCGTCTCTTGGTTAATACTGGGCAAGTTGCGTGTGTCACCACTTCGTGCGCGACCGCTCCTTCCAAATGCGTTGCGATTCCCATTCCGGAACCCGGGCTCTTCACACCCATCACAATTAAATCCGAGTTGCTTTCCTTAGCTGCCGCTAAAATTCGATTCGCCGGTTCGCCGAACCGCACGATCGATTCCGGTCGGCACCACAATCCCGTCTCTTCTGGAACCAGTCCTTGTAAGTGATGCATTACATCAGCCACCGATTCCGTCGGCGAAATCGGCCCTCGTCTGGACTTCGGCTGCGGTAGCACATGGAGTAGCTGCAGCCTTGCCTGGTTTTCTTCCGCCAGCGAAACCGCGTAGGGCAGAGCCGCCGCCGCTTCGGGACTGAAATCGGTCGCATACAAAATGTTGTGAAATCTACCTCCGTTGTGCGCTCCCAGCCGCACAGTCGGACCAATCGTCATCACCGGTACGCTCGACTTCCGAAAAACCTCTTCCGCAACCGAACCCATTAACATCTTCAACGATCCGGTCCTACCGTGCGTACCCAGAATCAACAAGTCAATCGCCTGCTCCTGCAGCGCCCTCCGGACGCTCGGCCAAAGCGAATCTCCTCGCACAATAATTGTCTGGTGATTCACCCCCATCAGCTGCACATCGAGTCGCTGTATTCCCGATTGCACGCCTTCGTCTATCGCATCCATCGCAGAGGCTGCCGTTGCTGGATCCACATAGGCAATCGGCACCGGAGTCACCACGTGCAGCGCATGCAATCGTGCTTCGTATTCTCGCGCCAGATTGATCGCGTACGGGATCGCCAGCTCCGAAGCATCTGAAAAGTCCGACAGAAATAACAGATTCTTAAGGGCCAGGCGTGTCCCCAGCGGGAAAGTGCTCATGCAAGTCACCCAATTTACAAGTTTCGAACGATCGCACCGGTTTTTCCGTGCTCCCCATCACCTGCCCTTGTGATTCGCGTCACGCGCATTCGAACGCGCACCCGAGTTATCGTTGTTTTGAAACCGGGAGCGAAGTTCAGTAGTCGAAGAAAACCGTTTCGTTGTCGCCCTGCATGTTCACATTCCACACGAACTGTTTCGCAGCACTTCCCGGTTGGGCGATGAGTGTGCCAACCCGATCGCGGGGGACCAAGTTCGAGGTGACTTCGTCCCTTGCTTCGGCTGCCTCGCTGAGATAAACGCGCGTGTAAACCGACTTTAGCAGTCCGCGCATGAACAGAAGTACTTCGCAACAGGTGGTTCCCGCTTCTACGCTCACAGAATACTTTCCATCCACAGACGCGGGCACGCGCGCGAAAGAACTTGCAGTCCAGAATTCGAGCACGCAGTCCGGAATCGGCTGGCCATCGCCGTCAACGACAGTACCGGTGATCGTCTGTGCGTCCACCGAATTGATTTCTGTCGAGTCCTGATGCAGGTGCGCGAGTCCGATTGAGAAAAACGGACCGACGGTCTGCGAGGCGGTGGCAATTAACTTCAAGGATGATCCGTTTCCATGGGCGTCGATTTCGAGCCACGTAAAACGATGTCGAACCGATAGCCGAGCGCGAATTCCGGTCTCGTTGTTTGCCAATCGAATGTGGAAACCAATCGCGTGCGTGCAGCCTCATCGGGAATACTGTTGAAGATGGGATCACGCGCAAACAAGGGATCACCCGGAAAATACATTTGCGTTACGAGCCGCGACAATATTCCCGCGCCAAAAATAGAAAAATGAATGTGCGCCGGGCGCCACCCGTTCTCGTGGTTTCGCCACGGGTAAGCTCCCGGCTTGATGGAGACAAAGCTGTACGCGCCTTGAGCGTCCGTCAACAGCCTCCCGCAGCCCTTGAAATTCGGATCGAGTGGCGCGGCATGAGTATCGAGCTGATGGTGATAGCGTCCCGCGGCATTTGCCTGCCACAACTCGATCAGCGCACCGCGAACCGGATGGCCGTCTTCGTCCATAACTTTCCCGCTCACGATGATCCGTTCTCCGAGTGGTTCGCCTGCATGCTGTCGCGTCAAATCGGCATCGGTCGCGCGAACGGAATCGTGGCCAAAAACGGGGCGGAATAGGGAAGAAGAGTTTTCCGGCAATAAAATCAGCGGCTTTAACGGCGCGCGTTTCTGAGTGCTTACGTAGCCTGGAAACAGATAGGGTGGCTGTGTTTTCTTTCGTCCTTCGCGACCTTCAATAGGAGTCGTCATCGGATTTCGTTTGTTTACACGCGTTCCAATGCAACTGAAACGCCTTGGCCGACGCCGACGCACATCGTGGCCAACGCGCGGCGGCTACCGGTCTTGTGCAGTTGGTGTAGGGCGGTGAGAATCAGCCGGGCGCCGGTCATTCCCAGCGGATGGCCAAGCGCGATGGCTCCGCCGTTCGGGTTTACGTGTGCCGCATCATCGGGAATTCCTAGTTGCCGCAGACACGCGAGCGACTGGCTCGCGAACGCTTCATTCAGTTCGACAACATCGAAGTCGGAAATCTTCAGGCCCAGGCGAGCCAGCAATTTGTTTGTGGACGGGACGGGGCCGATTCCCATGATGCGCGGCGGAACGCCGGCGGTAGCCATTCCCAAAATTCGCGCGCGC
>WNFM01013083.1_pt1 | contig 14865 bp, 15 predicted proteins | sample 5400271 | NCBI WGS metagenome assembly WNFM01 (sample SAMN13153352, study PRJNA577476) | soil metagenome | isolation source: 60 cm saprolite on Douglas fir-dominated hillslope | place: USA:California | collected 2013-09-17 | reverse complement strand
AACCCGCCTCGGTCAAGAGCCCCCGGCGCGCCGCGAAGACGGCGATCGCGCCCATCAGGACGAGCAGCGTGATGCGAAGCGCGATCCGCTTGAGCCCGCCTCGGCTGCGCCCGCGCGCGAGAAACCAGAGCCAGGCGGCGGCGGCGAACGCAAGGGGGGCGAGAAGCACGGTCTGCACCGGACCGGTTTAGGCGAGCCGCGGGCCCGGCGCAACGCCGCTTCGGAAAGGGCGCGCTGCTATACAAGGCCTGTGGCGGACGAACCCGCGGCGCTGGTCGAGTACGAGGTCGAGCCCAACTACGCCGGCTGGACGCTCGCGGCGTACGTGGCGGAGAAGCTCAAGCGTCCGATGCCGGGCGATCGGCTGGAGCGGATGCTGCGCTCGCGAGCGCTGGTGCACTCGGAAGCGGAGCTTCTCCCGGAGACGCCGGTGTGGCCCGGGCTCCGGTTCTCATTGCGCAAGCGGAGCCCCGGCGACGCGGGCGAGCCGCCGGACATTCCGGTGATCTTCGAGGACGACGCGCTGCTCGTCCTCGACAAGCCCGCCGGCCTCGCGCTGCACCCGACCGCGCGCTACCACGTGACCACCCTGACCTGGGCGCTCGAGAACCGGCACCGCAACGCCGCGGGAGAGAAGCCCGATCCCGCGCATCGCCTCGACCGCGAGACGAGCGGCCTCGTCGCCTGCGGGCGCAACCCCTATTTCACCAGCCGCCTCAAGGCGGCCTTCGCGGCCCGGCAGGTTTCCAAGAGCTATCTCGCGCTCTGCGAGGGCGCACCCGCGGGCAGCACATTTGAAGTGGAGGCGCCGCTCGTCGTCGGCGGCGGGCGCGTCAAAGTGAAGGCGCGGGTCGATCGGTCGGGCGCGCCCTCGCAGACGCGCTTCGAAGTGGTGGCCCGGTATCGCGACGCGGCCGGAAAACCGCTCGCGCTGCTGCGCTGCGTGCCGCTGACGGGGCGGCAGCACCAGATCCGCGCGCACTTGCAGGAAGCCGGATTTCCGCTGGTCGGCGACAAGCTCTATGGGAGAGCGGAGGCTCGCCGGCGCCGATCGTCATGTTCGACGACCTGATCACGCCCGGCGAGCAGGCGAGCCTGCGTCTCTGGCGGCAGGCGCTGCACGCGGCTGAGCTGACGCTGCCCCACCCGGCGACGGGGGAGCCGATGCCCTTCAAGGCACCCATGCCCGCCGACATCGCAGCGCTCATCGCCACGCTGCGCCCGGAGTGACCGCGAAAAAAAATAATTTTTTTAGGGAGGGGTGATGACCAGGCCGCAGGCATCCCGGCCCTGAGCGGTGATCAGCTTGTTGCAGTCGCACAGGTTGGCGTCCAGCTTTTGCTGGCAGAGCGCCGCTTCCGCCGAGCTCACTGGAAAGGTCGACTCAGCGGTCTTCGCCTTCTGGTTGCAGACCGCCTTCGAGTTCGCGTCCGGCTGGCAGTTGCAGACCTGATCCGCGAGCGAGAGGCAGGCGTCCCCGCAGGCCGTCGCCAGCGCGAATCCGAGCAGGCAGGCGGCGAGTCGGAGGACCTTGGTCATGGGGCAGGCGATCTAGCACAGCTTGCTGCCGCGCCCGCGGTAAAAGATGCGCATGCGCTTCCTCTGGCTGCACGGGGTCGCGAGCGGGCCCCAATCGAGCAAAGGGCAGTTCGTGCGAGCGCGCCTCGAGGAGCGGGGAGCGCGGCTGCTCTTGCCCGACCTCAACGAGCCGTCGTTCTTCGACCTGACCGTGACGCGCATGCTCGGGCAGATCGACGCGCTCGCCCCTGGAGACGAGCAGGTGGTGCTCTTCGGATCTTCGCTGGGCGGTTTCACCGCTGCGGCCTGGGCCGCGACGCGCCCGGGACGCACCGCCGCGCTGGTCCTGCTCGCGCCGGCTTTCGATCTGGGGCCGCGCTGGGCGGCGCGGATGGATGAAGCGGAGCTCTCATCCTGGCGATCGGCAGGCAGGCTCGCTTTCGATCACTACGCGCGCGGGCGCAAGGAGGATCTCTCGGTCGCCTTCCTCGACGACGCCTTCACCTACGATTCCTTTCCGCTGCCCTCCTGCCCGACGCTGGTGATCCAGGGCGCACTCGACGACGTGGTCGAGCCGCGCCTCGCCCGCGAGTTCACCCGGCGCATGGCTGGCCGGGCCACGCTGGTCGAGCTTGCGCAGGGCCACGAGCTGAACGCCGACCTGCCCGGGCTGTGGCGGATCATCGAGCCGCACATCGCGGCCTTCCTGCCTCATGCGCCGCGGCCGACGCCGTAGTAGGTGAAGCCCAGCGCGCGCAGCTTGCTCTGGTTCCAGATGTTTCGCCCGTCGAAGATGAGCGGCTGCTTCATCGCCGTCTTGATGCGCGCGAAGTCGGGCTGGCGGAACTCGTTCCATTCGGTGACGAGGAAGAGCGCCTCGGCACCCTCGGCGGCGGCGTAGGGATTCTGCACGAAGGTGATGCGGTCGCCGAAGTGCCGGCGCGCGTTCTCGATGGCGACCGGATCGTGCGCGGTGACCACCGCTCCGTCGGCGAGCAGCTCCTCGATGAGCGCCAGCGCCGGCGCCTGCCGGAGGTCGTCGGTCTTCGGTTTGAACGCGAGTCCCCAGACGCCGACACGCCGGCCGCGCAGACCGGCCTGGCCGAAATGCGCTTTTGCCTTCTGCGCCAGGAGCCGCTTCTGCCGATCGTTGACGGCGTCGACCGCCGCCAGCAGCGCGAAGTCGAGCCCGTGCGTGCGCGCGGTGGCGATGAGCGCCTTCACGTCCTTGGGAAAGCAGCTCCCGCCGTAGCCGCAGCCGGGAAAGAGGAACTTCTGGCCGATGCGCTCGTCGGATCCCATCGCCTTGCGCACGCTGTCGACGTCGGCGCCGACGCGCTCGCAGAGCATGGCCACTTCGTTGATGAAGGAGATGCGCGCGGCCAGCATGGCGTTGGCGGCGTACTTGGTCAGCTCCGCGGAGCGCGTGTCCATATAATAGATGGGGCTCTCGGTGCGCACGAAGGGCGCGTAGAGCTCGGCCATCAATTGCCGCGCGCGGTCGCTCTCGGCGCCGATGACGATGCGGTCGGGCCGCAGGAAGTCGTCGATGGCGGCGCCCTCCTTGAGGAACTCGGGGTTCGAGACGACGTCGATCTCCACTTGCGTGCGCTTGGCGACCTCGGCCTGCATGCGCGAGGCGGTGCCCACGGGGACGGTGCTCTTGTTGACGATCACCGTGTAACGCTCGGCGGCCTGCGCGATCTGGTGTGCGACCGTCATCGCCATGCGCAGGTCGGCGTTGCCGTCGTCGCCCTGCGGGGTGCCGACGGCGATGAAGATCACTTCGCTCTGCTTCACGCTCGAGGACAGGTCGGTCGCGAAGGACAACCGCTCGGCCGCGATGTTCTTGTGCAGCAGCTCTTCCAGCCCCGGCTCGTAGATGGGGCTCTTGCCCTCGCGCAGCCCGCGGATCTTCTCTTCGTCGACGTCGACGCAGATCACGCTGTGCCCCGAGTCCGCGAAGCACACCCCGGCCACCAGCCCTACGTATCCGGTCCCGACAACCGCGATCTTCATGCGCGCCTTCTATATCGCTCGCCCAGCTCTTGCATAGCCGATTGGGAACACTCTTTCCTCGTCGCGAAATGGGACGGCTACCTGCGCCGCAGAGGCGCCGAGACGCAGAGGTTCTTTTTTGGATCAGCTCACAGAGAGAGTGATCGGCGTTGCGATCGGCGTGCATCGCGTTCTCGGGCCCGGGCTGCTCGAGTCCATCTACGAGACGTGTCTCGCCTACGATCTGAGTGAGGCCGGTCTTCGAGTCGAAACACAAAAGGCGTTGCCGCTCCGCTATCGCGGCGTGACCTTCGACGCCGGCTATCGCCTGGACCTGTTGATCGAGGATGAACTGGTCTTGGAGCTGAAGGCCATCGACCAGCTCGCGCCGGTGCACCACGCGCAGTTGCTCTCGTATCTCAAACTGTCCGGATACACCGTCGGACTCTTGGTGAACTTCAACGTACCCGTACTCCGACAGGGGATCCGGCGCGTTGTGCACGGACGCGCGGTTTGAGCACACCCTTTGGATCTCTGCGCCTCTGTGCCTCTGCGGCGCAGGTAGCCTCTATTCGACTGTCACCGACTTGGCGAGGTTGCGTGGCTGGTCGACGTCGGTGCCGCGGTGGTCGGCCACGTGGTAGCTGAAGAGCTGCGTCGGGATCACCGAAATGATCGGCATCAAGAGCGGGTTCGTCTGCGGGACCGGAATCGACGCCTCGGCGAGCTTGGGGACCTGCGCATCGCCCTCGGAATGGATGGCGATAATCCGCCCCCCGCGCGCGCGCACCTCTTGCAGGTTGCCCAGCACCTTCTCGTAGTTCACGCCCGCCACGGCCCCGGAATCGCGCGGCGCCAGCACCATCACCGGCATGTTCTCGTCGATGAGCGCGATGGGGCCGTGCTTCATCTCGCCGGCCGCGTAACCCTCGGCGTGAATGTACGAGATCTCCTTCAGCTTCAAGGCGCCCTCGAGCGCCACCGGATATTGCGGCCCGCGCCCGAGGAAGAGCAGGTCCCGCGCCGCCGAGAACTTGTACGCCGCCGCCTTGATGATGGGCTCGGCCTTGAGCACGCGCTCGACCAGCCCGGGCAACTCGTTCAATGCCTGCAGATGCTTCCGCGCCTCTGCTGCGCCGAGCGTCCCGCGCAGGCGGCCGAGCCGCACCGCCAGCAGGAAGAAGGCCGCCAGCTGGGTGGTGAACGCCTTGGTGGAGGCGACGCCGATCTCCGGTCCCGCGTGCGTGTAGAGCACGTCGTCGGCCTCGCGCGCGATGGCCGAGCCGACCACATTGCAGAGGGCGAGCCCCCGCGCGCCGCGCGCCTTGGCTTCGCGGAAGCTGCCGAGCGTGTCCGCCGTCTCGCCCGACTGGGATACGGCGATGCAGAGGGTGTTCTGATCGACCAGCGGCTCGCGATAGCGGAATTCCGAAGCGAGATCGACCTCGACCGGAATGCGCGCCAGCGTCTCGATCATCAGCTTCCCGGTCAGCGAGGCGTGCCAGGAAGTGCCGCAGGCGACCACCTGCACCTTGGTCATCCGCTGCACGAGCTTCGCGTCGAGGTGACACCCGTCGAGGAAGACGTCGCCCTCCTCGAGATTTGCCCGCCCGCGGATGGTGTCGGTGAGCGCGCGCGCCTGCTCGTGGATCTCCTTGTGCATGAAGTGCTTGTGGCCGTTGATGCGGCGCACCTGGCCCTCGCGCTTGCGGCCCTGGCGGTCGCTCAGCTCGATCGCGCCCTTGGTGATGACCGCGAAGTCCCCCTCCTCGAGATAGATGACGTTGCGCGTGCGCGCGAGGATGGCCGGCACGTCGGAAGCGACGAAGTTCTCCTTCTCGCCCAGGCCGAGCACGAGGGGGCTGGCGTTCTTCGAGACCACCAGCATCCCGGGAAACTTCTCGCTCAGGACTCCGAGCGCGTAGGTGCCTTTCACCTGCGCGAGCGCCGCTCGCACCGCCTCGGGGAGGGCGAGGCCCTTCTCGATCTCCCGCTGGATCAGGTGCGCGAAGATCTCCGTGTCCGTCTCGGAAGTGAAAGCGTGCCCTTGCCGGACCAGCTCCTCTTTCAGCTCGAGATGGTTCTCGATGATGCCGTTGTGCACCACCGCCACCCCGCCGTAGCGATGCGGGTGCGCGTTCTCGTCGGAAGGCTTCCCGTGCGTGGCCCAGCGAGTGTGTCCGAGCCCGGTGGTCCCGTGCGGCGTCTGCTCTGCGAGCCGCTTCTCCAGATTGGCGAGCTTGCCCTTCGCGCGCACCACCTCGATGCCCTGCGCGCCCAGCACGGCCACGCCCGCCGAGTCGTAGCCGCGGTACTCGAGCTTGCGCAGGCCCTCGACCAGCAGGCCCGCGCAGTCTTCATTTCCGACGTATCCAACGATGCCGCACATGTCTTCATCCGTTCATGAAAGGGGGACACCAATCATCTGGCCGCAGCCATTCATGGTATCCCCGGCTTTTTGCGGGGCGCCTTCTTCGCAACCCAGCCCTCGATGTTGCGCTGCTTGCCCGCGCTGACGGCGAGCGCCCCCGCCGGGACGTCCTCGCGCACGGTCGCGCCCGAGCCGACGTACGCGCCCTTGCCGACCCGGACCGGCGCCACCAGCTGCGAATCGCTGCCGATGAAAGCGCCGTCCTCGATGATGGTCTGGTGCTTGTTCACGCCGTCGTAATTGCAGGTGATGGTGCCGGCGCCGACGTTGCAGCCCTCGCCGACGACCGCGTCGCCCAGGTAGCTGAGGTGGTTCGCCTTGCTGCCCTTGCCGAGCGTGGTCTTCTTCAGCTCGACGAAGTTGCCGACGTGCGTCTCTTCGCCGAGCTGCGTTCCGGGCCGCAGCCGCGCGAAGGGGCCGACGACGGCGGACGCGCCCACGCGCGCGCCCTCGAAGTGGCAGTAGGGAAGGATGCGGGCGCCGTCGGCGATCTCGCTGTCGACGATGACGCAGCCCTGTCCGATCTGGACGCCCTTTCCCACGCGGGTGGTTCCGCGCAGCGAGACCAGCGGCTCGAGAACGCTGCCCTGCCCGACCTCGATGCCGTCGTCGATCCAGGTCACCGCCGGATCGATCATGCTGACGCCGTCCTTCATGAGCTGCGCATTCTTCCGCGCCCGAAGCTCTGCCGCGCTGCGGGCCAGCTCTGCGCGATCGTTGACGCCGGACACTTCGCTCTCCTCCGCAACCACCGCGACCGAGCGGCCCGCTGCGACGATGTCGGTGAGGTAATACTCGCCTTGCGCGTTCTTCCGCCCGACCTTGCGGAGCGCGCCGAAGAGGAACTTCGCCGAGGCGAGGTAGATGCTGGCGTTGACCTCGTCGATCTTCTTCTCCTCGGCGCTGGCGTCCTTCTCCTCGACGATGCGCTCGACGCCGCCTCCGGAGTTGCGGACGATGCGGCCGTAGCCCCCAGGGTCCCGGGCGCGGCAGGTGAGGAGCGCCACGTCTGCGTCGCCCTTCGCTTCGACCAGCTTCCCGAGAGTGGCCGGCGTGATGAGCGGGATGTCGGCTGCGAGGATGAGCACGTCGCCCGCGAATTTTTCGAGAGCGCTCTCGGCGCTGAGCACGGCGTGGCCGGTGCCGAGCTGTTCCTTCTGCAGCGCATAGCGGACGGGTGCGCCGGCGAACTGCTTCGACAGCTCCGCCTCGACCTCCGCCGCCTGGTGGCCGACGACGACCACCAAAGGCTCGCAGCCCAGCGCCAGCGCCGCGCGGATGGGGAAGACTGCCATCGGCCGGCCCAGCGCCTGGTGCAGCACCTTGGCGCGGTCCGACTTCATCCGCGTTCCCTTGCCGGCGGCGAGCACCACTGCTGCGATTTTGGCCATGGCCTTCACTTCTCTGCACCCTCTGCCAACTCCATGCCACATGCTAGCGTTGATTCGTGTTCGTGGATCTCCATCTGCACGCGGACGGGATCTCCGGCGAAGATCTCTCGACCCTGACGTATTTCGGGCTGGAAGCGGCGGTCACCTGCGCGCGCGACGCGGGCACAGGCAGTGCCAGCGAGCTGCGCAAACACTGGGACAGCCTGGTGCAGATCGAGACCCAGCGTCTCAAAATGGCCGGCATCCGGCCGCTGGTCGCGCTGGGACTCCACCCGGCGCGGCTCCCCTGGCACGGCGTCGAAGAGCTCCTGCGTCTCTTGCCGCACTACTTCGACGATCCGCGGGTGGTCGCCCTGGGCGAATTGGGCCTGCACGAGGGCGGCGAGCGCGAGGAGGATGTGTTCGCGCGCCAACTGATGATCGCGGCGCGGCTACGCAAGCCCGTCATCGTGCACACTCCGGCGGAGGGGAAGCTGGCGCGCACCAGGCGCCTGCTGGCGCTCTTGCAGGATTCGCCGCTCCAGCCTTCCCGGGTCCTCATCGATCATGTCAGCGAGGAGACGTTTCCGCTCGTGCGCGGCTTCGGCTGCTGGGCGGGGCTGACGCTGCAGCCGGGCGGGATCGAGCCAACGGTTGCGGCCGCGCTCATCTCGCGACACGGAGCGCAGCAGCTGGTGCTCACCTCCGACATCGGCGAGGGAGCGACCGATCTGCTCGCGCTTCCCAAGGCCGCCGAGGCGCTGCGCAAGGCCGGGCTCACCGACGAGCTCTGCCGCCGGGTCCTGTCCGAGGGGCCGCTCGCCTTCCTGACCCCCGACTGATCGTGTGTTACCGTACGGCTCCCGAAAGGTTGGGAGCGGCCGGTTTGTTGGACATGCCAGCGATGACACAGATGCTCCGCTGCCGAAGCGCTACCGCCGTCGCCGCCTGGGCGCTCCTCTGGTCGACCGCCTGCCGGAGACAGGCCGCGGCGCCGGTGGTCCCGGCCGTGCCGGCGCAGAAGACGGTCGCGGTGGGCGGGCCGTCGGCGTCGGTGGCGAAGCCCATCGACGTCTCGGCGGAAGCGAAGCGGCCCTCGCCGCAGCCGCCCGCCCTCCCCTGCATCGACGTGCCCGGCGGCCGCGACGCCAGCCTCCCCGAGCTGCTCGACCAGGCCGGGCGCGACTTCGAGAAGGGCCGCTACGAGGACGCGCTCGAGTGCGCCCGCGAGGCCACGCGCATCGACGAGAACAGCGTCGCCGCCCACCACTTCCGCGGCGCAGCGCTGACGGAGATGGGGCACATCGAGGAGGCGCGCACCGCCTATGCGCGCGCGCTGGCCATCGATCCCGACGATCCCGAGGTGCTGCGCTCGGTGGCAGACCTGCACGTGCGGCGGCTGGGAGCGCGCGACGATCTCGAGCTGGCGCTGCAGTACGTCCACCGCGCGCTGCCGCGGGCGCAGCGCAGTAAAGAGAAGCCGCTGCTCAGGGAGCTCTACCTGCTGCAGGCGATGGCTCTCGACGACCTCGGCCGCCCCGGCGACGCCCTCGCCGCCGCCAACCGCTCGCTCGAGTACGACGCCAAGGACCGCGAGACCCACCGCGAGAAGGGCGTCGCGCTCTTCGAGTTGTGCCACTTCGATCAGGCCAAGACCGAGCTGTCGAAGCTCGCCGCCGAGGAGCCCGACGCCTGGGCGGAGCACTACCTGGGCCTGATCGCCGAGCGGGCACAGGACGACGCTGCCGCGGCCACGCATTTCGCCCGCGCCCAGCAGCTCGATCCAGACGCTTTCAAGGCCTCGACGCTCACGCCCCAGCCCGTCTTCGAGAAGATCGTGCAGGAGGAGATGGAGAAGCTCCCGCCCCAGATCAAGCAGGGCCTCGCGCACGCCAACTTCGCGGTCGAGGACCTGCCCGAAGTGAGCGATCTGGTGGCCACCGACCCGCCTTCCGGCCCCCGGCCGAGACCGCCTCGCAGGAGGCGCGGCCCACCATCCTCCTATACCGGCGCAACCTCGCCCGCGCCGCGCACAGCGACGAAGAGCTGCACCGCGAGGTCCGCGATACGCTGATGCACGAAGTCGGTCATCTCAACGGCGAAGACGACGAGCAGCTTCGGGACCGGGGCCTCTGATTCATGAAGATGATCGACGTGGGTGAGAAGGAACGGACCTCGCGTGTCGCCATCGCGCGCGCCGAGCTGCGCTGCTCGTCCGAGACGCTCAAGCTGCTCAACGAAGGCCGGCTGGAAAAAGGCGACGCGCTGGCGGCGGCGCGGCTGGCGGGCGTGATGGCCGCCAAGCGTACGCCCGACATCCTGCCGCTCTGTCACCCGATCGCGCTCGCGGGCGCGGACGTCGAGGTGGCCTGCGACGAGGACGCGGGCCTGGTGCGCATCGAGGCGCGCGTGCACGCGCTCGACCGCACCGGCGTGGAGATGGAAGCGCTCACCGCGGTGATGGCCGCCTCGCTGACCATCTACGACATGGCCAAGCGGCACGACAAAGGGATGGAGATCATCTCGGTGCGGCTGATCCACAAGAGCGGCGGCCGCAGCGGCTCTTGGACCCGCGAGGGCGAAGTGCAGCCGCGAGCAGCAGCGCCGCTCGTCACGCCCACGCGCGGCACGCGGAAACTCCAGCGCTAGTGCACGCCGCCTGAGCTCAAGAAGCGCTCGGCGTCGATGGCGGCCATGCAGCCCGTGCCGGCGGCGGTGACCGCCTGGCGATAGGTCGGATCCGCCGCGTCGCCCGACGCGAACACGCCGGGGACGCTGGTTCTGGTCGTGCCCGGCGTGATCTTGAGGTAGCCGACCTCGTCCATCGCCAGCTGTCCCTTGAAGAGCGAGGTGCTCGGCTGGTGGCCGATGGCGACGAAGAGCCCGCCCATGGGGAGCTCCTTGATCTCGCCGGTGAGAAGATTCTTCGTCCGCACGCCGCGCACGCCGGTCTGCTTCTCGCCCAGCACTTCGATCACTTCCTGGTCGAGCTCCCAGGCGATCTTCGGATTCGCCTGCGCCCGCTGCAGCATCACCTTGCTGGCGCGGAACTCCTTGCGGCGGTGGATGACGGTCACCTTCGAGGTCATCTTGGTCAGGAAGGTCGCCTCTTCCATCGCGGTGTCGCCGCCGCCCACCACGCCCACTTCCTTGTTGCGGAAGAAGAAGCCGTCGCAGGTGGCGCAGGCCGAGACGCCGTGGCCGGAGAGCAGCTTCTCGGAGGGAATGTCGAGCCACTTCGCCGAGGCGCCGGTGGCGATGATCACCGTCTGCGCCCGCATCTCGCGGCCCTCGCCGACCACCAGGAACGGCCGCCGCGAGAGGTCGACGCTCGTCACCACGCCGTCGATGATCTGCGTGCCGAACCGTTCGGACTGCGCGCGGAAGAGCTCCATCATCTCGGGACCGAGCACGCCCTTGGGGAAGCCCGGGTAGTTCTCGACGTCGGTGGTGATGGTGAGCTGTCCGCCGGGCTGCAATCCGGAGAAGAGCACCGGCTTGAGATTCGCGCGCGCCGCGTAGATCGCCGCCGTGTATCCCGCCGGCCCCGATCCGATGATGACCACCTGATGCTCGTCCACTCTCGTCCTCCTCAGGGCCGCGGAGTCTAACTCGAAAAGGCGCGCGCACCCCGTGCTTCTGCTACAGTCCCACTGTGGATCCCGCACAGCTCAAAAAGATTCCGCTGTTCGCGAACCTCACCACCGATCACCTCGGCAAGGTGGCCGCGATCGCGACGCAGAAGCAGGTGCGGGCGAACGAGCGCATCTTCCAGGAGGGCGAAGTCGGGACCGAGATGTACCTGATCGGCGCCGGCAAGGTCCGCATCTCCAAGATGGTGCCGGGCGTGGGCGAGGAGGCGCTGGCCATCCTCGAGCCCGGGAGCTACTTCGGCGAGATGGCGCTCATCGACGATACGCCGCGCAGCGCGGATGCGACGGCGCACATGCCGTGCACGCTCTACATCATCCAGAAGGCGGACCTCGAAGAGCTGATGTTCCTGCACAAGGATCTCGCTTACGAACTGCTCTGGACCTTCGTACGCACTCTCTCTGCGCGGCTGCGGGAGACGAACGACAAGATCAAGGCGTTCTTCGCGCTCTCGGCGCGGTTCTAGGGCGACGGCACGCCCGGCGACGCTCGCGTCGTCTCGTCGAAAAAAGAAAAAAATTATTTTTTTTCAGCGTAGCGTTTTGGACACCTGTCTCGAAATGGGAGTCCGATTTCGCGACGGTCCCCTCTGAGCGATCGCTGGCACGCGCGCTGCAACTCGTACCCGCATGGCTGGCGATCGCATCTTCAGCGAGGGAGTGTCCGCGCTCTGCGATGCGGAGCTCGTCTCGGCCGTCCTCGGCCGCAAAGATGCGCTGCTCTCGGCGCGGCTCCTCGGGCGCGGCCTTGCGGCGCTGGCGCGCTGCACTCGCGGAGAGCTGCTCCTCACGCCGGGCATGAACGAGTCGCAGTGCGCGCGGCTGCTCGCGTCGCTCGAGTTGGGACGGCGGGTGGCGCTCGCTCCCTCGCCAGATCGGACGCGGCTCCTGCGGGCGGTCGAGTTGGCCAAGCTCCTCTGGGGCCGGCTGGCGGTCCTCCGGCACGAGGAGTTCTGGGCCATCCTCCTCTCTGCCCGGCTGCAAGAGATCCGCACGGTGCGCATCGCGCAGGGCGGCCTCACGCAGTGCTCGGTGTCCGCCAAGGAGGCGTTCTCGCCGGTGGTCGCGCACCAGGCGCCGGCGGTGGCCTTCGTGCACAACCATCCCTCGGGCGATCCGTCGCCGTCCGCCGAAGATCAACGGCTGCAACTGCTCCTCGACGAGGCCGGGCACACGCTCGGGATCCGCGTGGTCGACCACCTCGTCCTCGCCGAGTCGGGCTTCCATAGCGCCGTCGAAGGGCGCTGTTCACCGGTTTCACTCGTTCCGCGCCAGTGCGTGGGGTAAGGAGCAAAGGGGATGGAGCTGGATCTTTCTCAATCGCTGCAGCAGCACTTCGGGTACGGCGCGTTCCGCAAGGGACAGGAGGCGGTGGTGCGCTCCGTACTCTCGGGGCGGCCCACCATCGCCATCCTGCCTACCGGGGCGGGCAAGTCGCTCTGCTTCCAGCTGCCCGCGCTGCTCCTCGAGGGCACCACCGTCGTCGTCTCGCCGCTCGTCGCCCTGATGAAAGATCAGGTCGATGCCCTGCGCGCGCGCGGCATCGCGGCCACCTTCATCAACAGCTCGCTGAGCGACGCCGAACGGCAGGAGCGGCAGTCGGCGCTGCGACGAGGCGAATACCGCCTCGTCTACGTCGCCCCCGAGCGGTTCAAGTCGCCCTCGTTCCTCTCGGCCATGGCGGGGATCAAGGTGCCGCTGCTCGCGGTCGACGAGGCCCACTGCATTTCCGCCTGGGGTCACGACTTCCGCCCCGAGTATCAAAAGATCGCGCAGGCCCGCGCGGCGCTGGGAGCGGAGCGGATCCTCGCTTTGACGGCCACCGCCACTCCAGAGGTGCGGCGCGACATCGCCGAGGCGCTGGAGCTTCGCGATCCCACGGTGTTCGTCGCCGGGTTCGACAGACCCAATCTCTTCATCGAGGTGCTGCGCGTCTCGGGCGACAAGGAGAAGCTCGGCCGGTTGCTCGCGCTCGGGCGCGGCGGAGGGCCGGGCATCGTCTACGCGGCCACCCGCAAGAACGTCGAGAAGGTGGTGGCCGCGCTCAATGCCGGCGGAGTTCCGGCGGTCGGGTACCACGCGGGCATGGACGACGCGGAGCGGACGGCGGTGCAGGACCGCTTCCTGCGCGGGGAGGCGCGCATCATCGTCGCCACCAACGCCTTCGGAATGGGCGTCGACAAGGCCGACATCCGCTTCGTCGCGCACTTCGACGCGCCGCGATCGCTCGAGGCGTACTACCAGGAGATCGGGCGGGCGGGCCGCGACGGAGAAGAAAGCCAGGCGCTGCTGCTCTTCAACTTCGCCGACGTGATGATGCAGCGGCGGATGATCGACGCCGGCCGCCCCTCGCGCGATCTGGTCGAGGCCGCGTGGGAGTCGGCGCGCAGGTTGCGGACCGGCTCAGTCGAGGAGCTCGCGCGCGCATGCAGCGTCAGCGCCTCCGAGCTGTCCGGTGCGGTGCGGCTGCTCGAGAGCGCCGGCCATCTCGAGCGCGGCCGCGGACGAGACGCGCAGTTCGCGGTGATGACTCCTTCGGTGGGCACGGCGGACCTGGCGGTCGACTTCGATCTTCTCGAACTGCGGGTCGGACGCGAGCGCCAGATGCTCGATCGGCTGGTGCGCTTCGCGGACACCCGCGGCTGCCGGCGGCAGAACTTGCTGCGGTACTTCGGCGATGCGGAGGTGCCCCGCGGATGCTCGGCGTGCGAGAGCTGCATGGGCAGCCGTGCGCCCGAGGCGGAGAAGGTCGCGCCGCGGAAGAAGGAGCGTGCGGAAAAGGGGTCGAACGGCGAACCCGCCGCGCCGGAAGCGCCGTTCGACGCGCGCGTCTTCGACGAACTGCGCGCGATGCGCCTCGACATGGCGCGCGAGCAGCACGTTCCTCCCTACGTGATCTTTCATGACGCGACGTTGCGCGAGCTGTCGCGGGCGCTGCCGCGCGACGAGCGCGCGTTCCTCGCCGTCAAGGGCGCCGGACCCGCGCGCTGGCAGAGATACGGCGAGCGGGTGGTGGCCATCACCAGCAAGGAGCGCCCGCCGCTTCCCGAGGCAGTGCAGGTTCAGCCTGAATTGCTCCCGAGCGAGGATGCGCCCGCCACCATGGTGCGTGAGGAGATCGAGATCCTCGGCCGGGCGCCGGCCTGGCTCGACGCGGGCCCGCCTCCCTGGGATGAAGCCCGCGACCGGGGCGCGACGCGCGTCAACGACGAGGTGTGGTCACTCTGCGCGTCCGGTTCAAGCCTGGGGGAGATCTGCGAACGCCTGCGCCGCACCACTGCCGACGTCGCTTCACAGCTCGCCGACGGGGCGAGGCAAGGGCGCAGCGTGGATGCGGTACGCCTGCTCGGGCGCGAGCGGGTGGAAGCGATTCGCTCGGCGGCTGCGCTCGCAGGAGGCGATCTGGTCGCCGTTCGCAAGCGACTGACGTTTCCCGCCGCGCTCTCGGAGATCCGACTCGCGCTCGTGGCGCTCTCGCTCGACCGCGGGCGTCCCAGGGGCAAGGCGCTCCTAAAACGGGATGTCGTCCTCGCCGCCCTTGGCGCCGCCGCCGCCCGAGGGCGCTTCGTCGAGACCCGGAGGAGGAGCGCCGAACTCTTCGGCCGGAGCGCCGCCGCCCTTGGCTCCGCGCGCTCCGCGATCGCCTCCGGATAAGAAGACCACGCCGCCCACCGGGTTTGCGACCACCTCGGTGGTGTATTGCTTGACGCCTTCCTTGTTGGTCCAGTCGCGCGTCTGCAATCGGCCTTCGATGTAGACCTGACGGCCCTTGGAGAGGTACTCGCCGCACAGCTCGGCGACCTTGCCCCAGACGACGATGCGGTGCCACTCGGTCCGTTCCTGCTTCTGGCCCTGCTTGTCGGTCCAGTTCTCGTTGGTGGCGATGGTGAAGTTGGCC
>WNFM01329605.1_pt3 | contig 14870 bp, 17 predicted proteins | sample 5400271 | NCBI WGS metagenome assembly WNFM01 (sample SAMN13153352, study PRJNA577476) | soil metagenome | isolation source: 60 cm saprolite on Douglas fir-dominated hillslope | place: USA:California | collected 2013-09-17 | reverse complement strand
ATCACCGCTTCGCTGAACGTGATCCGTATCTGCTGGGGAGAGGTCGTTGCGGCCGATCCTGTGGCGGGCTCGGTGGATTGCAGCTCAGGGTGGGCGAACGCGGCGTTGCCGGAAAGGCCTGCCATGACGAGGCCAACAGCGGATATTTTACCTAACTTCGACACCTGTTTCTCCTTCGGAATATTTTTGAATCCGCTGCGAGAAGACTGCCCCTTCAGAAATACGACTGTGCGATGCCCTCGGTCGCCAGGCGCCGAAACATAGCGTCAATCCGCTGCGGCGACAGTTTCGCGCCTGCGTCGAGCCACCAGGTCATCACGGCCATGAAGGCACCAACGACATACTGAACGACAAATTCGCGCGGGATAATTTCCGCCGCCTTCTGATCAACAGTTGACGCGCGCTCGTTGCGCACCAGGTCGGACAATATCTGCCGAATGGTCCCGAGAGCGAGCGTCCCGCCGCGACCGCCGACCAATGCCCGATAGAGGTCAATATGGTCCCGGGCATGTTCGAACATGGCAAGGCTGAAGGCCAGGCTTCGGTCCCTGACATCTCCGGGCGTCGCCAGCGCCTGCTTCTGTCGACCGACGAGTTCCTTGCGCAAATGCTCAAGGCCGCTCCTTCTTAAATCATCCTTGCTCGTGTAATGGGCGTAGAACGTCGATCGACCGACATTAGCCGCCTCGCAGATGTCGTCGACGGTGATCGCCTCGTAACCCCTTTCCAGGATCAAGGCGATGTGGGCCCTTTGCAGCATTGCCCTGGTGCGGGCGACGCGGCGGTCGATCGGTTGCTTGGCCATCTTCACACAGCATTTTCCGGTCAAATCGGGCAGATTGTCCTGTAACGGACATCGGCGTCAGACTGTTCGTTGACAAGATTCGGGACGCTCTGTCTCTTATCGCACGTCGTGTCCATTTCTACAATTGCGCGCGACAGGAGGAGAGACGGATGGCCGACCCGGCCCGCTACCCGGCGCACCGCGTTGGGTGAAGATATTCGCAATCGCGGTCGGCGCCGTGGCCCTGCTGGTTGTCATCGTGCTTCATGCGGACGGCGGACTTCACCACACCATGCTGTCCGCGGGTGCCCCCGGTGCGCGCGCGGTGCCGCAGGGTGGCCGCTGATGACGGCCATGGCACCTGGCCTACGCAAGTTCGCGCTAACGGCGCATGTCACCTGCTCGGTCGGCTTGCTCGGCGCGATCGCTGCGTTCCTGGCACTCGCGGTCGCCGGCCTGATCAACCAGGATTTCCAGATCGTCCGTGCCGCCTATCTGGCGATGGAAATGATCGCGCGGTTTGTCATCGTCCCCTTGGCATTCGCCGCACTGCTAACCGGGCTCATCGAGTCGCTGGGCACCCCCTGGGGCTTGTTCCAGCACTATTGGGTTCTGATAAAGCTCGTGCTTACCGGTCTCGCCACCGGCGTCTTGCTCGTGAAGATGGAGCTGATCGGCTACGCCGCCCGCCTTGCCGCGGAGACGACATTGTCTCGAGCCGATCTTCGCACGGCGGGGATGCAACTTGTCGTTCACGCCGCGGGCGGCCTGCTGATATTGCTCGTGCCCATGGTACTCTCCGTGTACAAGCCGCCCGGCGTGACCCGGTATGGGTGGCGAAAACAATACCGCGGCCTCCCGCCTTGAACCTCGCCACGACGCGCTGCGTTACGCCCGTCGAAAAGTGCTGAACTGGAATCGCTGCACGGCACCCCATGGTGTCGTATGCTCATGTCGCCGCGTGTCGATCAATTTGAAATCGGTTCCCAGGATCGCGGACAGCGAGACTGCGTCGTATCGCACAATCGGCAATCCGCTGCACTTCTCCGGGCCGTCCAAAGCAAAGGTGCCGATGATGGCGCATCCTCCGCGCTTGAGGGCCTGCTTCAGCCGGTCGACATAGGCGAATTGATCGGCCGGATCGTTGAGAAAATGAAAGGCCGCGCGGTCGTGCCACAGATCGTAGGCTTGCGATGGCTCCCAGGTGGTGACATCGGCAACCAACCATTCGACGCCAGCGCCCTTGTTGCCAAGACGATGCTTGGCCGCATCGAGAGCGGCGGCAGAGAGGTCCAAAACCGTAATCCGCCGAACATTTTGGTCGACGAGGGCATCAACGAGTCGTGACGCGCCGCCGCCGATATCGATGATAGACGCATCGGCGGAAAGACCTGCGAGCGCTATCAGTTCAAGCGATGGGGCGGGACTTTCCTGATACCAACTGACTTCTCGTTCGCCCTTGCTGGTGTAAACATTTTCCCAATGGGCTTTTCTGCCGACATCACTCATGAACGCCTCCTTCACTCGCAATGTTGCAAGGTCCGGTAAAGATGGTTACGCCTCCGATACTAGACAACAAGAACACCTCGTCACCTTCCATCTTTGTACCTTCTGCGCTGCTGCGCGAGGCCAGACGCCAAAAGAACCTCCCAAATGTTCCGGTGCCGCCGGTGTGCTTGCTTGATCCCGACGGCGACCTTGTGCGCACGCTTCGCGAGAGCGGAAAAACCAGGCCCTTTGCAAACTGGCCCTGCTACCACACTGAATTGGACACCTTCTCGCTCGCCGGGCAGGAGGTCGGCATCGTCGGACGGGTGGTTGGTGCGTCGTTCGCGGTTCTGGTGACGGAAGAATTGTTCGCGAGCGGTTGCCGGCTGCTCGTCAGCCTCACTTCGGCCGGTCAGGTCGTTGCTTCCGGACCTCCACCCTATTTCGTTATTATCGATCGGGCTTTGCGCGACGAAGGGACAAGCTACCATTACGCCCCTCCGGCCGAATTCGCCGAGGCCGACCCATCGCTTGTCGAGCGTGCAGCAAAGGCCACCTCGAAGGACGGGCCACGCGTGGTCGTCGGCGCGACCTGGACCACGGACGCGCCGTTTCGCGAGACGGCCGAGGCGATTGAGGCGGCGCGAAGCAAAGGGATTCTTGGAGTCGAAATGGAGGCCGCCGCGCTCTACACATTCGCACGATCCGTCGGCGTTTCGGTTCTCTGCCTGGCCCATGTGACCAACACGATGGGACAGGGCGGCGCCGATTTCGAAAAGGGCGAGGCTGACGGCACGAGCGATGCCCTCGCACTCCTGGAAGGCGTCGTTGCAGCTTTGCACCCGGTAGATTGATTTGTCCGGACTATCCCTGATGAGAATTGCTTGAGGAGAGAAAGGATGTGAAGCGATTACTGCTCGTGATCATTGCAACCGTCGCCGGTTCGGGAGTTTGCGGGACTGGCTTCGCTCAAGGGTCTTCGAGGACCAATGCTCAGGGGATGGTGAGGCATCGCGTGATCGCCATAGCTACGGGTCGAACGCGGTTTTCGCGACACCGGGCGAATACGGGATCGGGCGCGAAAGGCTTGCCTTCGCGTCGAGAGCGGCGTCCGTTGGCGGGCGACAGTGACGCATGATTCGACACATCGGAGCCGACGCAATGAGCCTGTACGTCCTGGACGCCGTTTTGTGGATTTTTGGAATACGCGGTCACATTCCCCAGCATGACGACTTCCGCCCCGGCCGCGGCGCGTCGTCGCTGGCCGATAGCCACAACCCGTTGGCGCGGATGCTGGCCGGCTTCGCTTTATCGGTCGTGTTTCTGTCGCTGGCACCATGGGCGACAGTCTGGCTAGCCATCCGAGTGCTGTAGGGCGCTGCGCACCGACAAGGCGCCGTCGATGGCGCGGCCGTAAAGTCGACCCGCGCCTCCGCAGCCAGACCGTCGATCGGGCACGGCCGCGGAGAAAGCCGTCTCCAGAGCCTGCCCTTACTTCGATTTGACGACCTCGATGGTCGTGCGCTGCCGCAATGTGGATCGCGTGGCAAATTGCGGCGAAAGCAATCCACGAATCTGCTTGTCCTTGCACGCCTGCGACAAGGGATCTGCGCCACCATAGGCGGCCACCGTATCCCTATAACCGAGGCAAGCCAGCCGGTAGATCAACTCCTGCGACAGCTCGCCCTCGAAATAGCCGCCATGCACGTTCGGCTTCTGATGACGAAACAGATAAGCGCCAAGCAAATAAAGGTGCGAATACCAGCGCAGTTTCGCGTTCGGATCGGTGCGCTTGCGGCACTTCGCAAAGGTGAGAAGCCCCTGCGACTTGGGCTGGCCGGCGGCCGGCTCGACATAGTCGGTGCAATCGAAATAGGTGAACACTTTGGGCAGTGAGGCTTGCGTCGGCGCCGGCCCAGCGGTTGCCTGGCGCTTGGCCTTGGCGGTCTCGAGAGCGTCGTAAAGTTCCTGCAGCGTCAGATTGCCGATGCGGAGCACGCGCAGGAAATCGGCTTCGGCGACGTCGAGCAGACCGTATTTGCTCGACAATATCTCGAGATTGCCGAGCCGGAAGCCGTGCTTGCGGCTCTTGGTCGGAAATATGAAATAATTTGCCAGCGTGGAAATCTGGCGCAGAACCTCATCGCCTTCATTGCTGAACAGATAAGCCTCGTCGAAGCGTGATAGCGCCGACGCCAGGAAATTGCCCCGGCTCGACAGCAATGTCTCGGCGCTTGAGAGAAAAGGCATTCCCGATATTCGGCGAGACCTGATCGGGCGTGTCGTCGGGCGACGAGCCCGCCCCATAGGAGCTTAAGGAGCGAACCGGCCTGACGAACACGTCGGAAAGCACGCGGATCGTGTTGGTGACGACGAACCCGCCCATGCTGTGCCCGATGAAGGAAAGCTCGACGTCGTTTTTTGGCTTGCCGCCGCCACGCTGCCGAACGATCTCGGTGTCGATCGCCCGTATGATCTGAACCAGATCCGGTACGCCGTAATTGCTGGCCCGATAGTTGTCGCGGAAATAGACGATGGTGCGCAGCAGCGCTGCGGTCAGCACCAGCCCGGCAAAGGTCAAGCCAGCCATCGTCACGACATGATCGACGCCGGGATTGTGGAAGAAGCGGGACATGTCGGCCGGCCAATGCGCGTCGGGCACCAGGTAGAACAGCAGAAACGGCAACACCGCCAACGCAGCGCCCAGATACAAAATCCAGGTCGGTAGCGTTGGCAGCGCATCCCAGGTGCCCTGGATCGGCTGTCCCATCTTCTCCGAGGGCCAGCGATAGCCGACGCAGACCAGACCTTGCCGGGTGGAAACGGCACGGTCGCGCGCGATCGCCATGGCCGCAGCGGTGTAGGTCGCCAACACCGCCGGCTCCGGATTGTTGAAGCCGTGAACCATCACGACGAGGTTGGGGTTGGCCCCGTTCACCAGCGCCGTCGCGATGTCGCGGACCGCCTGGTCGGAATTGATCGGCGTTAAATTCGGCAGGTCGACCGGCTTATCAGCCGCCGTGTCGTCGACATTGTCGGGCGCAGTGCTTTCAATGAAATAGGTCGGTACCGGTGTCCCAATCGCTTGATGGGCGCGGAAGAAGTCTGACATGATCCCATCTCCCCATAGCTGCCAAGGTTTCTTGGCGAAGAAGGCTCTCGCCCCGACTAAGCTAGAAGAGACCGGGAATTTTACAAGCTTAAGTTGTGCTGATTCCTGGCTGAAGGACGAGGAGGTGGGCCCGCCGCACCGGTGCAGAAGGAAGCGTCGTGAATCCCCAGGGTGGGCAAAGCGAAGCGTGCCCACCCTGTCACCGCGCAGCGCGAATGGTGGGCACGGCGCAAGGGCGCGCCTTTGCCCACCTCACGCGAGAACCCTCACGCGTTCTTCAGCGCGACCCGGAATTCGGCTTCGGTCTTGGCCTTCACCTCGTCGAGCGTGACGCCGTCGGCGAGTTCGATCAGGGCCATGCCGTCCTTGCCGTGCTTGTCGATGGTGAACACCGCCAAATCAGTGACCACCATGTCGACCACCCGCTCGCCGGTCAGCGGCAGATTGCACTGCTTCAGCAGTTTCGGGCCGTCCTTGGCCGAATGCTCCATCACCACCACGACGCGCTTGACGCCGGCGACCAGATCCATCGCGCCGCCCATGCCCTTGACCATTTTGCCGGGGATCATCCAGTTGGCGAGATCGCCGTTCTGCGCCACCTGCATCGCCCCGAGGATGGAGAGATCGATATGCCCGCCGCGCACCATGCCGAAGGATTCGGCTGACGAAAAATAACTGGTCGACGGCAATTCGCTCACCGTCTGCTTGCCGGCATTGATGAGGTCGGCGTCTTCCTCGCCCTCGTAGGGGAACGGTCCCATGCCGAGCATGCCGTTCTCGCTCTGCAGGTTGACGTCGATGCCTTCAGGGATAAAGTTCGACACCAGCGTCGGAATACCGATGCCGAGATTGACGTAATAGCCGTCGCGTAATTCCTTCGCGGCGCGGGCTGCCATCTGTTCGCGGGTCCAGGCCATCTTGATCTCCTAAAAAGGTCGCTTCTCGTTTGAGCATGATCTTGTCGGAAAACCGGTTCCCACTTTTCCGGATCATGCTCACGCCGCCGGGCGCGGCCTCGTGTTGCGGAACTCGATGCGCTTGTGGCCGGTACCTACCTCGATCATGCGCTTCACGAAGATGCCGGGCGTATGAATGTGGTCCGGATCGATTTCGCCGGCCGGCACCAGATGCTCGACCTCGGCCACGGTGATTTTGGCCGCCGTCGCCATCATCGGGTTGAAGTTCCGCGCGGTCTTGCGATAGACCAGATTGCCGGCGGTATCGCCCTTCCAGGCATGGACGATGGCGAGGTCCGCGAACAGCCCGCGTTCCATGATGTATTTCTCGCCGTCGAACTCTTTTGCTTCCTTGCCCTCGGCAATGAGCGTGCCTACGCCGGTCTTGGTGTAGAAAGCCGGGATGCCCGCCCCGCCGGCGCGGATGCGCTCGGCGAGTGTCCCTTGCGGATTGAATTCGAGTTCCAGCTCGCCGGCGAGGTATTGCTGCGCGAACAGCTTGTTCTCGCCGACATAGGACGAGATCATCTTCTTGATCTGGTGGGTTTCCAGCAGCCGGCTGAGTCCGATGCCGTCGACCCCGGCATTGTTGGAGATCACCGTCAGATTCTTCACACCGGAGTCGCGGATCGCGTCCGATAGGGTCTCGGCGATGCCGCAGAGACCAAAACCGCCCGACATGATCATCATGCCGTCCTTCAGGATGCCCTCAAGGGCCGATTTGGCGTCGGGATAGACCTTGTTCATGAAAATTCGACCTGATGGGAGGAAGGTTTGCCGCCGGCACGATCTCAGCGATTATTAGGCGAATTCTTCGCAATGCGTCAATGACGGGGTCCCCGCGAAAGCGGGGACCCATAGCCACCATCGGCTGGTGGCGGATAAGCCGTCCGCCACCGCGCAAAAACGCGAGGCCGCGGCGTATGGGTCCCCGCTTTCGCGGGGACGACAACCCGCCCGGCCTTGAAAGCGTCAAGAAAACCCCTCAAGTTGCGGTGCTTGCACGGGCGCCAGCCGCCTCGGCGGAGGCCGGTTTGGCCAAATGTTAACTTGCCGACTCGGGGTCAGCCGGTGTTCGGTGGGCATCCAGCCCGGCCCTTTTCAACAACGACGCGCCTTTAACCGCGCCCCACAGCAACCGATCAGGAAATGTCATTGACGATGGCCCAAGGAATGAAGCGCCTGGGGACGCTGATGGCGGCGTTGCTCGGGGTGGCGCTGATCGGCCTGATCGCGACCTCCTGGTTGATCAACCGGGACGCGCTGCGCCGGGCGGTCGAGGCGCAAATCCGCGCCGTGACCGGGCTTGATCTCGTGGTCAACGGCAATATCGACGTGTCAGTGTTCCCCGGCAGCTACGTCTCGTTTCACGACGTCGGGCTGAAGGGCGGCGCGGCCGCCGACCCCGCGCTCTCGGTCGACGTCCTGACCGCGAATTTGCGGCTGTTGCCATTGCTGCTGCAGCGCTTCGAGATCGCCGATGTCATGATGCTGCGGCCGCATATCCGGGTGATCCGCGAGGCCGACGGCGAGAGCAACTGGACGCCGTTCATCGACACCATCGTGCGCGCCATGAAGCCTGGCGCCGATAACCAATTGTCGTTCTCGGAAATCCGGATCCAGGACGGCGTGCTCAATTACGAGGAGGCGTCCAATCACATCTCCGAGCAGCTCGGCGCCATCGATCTGTCGCTGGCGTGGCCCTCGATCTCGCGTTCCTTTGCCGCGACCGGGCAATTCGACTGGCGCGGCGAGCGGGTCGACGGCTCGATCTCGGCCAGCGATTTTGTCGCAGCGCTGACCGGCGACCGTTCGGGCCTCAAGGCGCGGCTCGCAAGCGCGCCGCTAAAACTGGCGTTCGACGGCACGGTCGCCGACCGCACCTCGATGATGATGGAAGGCACGCTGACCGTCGACACGCCCTCGCTCCGCAACGCCCTGCGCTGGGCCGGCGGGGCGCCACCAGGCTCCGGCGGTTTTGGCCGTTTTGCGCTGAAGGCGCGCGCCAATCTCGTCGGCCCGTCGATTGCACTCACCAATGTCAATGTCGAGCTCGACGGCAATGTCGCCGAAGGCGTCATGACCTACGCCAATAACGGCCGCCAGACCCTGCAGGCGACGCTCGCCGCCGGCGCGCTCGATTTTACGCCGTACATCTCGACCTTCCGACTGCTCGCAAGCGGCGCGCACGATTGGAACCGGCAATTGTTCGATCTGAACTCGCTGTCGACGACCGATCTCGACATGCGCTTGTCCGCTGCCCAACTGACGGTCGGCCCGACCAAACTCGGCCGCACGGCGTTGGGCGCGAACTTGCGCGGCGGCGCGTTGGCGCTCTCCGTCGGCGAAGCGCAGATGTATGGCGGCGTCGCCCGCGGCTCGTTCGGCGTCGCGCGCTCGGATGCGGTTGCCGACGTGAAGGCGCAGTTCCAGTTCATCGATGTCGATCTGCAGCAGCTCGCCGGCGAATTGTTCGGCGTCACCAGATTGAGTGGCCGCGGCAATCTCAGCGTATCACTGGTGGCCTCGGGATCGAGCCCGTTTGGATTGGTATCATCGCTCGACGGCACCGCGACCCTGACCGGCCATGACGGCGCGATCGCTGGTGTCAACGCCGAGCAGCTCTTAAAGCGCCTGGAGCGCCGGCCGTTGTCCGGCGCCGGCAATTTCCGCTCCGGCTCGACCCCGTTCGACAAAATGACCATCGCGGTCAAATTCGCCGACGGCATCGCCACCGCCGAAGACGTCCACGTCGAAGGCCCCGCCGCGCGCATGGTCCTGACCGGCACCGCGTCGGTGCCCGCGCGCGAATACGATCTCAAGGGCGTCGCCAGCCTGACCTCGGCGACCACCACGCCCGGTTTTGAATTGCCGTTCGTGGTGCAGGGCCCGTGGGACGATCCCCTGATTTTTCCCGACCCGGAAAGCTTGATCCGGCGATCGCCGGCATCCGCGCCGCTGCTCGACGCGGTGAAGGACCGCAAGACGCGCGACGCGGTGCGCTCGGTGCTGGAGCGGTTCACGGGGGGTGGGCAGAAGCCGCCGGATGCAGCGACTGCGCCGGCGGCGGATGCGAGCAAGCAGAACTAACGGTTTCGTCCAGCGTTGAGACGGTGGCTTGGCTCGTAGGGTAGCGGCGCCGTCCGCCGTAGCTCAACGAGCGACGGCGGAAGCGCAACCCACCATCCATCGACGCCATGACGACCGACGAAAAATTCCCATACCACGCGTGCAGCTGGCACCACTCCGACGAGACTTCCGAGCGATGGCTATCCGCTCTGGAAAAGACCGGCGCGGAGAATGTGAGGGCGCGGCTCGCCCGGTTCGAGCACAGCTCGCATGCCTCGATTGCGATCGGCACCGAGCCCAACATGACCGTCGGCTTTGCCCAGGAATGGCTGGCATGGCGCGATCAACAAAAATCAGCCGAACAAACCGCCCGGCTCGACCGGCAGATTTTGTGGACCCGAATTGCTGCCATTGCGGCCTGCATTGCCGGGCTCAGCGCCGCGATCGGCTGGGGATGGACGATATTGTTCAAGCCTTGAGGGTCGTCGGCTGCGCGGGACGGGTTGGCGCGGCGTAACCCGCCATCTCCGCGATAACCGGCGCGTTACGCCTTCGGCGAACCAAGCCGGTCCGGGCTGAATGGTCAGGCTACTGCGCTCAGTCTGCTATCAGCTTCCGGGTTTGCGCACAAAAGGCGCCTGCGGATGGCTTCCTCGACGAGTGCGAGCGCTTGCTTCGATTCACGTGCTTCGGCTTCGGCTGCTTGCGCACGGAACTCCATCGCCGTCAGCCGATCTTCAGTGGTTTGGATACGCGATTGGGCCTGATTTAAAGCGCGAGACGCGTCCTGCAGCTTGCATTCGGCCTCGGTGAGGAGTTCACGCTGCGCTCGCTCGGCAGCTTCGGCTCGCATTTCGGCAAACCTTATTCTTTCCAGGGCACCCTTGCACAGCGATTGGGCGCGGGCTTCGGTCTCCCGGGCATGATCCTCGATGCCGCGGAAGACGTCGGCCGCTTGAAATACGAGATTGAGAGCTGTCGCACCGCTATCGGGTACCGACGGCCGAGCAAAGCTCAGGACGTTCTCGTCCGGGCTGAAGGATGCTCGCAGATTACGCTTTGCCATGTAGTTCAGGCCCTTTGCGGAAGACTACGGACAGCATCATGAACAGTTATGGTAAAGGGACAGTTAAGAAAGCCAATCGGCCAAAGAGATGCGGCGCAGCAAGCTCTTAAGCTATGGAAAGCAGAATGCCGCCATTGAGTTTGAGGGGCATTTCATGACCGACGACAAAGTAAAAATCAAATGCACGAAATGCTCGCAAGTTTTCCGCGAGCGGGCGCAGAGAATCCGCAACGGGTTCCAGACCAACTGCCAGCACTGCAATCGGCTGATTACGTTCGATACCTCTTCGGAAGACAAAAATATCCGCCGCGCTCTCATGAGCGCCAAAGAGCTGCGCGCGGTGCTTGAAGCCCGGCCAAAGACCGAAAGTCCGGCGCAGGGCTCGGTCGGCGAGAGAGGCCAGTTCTAGGTTTCTCTATTGAGGAGAGAATGGCTGCGAATCAACGACACCGGAATTGCTGCACGATATCCAACGCAAGTACCGAATAGTTATGGGACGAAAAAATAGTCGCCCGGATTCGCGTCGTCATACTGTGCCCGATTTGAGAGCCTTACAGCCGCCCTCAATTGCAACCAAACGGGTACCGTGCAGGCCTCTCTACCCGGAGCGACCCGATCTAATTAACCGAGGTTTTGACGGTCGTTGCTGCGACATTTTCGAAAGGCGCGCTGCCCCGCCGCCCCGCTTTTCAGTACGCGGCCTGCTTGCGGGTCGGTGCTGGTATCGCTCGGCCTAACCGCTGCGCTTCATTGATCCACTCGTCGATTGCTCCGGCGGCGTTTTCAATCGCCTCTGACCGCGTGGCGCCATCGGACGCGCAGCCGGGCAGATCAGGCACCCACGCGAGGAAGCCACCGCCCTCATCGGGCGGCAGTGGCTTGACTTCAATGTGGTAGCTTCTGCTCATCCCGCGTCCCACGACTTCCGAACGAAGCCGACGAAAAGTCTAATATAAACCGGCTTGATCGGCCTTCGAGCCGGAACCGTCAGAATTTCATCAAGATCAGGTGACGAAATTTTCCAGTGAGACCCCCCGCCCGAAGGCGGTTCGCATGTTAAACCATTATCCCGGCAGACCGTTTGGATATCGTTAATCGTCCAGTCACCCTTCGGGTTTCGCGCCATCTGATCGAAGCGCTTTTGAGCCCCGGACATTCATTGCCCCTATGGCCCTCCCCCGAAGGCTACTCCCTTGGCGCCGATCATAGCAGCGCTGGGGGCGGAGCGGAACCGCGCCCAGCCCATCTATTCGTCTGCTAAGCTTCGGCGCGGGCTGTTAGGGCCCCGGGTTTTCCCCGCCTCCTCGAACGGTCTTTCGCAACCGGGGACGGACGCCGGATCAGTGTCCAGAACCCGAAGCGGATCGCCAACATTCTGCGCGCTCGACGACGCATCGCGGCCGGAGGAGATGAATTTACCGGGGTTCCGCTTTCATGCGCTCGTTGGCCGCGACAAGGGCCGCTATGCGGTTAGCGCCAGCGGAAACTGGCGCATGACATTCGGTTGGATCGATGGCGATGCCATCGACGTCGACCTCGAAGACTATCACTGAGGACATATTCATGACCAGAAAGCTCCCGAAGCGAGGCTTGCCGCCGATGCATCCCGGCGAACTTCTGCGCGAGGAAATTTTGCCGGCCCTCGATCGGCCCAAGACGGAAATTGCAAAACTGCTCGGCGTGTCACGCCAGACGCTTTATGACGTCCTGAAGGAAAGGCAGCAAGCGTAGCCCGGATGAGCGAAGCGACATCCGGGGACTAATTTCTAATCCCCGCATATCGCTGCGCTCATACGGGCTACTTGCTGACTGACGGTGACGCTTGCCGTCTTCCGAACTAGTTTTGTTTCGATCCGCGAACGCGCCCACAAGCGAAAGCGCACGACTGTGAGCCGGTTCACATTGGATCGATGCGTTCGATGTTATGCAACGAGAACGTCGAACTGACCTTGGCATACCCGATTACCTAAAGACAATTCCGCAGTTGGACTAACAAGCCCGCGTTGACATTGCCGGTAATTTTCACGCCTTCAAAGAAGGTGCGACATGTCTTGGATCGATCGCCCGGGATTCGCAAGTACGGTCGGGCTGAATCGACGCGTTAGCCCTTACGATAATTCCGCGATCGCAACCTTGCGGCTCGCGCTGGATGAAGTCTTCACCGATCCTCGCTTCTTTGTGCGCCGGTCGATGTCGCCTTGCCAGATCGCCGATCAAATTTTGACCCTGGTCCGGCAAGGCGAACGCGACCTCGATTGTCTCAAAGCTTCAGTGTTCAAGAATTCTTAAACGCCCAGCCGGCGCCGTCACGCGCCTCATTGCCGATTGCGGCGTCAGGCACCGCCAAACGTGCGGAGATCATGCCATGAACAATATCGTATTGCTGTTTGTTTGCCTGCTGCTCGGGATGGGTCTCCGCGCTGCCAAAAAAGTCCCTGATCACATCTCGCTGCCGGCGCTGATCATCCTGCAGATTCACAGCGTCAAACTGCACACCTCCTTGCTGTTCAGCATCGCGATGCCGTGGCTGATGTTCGCACTCGGTGTCTTGTTCTTTTGGGCACTTTCCGCGCGTTTGAAATTTTCGCGGGAAACCACTGGCGCGCTGATGCTGGCTGGCGGCCTCGCCAACACATCGTTTGTGGGCCTGCCGATGATTGAAGCGTTCTTTGGTGCGCCCGATATGGCAACCGGTATCCTGATCGATCAACTCGGTACCTATCTGGTGCTGAGCACGCTTGGCATCACCGTTGCAACGATCTATTCCGCGGGCGCGGGATCGAAGGCCGACATCTTCAAACGGATTATCGTTTTCCCGCCGCTGATTGCTCTGGGAGTGGCTTTCGCGCTCATGCCCTTTGACTTTCCGACCTGGATCGCCGACGCATTAAAACGTCTGGGCGATACGCTCGCGCCGCTGGCGCTGGTTTCGGTCGGCCTGCAGCTTCGGTTCGATCAAACCAAGGGGCTCAAGACCGCGCTGGCGACCGGCCTCGGGTTCAAGCTGCTGCTTGCGCCCGCAGCCCTCGCTTTGTTGTACTTCGGCATCCTCGGCACCGCCGAAGAAACCACGCGCGTGACCCTGTTCGAGGCGGCGATGGGTCCGCAAATCGGCGGAGCCATCGTCGCCGTTCAGCATGGCCTGAACCCGCCGCTGGTCTCGCTGATGGTCGGCGTCGGCATATCGCTTTCGTTTCTGACCTTGCCGCTCTGGTCCTACGCGCTGCATCAATTTTGAAAAGCCGAAATGCGCAATCGTAGCCCGGATGGAGCGAAGCGCAATCCGGGAGCACTGAGCCCGCTTGCGAGACGGTCCCGGATTTCGCGGAGTTTATCACCGGGCAGCGCTTCGTGCCGACCCCGATGGCTCGATCCGGGTTACAGCACCATCGTCATTGCGAGCGAAGCAATCCAGCTTTTGACGCCGAGAAACAGAAAGCTGGATTGCTTCGTCGCTTCCGCCTTCGCTCGTTGAGCTTCGGCGGACAAGTTGCTCCTCGCAATGACCGGGGAAAGAGTCAGCGCAGGACCGCTATCCGCCTGCTAAATTTGCCCGACGGGCAAATCAGCAGAAAACCTGTCCAGCCCCATTTGCCCCGGCGAACCGCCGGGCCGACGGTGAAAAGCCCCCCATCCCCTACGCAAGACCTAAACGCGGCATCTGGATCAGGCCGCCGCCATGCGCTAGTGTTTTATCCAACCGGTTAAAAAAGCCGTCCAATCGAGGGAGAACGACGTGAGATTCAAGGGATTAGGTGCGGTTTCATTCGCGGTCGCGGCGATCGGGCTGTTTTCAGCCATGGCGCCCGCGATGGCCCAGGACAAAAAGATCACCGTTTGGTGGGTGAAGGGTTTTTATAAATCCGAGGACGACGCGTTGCTCGACGCGATCAAGAAGTTCGAGACCAAGACCGGCATCAAGGTCGAGCTGTCGCAATACGCCGTCCAGGACATGATCCCGAAGACGGTGGCGGCACTGGATTCCGGCACCGTGCCGGATGTCGCCTATGCCGATTCCTACGACGTGCAGGCGGCCGGCAAATGGGCGTTCGAGGGCAAGCTCGAGGATCTCACGGACATCCTCACCCCGATGAAATCGGCGTTCGCGCCGAACACGCTGGAGACCGCCTCGCTCTACAACGACGTCACCAAGAAGAAGGCCTATTACGGTTTCCCGCTGAAGCAGCAGACCATGCACGTCAATATCTGGAAGGACATGCTGGAAAAGGCCGGCTTCAAGCAAAGCGACATCCCGACCCAATGGAACGATTACTGGTCGTTCTGGTGCGACAAGGTGCAGCCCGCGATCCGCAAAGCCACCACCCAGCGCATCTACGCCGTCGGCCAGCCGATGGGCGTGGAATCCACCGACTCGTTCCAGTCGTTTTATACGTT
>WNFM01328313.1_pt1 | contig 14874 bp, 14 predicted proteins | sample 5400271 | NCBI WGS metagenome assembly WNFM01 (sample SAMN13153352, study PRJNA577476) | soil metagenome | isolation source: 60 cm saprolite on Douglas fir-dominated hillslope | place: USA:California | collected 2013-09-17 | reverse complement strand
GCCCGCCGCAGCCCCAGAAGATCCTCACGCTGGGGACCGTCCGCCGTCGCCATGTCGCGGCCCGGCCCACCGTCGACAAAGCGGTGAAGCACCTGCAGATACTCCCAGTTCCTCCGTGCGCCACGCGCGGTCGCCGGAAGCACCGTCGCGACGACGATCGCCGCAACCGCGATCCGCGTCCACCGTGCGGCTGAGCGCGGCGGGTCGACGATCTCGCGGGGGGTCAAAACGGCAACCGCAGCCGAATGCCGAGAAGCCGAAGCAACCGGCGCCCGGGGAACATCTGCCTCATCACCTGGAGATAGTCGAAGGGATTGTCTCGCACGACAGCCCAGGTCCGCAGGAGGAACGAGGTGTAGAAATGCGCCCGATGCCAGCTTCGGTTCAGCCAATCCTGAGAGAAACGCTGATTCATGTTCCGCCGCTGAACTACGTGCGCCGCCGCGAGCGCTGCGGCGGTGTCTTCGGCATTCGACTTCGCCGCATGATCCAGCCTGTAGGTCGCCAGGACCACCGGGACGTGACGCGGGCGGCACACCCGCCACATCCGAAGGAAGATATCCCAGTCCAAACAGTAGTACAGGGCTTCGTCGAGTGGGCCCACCTTGTCGTAGAGACTCCGGCGAAAGAAGAGGGCCGGCTGCCCCAGGTAGTCGTGGTACAGCAGCGACTCGTAGGAAATGCTGGAAAACACGTGTCGCCGGCGCATCGGCCGGCCGGCGACATCGGTGTAGACAAAATCGCCGTACACGAGATCGACCTCCGGATGCTCGGCGAAGATCGCCCCGACGGTGGACAACGCCCCGGGCAGATACGTGTCGTCAGAGTTGAGCCAGGCCAACACGTCCCCTTGCGCCATCGCCAACCCCTTGTTGATGGCGTGCGCCTGGCCGCGATCCGGTTCTGACACCCAATAGCGGAGATGCGGCGCGTAGCGACGGATGATCTCGACGCTGTCATCAGTCGATCCGCCGTCGAGCACGATGTGCTCCTTGCGCGGGTAGTCCTGGGACACGACGCTCCGCAGCGTCTCCTCCAGAAACCGCCCCTGGTTGTAAGAAGGCGTCACGATCGAGATGAGCGGCAGCTCCATTACGCCCGCCCCGGCTGCGACGCGACGATGTCCCGGTAGACGTCGACGAGCTTCGACACCTGCACGGCCGCCCGATGCTCCTCGAACGCGCGTCGACGGCCCCGTTCGGCCATGCGGCGCGCGGCCGACGGGTCCCGAAGCAGGTGCAGGATGGCACCCGCGAGGACGTCGCGCGATCCGGCCGGCACCAGCAGGCCGTCAACGCCGTCCTCGATCAGCTCGGGAATTCCGCCAACGGCGCTCGCGACGACTGGAACGCCGGCAGCCCTCGACTCGGCGAGCACGTTGGGAGCGGTGTCCATCATCGTGGGAAGCGCGAGCAGCGTGGCCCTCGACAGCCGTTCCCGGACGAAGGCGGCGGGTTGCTGGCCGTGAAACCGGACGTGTTCCGCGATGCCGCGCTGCGTCATCGCCGGCATGAGGGTGCCACGGAGGAATGCGGGGTCGCAGGCGCCGACGACGTGCAGCACCGCGCGCGGGAACTCCTTCAGCACGAGGGGGAACGCGTCCAGCAACACGTCGATACCCTTGGCGCGGGTCGCGCGGCCGACAAAGAGCACCTCAGGTGCGGCCCCGGCCTCCGCCTGCCTCGTCACGCCGAACCACTCGTCGCTGATGGGAGTTTTAATCAAGTGGATGGTCGCGCCCGGGTTGTGCTCGCGCACGAAGTCCGCAGCGAACATCGTCTCACACACGAAATGGCGGCATCGCTGCACCGTCAGACGCTCGAACAGCAGGGACACCCACAAGCCCGGCTTCCTCAGCAAGGCGGACAGACCGCCCGATCGCGCCAGCCTCGCGACGATGCCCTGGATCATCACCACGCTGGGATAGCCGCTCGACGCCGCCGCATAGCCGAAGCTGGCCTCCGTGCCGAAGCCGTGGACCACATCCGGCCCGATCCGACGAAGGCACCGGACCATGCGCAGACGGTCGATTTGGTAACCGAGAAGCGCGCGCGGCACCTTGGGAATCTTCAAGACGTGAAAGTGCACACCCCGGTCCACGAATTCATCGTCGGCCGCCACATGTTTCGAGATCGTCACCACATGGAGCTCGATCTGCCGTGCCGCGACCAGCGGCGCCTGGAATCCTTCGCCGCCTTCAGGCGCGCCCGGTCCGCGAACTGTGACGTCGGATATTCGGTAACCCAGGCCACCTTCATAGCGCGGAGCCGCAGGCGGCGTCACTGAGGACGGCGGAAAATCCCATCGAACTGCAGGAGCTGGCCGCTGCTCTTATCCGCAAACGTCGTCTCAATCGACACCAGCTGAAAGCCTTTGCTCTGGACGAGACGGTACATTTCGTCGAACAGTACTTCGCCTTCGTAGAGCGGAACGAGGGACAGCTCCAGTTGAATCGTCCGGATCGCCATCAGGGAAGTCTCCGCCCCCTCGAGCACACGCTTCTCGAATCCCTGCGTGTCAATCTTCAGGAGCACGTTGTCCTGACCCGAACAGAAGTCGTGAAAGCAGGAGTCCAGCCTGCGGATCTCGATCTCCTCGGACCCGACGTACTGGGATGCCGGTTCCGACGTCAGGTGTGCCGGCATCATCGCGAAGAGGGAGCTGCTCTGGGAATTACCGGCAACGTGTATCTCCACACGGCCGTCGACATCCCCGAGCGCGCAATTGATCGGCGTCCACGCTCCGTCAGAACGGGCCGCTTCGCTCAATCGGCGATAGGCGGCCTGGACCGGCTCGAACGAGACGATTCGGCCGCGATATCCGATATCTCTCAGCTGCCGCGCGTACTGGCCGACGTTGGCGCCGACGTCGAGCACGACGTCGACGTCATAGGCGCCGAGCAGCCGGGAGCGGCGTGCCAGCGCGTGCGTGTTCGGCTCGTAGCGGACGAGATCGAAGCCGCACTTGCGGAGAAAGCGTCGCGCGGCCCGGACGGCGTCGTTTGAGCTCATGAATGGTCGGGACGCGCGTCCATGCGGCAGACGATCCCGGAAAGCAGCATCACCGGCCACGAAACCGACAGCAGCTCGATGGAACCGAACAGGCTGGAGAACGCCGTCAGGGCCAGGATCGTTCCGCATCCCAGGCACCCGGCGGCCCGCGCCTTTATTTCCATGTGCCGGCTCTGGCAGGCGCGCCAGACCGCCCGCCACAGGGCAAGGTAGAGGAGGATCACGATCACGAAGGCGGGCCAGCCCAGCTCCACGAGCAGGCTGGACGTCAGCGTGATGCGCGTTTGCTCTCCGTGCTCGTCTTCGATGGCAAGGATCTCACTGCTCGCCAGTTTCCCGAGGCGGGTGTCGTCGAGCACCTGGCCGACGCTGATCGGCCGACGATCAGCGTGGGCAGGTCCTTGGCGACTTTCGTCAGGGCGGATCGATGCGCCTCCAACGGGCCCAGGCCGGCTGGATCCTCGCGCACCTTCTCCAGGAGACCCGCCATGCGCCCGGCATTCAGGTCGTCGAAGCGCACAAACGCCATGACCACGACCGTGACAGTCAGGGCCGCCACCAGGGTCCATTGGAGAACCCGCTGCGCCGGCATCACGTGCCGGCCCGGGTGGCCGCGCAGGTAGACGCACAGCAGGACCGCCAGCGCGGCGACGCCAAAGAACATCACCTTGACGACGCTGCTGAGCACCATGGTGACCAGGCAGCCGAGCACCGCGAAGAGCAGCGTTCGCTTCTCGAGCAACAGCGCGAAGGCGCAGAGCTGAACCGCCACGAGCATCATCAGCGTGCCGTTCGCGTGCGCGTCCTTGTTCAGGCCGGTGATGTCGTCGCCCACTGGATAGCCCAGCCACGCGTACTGAAACCAGGACACGGCCGCGCTCACGACCACCCAGACGAGCACGGTGGTCGCCGTCCGCGTCCACGCCTCTATGCCCCAGGGCGCTTCGCGACCGATGATGAACACGATGAGCGGCAACAGATACATGTAAAGGAGTCGGGCGCCGTCGAGGACCGGCACCGGGGAGGTGTGAAGATACGAGGTCAATCCCAGTCCCAGGAAGATCAGGCTGCCGATCAGCAGGGTGCGCGTCGTGCGAGAGATGCCGTGGGTGAGGGCCAGCAGGAGCAGCCCGCCCATGACGACAATCTCGACGAGACGGACCTGCCGTGTCAGCGGCGCTCGTGGCGTTGTCATACAGGAACGCATACACGGGCAGACCACTGGCCGCCAGCAACCAGCCCCGACGATCCGAGCGGCGCGAGCTCACAGGCGGTCTCGTTCCGCGCCGGCCACACGGGCCGGATTCGGTCTGGGCCCCAGTGCGGCAGGAATGAAGTCGAGCACGGTCGCGGCAAACAGGTCTGGATCGGCCCGATACGACAAGCGGAGGCTCTCCCGCCCCATCGCGCGCGCACGCCCGTGACTGGCGCACTCCGCGAGCAGGTGCGCGAGCCGCGCGACGCGGCCGGACGGAAAGATGAACCCGTTGATCCCGTCCTGGACGAGGTCCACCGTCGCGAAGCAATTGCGGCTGGCGATCACAGGAAGACCGGCGCACGTCGCCTCGTGAATGACCACGCCCCAATGATCGATGCGAGACGGCAGGACGAGCGCGCCCGCGCGATCCATCAGCGCCGCGCATTCATGCGGCGGCAGGAAACCCATGACGCGGACGCCGTTGACGCCGTCCAGTAACGAGCCGAGCGGGCCCGCGCCCGCGCACCACAGCTCCCAGGGATCGGACGTGCCCTGCCTGTACTGCCGGTACGCGTCGATGAGGATGTCGAGGCCTTTGCGGGCAGACGTGGCCACGCGTCGCCGGCGCCCGGACCGTGCCGTTCGAGACCGACACGCCGAAACAGCCGGGCGTCGCACGTGTAGAGTCCCGTGAAGACACGGTCCCTCGGAAATCCCAGGCGTCTGGCGTACGAGGCCGCCTTCTCGCCGCTCACGAGCGCGGCATCGTACCCGCGCAGGAAACCCGTGCGCCCGCGCATCGCGGCGTACAGATCCCGGCAGACTCCATGCCCTGGGAGATCGCTGGCCCAGACCACGATGGCACCCTGCGCATGCAGGCGTCGGGCGGCGCGGCGGAATCGGACATCCTTCGTCGCCGCGACGATCGCCACGTCCGGAGCAAACGCCTCCAGCCTGTCGAGCCAATCGTCCGCAGGCCCCGCATCGGGACTCAGGCGGATCACCTCGCAACGCTCTCGATGGAACGGTGGGAACTTCGCGTTGTCTTCCTGCGAGCGCTCGATCACCAGGACTTCAGTGCGCCCGGCTTGCAGCACCGCGTCAAGCGCCGCCTGCGCGTATCCCGTGAGATGCATCCAAAGCACGGCAATTCGCGACACGCGGCACGGGTGATCGACCTGCCACACGTCGCCACGAGGGGTCACGGCAGACATGCGGGATGTGCCGTCGTTTGCGCCTCCAGATGGTCCCACGTGCCTACTCATTCGGCAGGACGGCCTCGCGCGGCACGCTGTCGGAAAAGTAAATACTCTGAAGCCAGCTCCAGTAGAGGGTACCCCGGCTGTGTCCAATTCTCGCCGAGACGAACTTATCCATGCTCGCGAAGACCTCCCCGCACGCGGCGGCGGCCTTTGGCGACACGCGTCTCACACGGTCGTGGATGAATTGGTACCAGATCCTGTCGAACAACACGAAGACGTCGCACGTTCTCGCGGCGTATTGGAACTGTGATTGCACGAGGTCCCATCGCTGCTGGTCGAACGGAGTCTCGTTGGCGCTGCCGACCTTGGCGAGTCCGGCGCGCCCGACCACTCGTCGACGAAGTATCCGGTAGACCGGATTGAAAAACGAGTTCTCCTGAAAGAGGCAGAATCCGCCCGGCCGGAGGTGACGCTTCAACCCATCCAGCAGTGCGGGATACGACGCGGCCGGGATCTCGTGAAGAATCGCCACGCCACAGATGCAGTCGTACTGCTCGCCCAGATCCAGCTGCAGCAGGTCCTGTTCGACAAAACGCGGCCGAATCGATCCGCTTGCGGCTGCCCGTGATTCGGCAATCGCCAGGAGCTCGGGCACGAAGTCGACGCCGGTGACGGTGGCTCCCGCCTGCGCGAGAAGGATCGACAAGTCTCCCGCCCCACACCCGAGATCCAGGACACGCTTGCCCCGCACCGCCGGCGCGAGCGTTCGCGCGAAGAACTGCACGCCCCATCCCGTATGCTCGAGCTCCCGATAGTGTTCCGACCAGAACGCCTTCATGCCCGGCCGGGCGGGCTCCGGGTCGAGCGTCGGTTCGTTCATCGCCTGGCGACCGGCTCCGCTCGTTCGAGAATGCCCTCGAGGTGCGCTGTCAGGCGAGCGTATGTCCGGTGCTCGAGGACCCAGCGCCGCCCGCGCTCCCCCATGGAGCGGCCGCGCTCGGGGTCGCGAAGCAGCGACACGAGCGCGTCCGCGAACGCCGCCTCGTCCCACGGCACGGCTATCCCTCCATCGGATTCCCTGAAGATCGTCTCGTGTTCCACGACCTCCGCGCTGCCGACGACCGGCAGGCCGGCGCCCATCCCCTCGAGGGACTTGGTCGGCGAGCAGATGTTGTGTTCGAGCATGGGGGGGTACGGCGACACCATCACGTCCGCGCAGCGCAGGTAGGCGGGGACCTCACGATGTGACAGGGGCCCCACGACGCGGACGAGGGCGCCGCGGCGCTGGACCTCTTCCTCAAAAGCGCGCCGCCGGTCGTCAACCTGATAGGTCAACACCAGCAGCGCGACGTCCGGCAACTCGGCCCGCACGCGGTCCAGAACGTCGAGCATCCACCTCGACTCACGCACTGGATCGATGACGCCGCTGTAGACGACCGTCCGGCCGCGCCGCAGTCCGAGCTCCCGGCACAGTCCTTCGGTCGCTTCCGGCCTGGCCGGCGCAGGATCGCGCACTCCCATGGGAAAGGTGAACACCCGTCTCGCGTCCAGCTTGTCCGACGCGACCAGATACTCGCGCATGGCGTCGCTGATCGCCAGGACGGCGCTGGCTCTTTTCGTCACCCACCTGCGCAGGGCCAAATCGACGCGCCCGCGCAGCCGCTGGTACAACCCCCTCGTGCCGCCGGTCTGACGGCCGCGCCTCATGACGAATTCCGCGTCCGGCGACGACAGTTGATAGACGAATGGAATGCGGCGTTTCCTGGCGACCCTGATGGCCGCCAGCGCAGACGGCAGATCGTTTCGCACCACGACGGCGTCCAGGGGCACGTCGTCGAGCCTGGCCACCGCCTCGCGCAGCCAGTGCGACCGGCGAATCGCTGCGCGGAGATTGGCGAACGCATTCCCCGGCCGCGGCTCCGGGTAGACGACCAGGCGCCCGCCGGTCCACGATGGCTCGGCAGACTGCGGCCGGGTGATGTCGGCCATCGGTCTGATCATGTGGACGGTATGCCCCCGTGACGGTAAGAGCTCCTCGTACACCGTGTTCACGACGACATGATTCACCGGGTACGCGTACTGCGGAAAGATCAAGAGGTTCATGAGGCCGCCGGACTCATGACGCCGGTTTTTTGAGCTCCGAAAGCCGCAGCCCCTTGATCCAGACATCCCCCGGAGCCGTCATCAGCACAGGGAGAAGGTTGGCTGGACGGGGTTTGCCGTCCCAGTGCGGGGTCACGAAGACATAGTGCAATGGCGTCGGCACGCCGTAGGCGCTGTCGGCGAAGTGCCGGCCTGTCTCGGCCTGCCAGTACAACGCGACGACCGGCACCGTCGATCGAATCGTCGCTTCGTAGACGTAGGCGGTGTCGGGCTGCAGCAGTTGCACCTGATCGATCGTCGACCAGTTGCCGCCGCGATACGTGGCGTGCCAGACCGGGGTGCCGTCCGGGTCGTGCTCCACTTGAAGCGTGACATCCGACGCCGGGTTCTTGGCCCAGGAGGTAAGCCCCTGGGAGAAGTCGCCATTCTGAAAGAGATTCGGGCCCGCAACGCTGGGATTGGCTTTGTAGCACTCGGTGAGGATTGGCACGGGATTGAACGAATCGACCTCTTGCAGCGCCGTCGCCCGCACGTCGTGCCACACCTGCACGGCCTCGCAGTAGGCACCGGCTCCCGCCGCCGCCTCGAGCAGAGAGTGCAACGTGGAGGGCGTGCGGCTCCTGGCCACCGCGGCCCGCGCGGCGGCGAGCTCGTCGGCGGCTGAGTGATCCGAGACACGGTAAACCTTGAGGTGGTTCCCGGGATACCGTCCGAAGTCGGCGATCTTGACCCATCGCGCGGGCGGGCTTCTCAGGTAGGGGGGGCCTTCGCTCAAGAACGAGGTGCGGGCCGTGGCCAGGTGGAATTCATCAACCAGAATGTACGCGTCAGTCAGCGTGGACGCATCGGCTGGCGCGATCTGAATGCGCGGGTTTTGCACGAATGGCCTCAGCGTTGAGTAAAACCCGAGGCGAAAACCGGACACGTAGTCCAGCCGCAGTCCAACCATCCCGTTTTGCACGATGATCGGCAGCGGAGGCTGCGAGTCGAGAAAGCGCAGAGCTTCGGGAAATGTCTGGACCCACGGGCCTTTGTACTCGTTCGCGGCCCGGTACGAGTGATTCAGCGACGCGAGTCCAGTGGCCACGACGAGCGCCGCCGTCCCGATCACTCTCACCGCCGCGGTCCCGGCCCTGATGAGCGCGGGACTCGCGATGCCTCCGAACACCACCAGGATGGTCGCAAGACCCGAAATCGTGGCAAAGGGGAGGTCGGCCAGTGCCTCGCCTGTGATTCCCCATGTCATATTCGCCGCACCCCGGCTGCCAACCCAGGCGGAGAGGCCCGTCACGATCGCGGCCATGAGGATCACCCATCGAGCCGTCCCCGCTTTGAGTCCCTGCGCCAGATAGATCCCGGTGAGGATCATGGCCGGGGCCGCGATGAGGAGGAAATGTCGAGCGGGGGTATTCACGTCGTACCACACGATCGGCGTGTACATGGGCAGCGTTCGAGTGCCGAGCTCGCCGTACAGGAACGTCAACCCGAGCCACAACAGCACCATCTTGGCCTCGCCCCGTCGCCATGCGAGCAGCGCGACGGCGGCGACGATCCAGAGCGGCGCAATCCACGAGAATTCCGGCCGGCCGACCACGAGTTGCTGCCACAGGTCCGTCGCGGTCATCGCGATTCGCTTCATGGTCATCGCGAAGCCCGGGAGATCTTCACGCGCCCCCAGCCCGAAGTACAGCGCGTATCCCGCGATCCCGACGGCGACCGCGAGAACGGATCCCGCAATCGTCAGGAACGATCGTTTCACCCACACGACGACGTAGAACACGAGGAACGGCAGCAGCAACAGAATCGCCGGCTTGTTCAGGATGCCGACAACGAAGCAGACGAGACTGCCCACCATGGCCATCGCGGATTGCCAGCCCTGTGTGCGGCTCGACACCAGCAGGAAGAAGACCGTGGCGATGCTCAACGCCGCGATGGGCCCATCGCCGAGCAGCGCGGTGCCCGCGGCGACGTTCGTGGGCAGTATCGCAAGGAGGAAGGCCGCCAGCAGTCCTGACGTTTCGTTGTGGACAAGACGACCGATGGCGTAGGCCCCGAGGATGGCGAGGAGCGAACACGCGAACGGCCACGCCAGCGTCGTCGCATCGCTCGTCCCGCAGATCGTGTACGCGAGCGCGACCGGCGCGTACAGGCCGATCCGAACGGCACCGTACAGGTCGGGCAGCGGTTTGGCGAATGGCGAGATGCCTTCGGCCATCCTCCGTGCGAGATGGGAGTACACGAGATCGTCGGTGTAGATGACCCCTTGGTAGAACGTCAGACGGAGCTCGATGCCCAGCACCAGGATGGCGACCAGCGGAATCGCCTGAATGATCAAGCGCATCACCCGCCCACGCGCCGGCGCGAGCGGCTCCGCGTCCCTCGGGGTGTCCGAGCCGGTGGAGCCGGCGTCAGGCTCGAAAGCACCGTTCGCCGGCGACTGGTCAACCATATCCGTCATCCGTCGGTTTACGTCCGCCCGGTGTACTTCCGCGCCCACATTTCCAGAACAAGAAGCACCCAGACCTTGGCCCCCCAGAGCCACTCCGGCGTCAGACGCACGCGGTCAATGGCGTCCGGTCGCAATAACCCCAGGTCGACCGCAGCGCCGGAACGAATCATGTCTCTGGCCCACTGCGCCGTGCGCGGAGAAAACCAGCGGTTGAGCGGCGCCGCAAAGCCCATCTTCTTCCGGTTCATCGTCGCCTCGGGCAACGAGCCAGCCATCGCGGCCCGGAGCAGGGATTTGGACCGGCCGTCCTTCATGTGAAAGCGCGCCGGGAGACTGAACAGGCTCTCGAGCAGCGGGTGGTCCAGCATCGGCACTCTCGCCTCGAGCGAAAACGCCATCGACGCGCGATCCACCTTCACGAGGAGGTCATCCACCAGATAGGTCTTGAGATCCAGGTACTGGAGACGAGTTACCGGGTCGACCTCTTCCCGCCAGTACTTGCGGAAGTACCAACGGTCATCGTAGCCCCGGAGCTGCTGGCCCAGTGCGTCCGGGACGAGCCGGCGCTTTTCCTCCAATGAGATCCATTCCATCATCCGCCCGTACTGCTCGAGCGGCGGGTACTCGAGGTCAGCGAGGAACCTGGCCAGTCGCTGGCCCCGCGCGATGGGCCAGGCTCTTCCCGACGCGGACAGGATGCCTCTCAATGGCGCCGGCGTCCCGGCGCGCACGCGGGCCCGCTGCGCCCCCATCGCATAACCGTCGTAACCCGCGAAGGCCTCGTCGCCGCCTTCGCCCGAGAGGACCACCTTCACGTGTTCGCTGGCGAGGCGCGACACGGCCAGCGTCGGCACGCTCGACGAGTCGGCAAACGGCTCGTCGTACACGTCCACGACCTGGCGCAACTGGCGCTGCATGTCCGGCCAGGTCACCATCCCTTCGTGGTGCGACGAGTGGATCTGCTCGGCGATGAGGCGAGCGTACGGCAGCTCGTTGCTCTTTTCCGAATCGAACCCGATCGAGAAGGTCTGGACCGGCGCGACCTGCAGGCCGGCCATGATCACGGCGATCGAGCTCGAGTCCATGCCGCCGCTCAAGAACACGCCGACGGGGACGTCCGAAACGAGATGCAATGATACCGCGTCGGTGAGCGCGGCCCGCGCGCCGGCCACCGCGTCTGATTCGGACACGGCAGCCCGCGTCTCGAGGCTGACGTCCCAGTAACCGTGGGTACGCGCCTGGCCGTCCTCGACCACCAGCAGATGCGCGGCGGGCAGCTTGAAGACGTCCCGGTACGCCGTCTTGGGCGCCGGGATGTAGCTGTACGTCAGGTAGTCGTAGATCGCCTCGACATCAGGTGCGGGCGCCGAATCGAGGCTGCTGAGAACCGCCTTGAGCTCCGAACCGAACGCCAGGCGTCCGGATGCGACATGGTAGAACAGCGGCTTGATTCCCACCCGATCGCGGGCCAGGACGAGACGACGGTGCACGCTGTCCCACACGGCAAAGGCGAACATGCCTCGCAGGTGACGCACGACGTCGAGTCCCCACTCCTCGTAGCCGTGGAGCAGCGTCTCGGTGTCGGACGCCGACTTGAAGCGGTGTCCGGCCTGTTCCAGTTGCCGGCGCAGCTCGCCGTTGAACACCGTCCAGATCGAGCCGTCTTCGTTGCTCATCGGCTGGTGTCCGGCGGGCGTGAGATCGATGATCGACAAACGCCGGAACCCGAGGCCGAGACCCGCCCGGTCGTCGAAATAGCACCCGGAGTCGTCCGGACCCCGGTGGCTCAACGTGTCCCGCATCGCCTCCAGGTCCCGGCGGCCGACCGGCTGGCCGTCGCCGAAATTCCACACGCCGCAAATTCCACACATCGCTAGGACCCGGGGGCGCCCGGCGGAGAACCGATGCGGGAGAAGACGTGCGTGTTGAGAAGCGCGAAGCAGACGTCCGCCGAGTATCGCTCTTCCACGGTCTGTCTGCCGCGGCGACCCATATCTGCGCGAAGCATCGGATCTGAAATCAGCGTTCTCAGCTTTGCCGTCCACTCCGACGCCGAAGCCGCCAGGAATCCGTTCACGCCGTCCTCGATGATGTACAGATTCTCACCAACGTCGCTACACACCACTGGCTTACCGGCAGCCATGTAGATCAACGCCTTCATGGCGCACTTGGCCCGTTCCCATGGACCCTCGTCCAACGGCATGACGCCGATGTCGTAACGAGACACGAGCGACGGGATGTCCTCGTCGCTGTATGACGGCGTGACCGTCATGTGCGCGCCCGGGGTGGCCGGCACGCTGCCGGCCTGGACACCGTCCACGATCAACTCGATTCGATGTCCCTCGGCCGCGAGCTGCCGCAGGGGCTCGACCAGATGACGAAGATACTTGACGGTCGACGAGCTTCCCAGCCATCCGATGGAGATGACCCCGCCCGCCGGATCCCCGCCGGGCACGTCGACCGCGTCGTAGCGATCGAGCGACACGGCACTGGGCACCAGCGCGACACGGGAGTTGAGCGGCTGTGCGTAGTCGAAGATGAAGAGACTCCCGGCGATCACTTGCCACATCATCGGAAGGACCAAGGCCGCACGGCCCGGATTACCCAGAAAAATGGCGTCGTCCAGGTCGAGCACCGTGTGTGCGTTTCGCCGCGTGAGGGCCCGCAGGTACCAGGCTGAGGGCAGGACGCCCTGCAAGAACACCAGATCCACCCGCGACGCCAGCCAGAGGATCCGAATGCGAGTCCACCACGTGTACACCAGTCTGGTCGCAGCCAGCAGGGCGAGCACCGCATTTTGGACGGCAGGCGGCGATCCGCCGGCGCGCACCCGCGCATCGAATCGATCGACGGCCGGACTGAAATAATTGAGCACCGTGTGGCGGATGCCCAGACGATCGAGAAAGGGCAGAAACTGCCGGACGCGGACCGTGCCGCTCGGAAGATAGTCTCCGCATGGAATGACGAAGAGCGCCGTCGGGCGGGGCACGCTACTCCCGAGGGCTCCGGAAGAACGCCCCGGCCTCAGACAGCAGCTGCCGGGGACCCCACTTCGACAGTTTCGCGACGCCGCGCGGGTATGCGGCAATCGCCTTGGCGATCAAGCCGAGCGCGACGAGCGGCTCGCCGTGCCGCCGCGCGATGCGCGCGCAGAAGATGTACGCGGCGCTCATGGTCTCGCGTCTCAATGCGGCAATCTCAGGAGGCAGGTCCGGCCGGCGGAACACCTCCGAATAGAGCGCTGGAATCTCGCGGATCAAGTGACGCTCCTCCGGGCACGTAGGCCATCGTCCCGTGAAGCCCGGCCCGCAGGAAGTACTCCCGGTCGAGCACGACGTGCCACTTCGGATCGAGGAGCCCGATGCGCTCCATCAGCGACCGGCGCCACATCGCGGACTGCTGGGGGATGGGCACGTTCAGCGTACGCACCATCTCGGCAACCGTCAGTCCTTCGCCCCGCCTCGGCACTGTGTGGTCGCCATCCCATCCCTGATCGACGTCGCGGTAGATGAAGTCGACCTGTGGGCGCTCCTGGAAGAGGCGGACCACGTCCGCCAGGAATCCGGGGTACTGGTAGTCATCAGAATTGAGGTAGGTGACATATTCCCCGGTCGCCAGTCGGAATCCCTTGTTGATCGCCTCGGCCTGCCCGCGATCGGGCTCGCTTGCCCAGTGGGAAAGCCACGGGCTGTATTTCCGGATGATCTGGACGCTGTCGTCGGTGCTCGCCCCATCCATGACGATGTACTCAAGATCCGGGTAGCCTTGAAGCAGGACCGATCGAATCGTCTGCTCCAGGAACTGACCTTGATTGAAGGAGGGCGTGACGACCGTCACGCGGGGCCAGACGGCCGCGCCGCCAGCCCCGAGCCGGTCGTGCGAACCGTCGTCGGTCCAGGGCCATCCGGTCTGCCCCGGCGGCGGTGGCGGCAGATCCGAGACGCTGGGTCTCATCCCTTCACGGCCACGAACGAGTGCAGCGCCCCCGGCACGGTGTGCCTGGCGAGCCGTCTCCAGATGACCCCGGGGACTCCGGGAAGGGACGCCAGTGTTCCTCCCAGACGCCCGAGCTTCATTTCCAGCCGCGTGCGGGGATATCGGAGGCGCTCCTCCTCCGTGCGGATCTGAGGAAACGTATTGAGGACCGAATCCCATGGGCCGTAGACCCGAACCAGCGTCAGCCCTGCCGACCGAATCGCCGACAGGTAGTCCGGCAGGGGAAACGCATGTTCGCCTCCAGCCAGACGATGCACCGGATGGTTCTGGAGGAACAGCTCGAGTTCCTGCGGAGTGTTGGCGACGTGCTCCCGGCAGGCGATGAATGTGCCGCCCGACCTCAGAACACGACTGCATTCCTGAAGAAGCTTCCGAAGGTCCGCGGCATGGTGCAGGACCTGCCGGGCGTACACGATGTCCGCGCTTGCGTCCGCCAAAGGGAGATGCTCGCCCATGGCATCGACCACGTCGACCGGCAGTCCTACCGTCAGGCGCGCGAGGGCGCCGCGGCCGACTTCGCTGCTCGTATCGGGCTCCACGGCCCAGACGCGCGCGGCTCCGGATTTGGCGAAGGCGTAGGAGGCAATCCCCGTCCCAGCGCCCAAATCGACGATCGTTCCACCTTCCAGTCTTGAACCTAAAAGCCTTTTCAGTTCGAGGAACTCACCCGACGCCAGGAATCGTGCGGCCGAGTCCAATACATCCGGACCCAGGTAAGCATCCCGGACTAGAGCAGCGTGCCGTGGGTCCCGGCGAAGCGTGACGATCGCTTCATCGAGGGTCATCACGGGTCGATCGCCCCGCACCTGGACAAGTAACGGCGGTAGTCCGCCATCAGGACCGTGACAGCCTCTGCCGCTCCGCGGCAACCTCTGTCTCCTTGACTATGATCGCACGCATCACGTCGAGATCCTT
>WNFM01118616.1_pt4 | contig 14875 bp, 16 predicted proteins | sample 5400271 | NCBI WGS metagenome assembly WNFM01 (sample SAMN13153352, study PRJNA577476) | soil metagenome | isolation source: 60 cm saprolite on Douglas fir-dominated hillslope | place: USA:California | collected 2013-09-17 | reverse complement strand
CGCGAACGGCACCATCGTGATGACGCGCAGGTCGTTGACGGGCTTGCTGATCTTGCCGAGCTGGACGGCGAGCTTGTAGATCCCGGGAGCGGCGGGAGCGGCGAGCTTCGAGCTGGCCAGCTCCTGGCCCGACGGACCCTCGAAGGTCGCCGAGAGCGTGGCGTCGGCTTCGTCGGCCAGGTCGGCATTGGGAGCGCGGATGACCGCCTTGAGCTTCCCGCTCTGCCCACGCAAGTCCTGGACGAGGGCGTTCATGGCCGCGTCGCTCAGGTAGGCCGTGGAGCTCGCGCGCGGGTCGGTCAAGGAAGCGCTGATCGTGCGCGCGATCGACGCGCGCGCCTCGGGCGGGTTGGGCGGGTCGGCCGGACCCGGTCGGACGGCCGCGACCGGCAGCCCTGGTTTTACCGGCTGCGCCCGCTCCCGGTAGGCGGCGACGATCGACACCGCCCAGGCGGAGAGGGACGCTCCCAGCGCGAGCCCGGCCACCAGGTCGAAGACGAGCCGCTGCCGCGGCGTGCGGGGGGCTCCCCATCGCTGGCGACGGCGCTCGCGTCCGCGAGGCGATGGCGGTCCCGGACGGGCGGTCACATCTCCAGTCTTGGGTAGCGTACGCAGGGGGTGGGCGGGTCTCAGTCCACGAGGAGCGGACGGACCAGCCGGACCCGCCATCGCGAGCCTGCCGGGATGGAGACTTCCTTGCCGCGCGTGGCCAGCACCGCCCCCGTGCCGGCGGCGCCGCCGACCAGGGCGCCCTTGGCCGCACCGGACTTGCCGTCCGCGATCGCCCCCACCAGCGCGCCCGCGCCGGCCCCCCCGCCGATGATCTTGGCGTCCTTCCCATGGGTCGCCGGGGCGAGCAGGCTGATGCGACGGGCGGGCAGGGCGTAGGTCTTGCCGTTCGCCGTGAGCTGGGTGAAGGCGAGGGACAAGTAGGCGCGTCCCTTCACCTTCCCCGAGCGCCGCACGCTGATGACGTGACCGCGCAGCTCGCTGCCCTCGGGAAGGGTGGCCTCGCCGACGCGGACTGTCTGGCGCAGCCGGGCCAGGACTTTCTCCTCCGGGCGGCTGGTGGCCGAAGAAACCGTGGTCTCGAAGGTCACGGGGAGAACGGTTCCGATGGGCAGGGTGTGGCTGGCCGCGCGGGCCGGAGCCGCGCCCACGAGGACGGACAAGGCCAGCAAGGGAATCACGGCGCCCACTCGAGTCATCGGACCTCCTCTCTCATTCGTCTCGGCATGTATAGCACGCCCGGAGGGGGCGGGAAGTGACGGCGATGCGTCAGGGCTTGGAAGGCGCCGCGGCCGGCGAGTAGAATAGAAGGTTCGCCGCGCGGGTGCGGCGCCGGGGCCCCGAAGACCGATGGAACTCGATCGCATCATCATCACTGGCGCGCGCCAGCACAACCTCAAGAACGTCACCGTCGAGATCCCCAAGAAGAAGCTGGTGATCCTGACCGGTGTGTCCGGCTCCGGGAAGTCGTCCCTGGCCTTCGACACGCTGTACGCGGAAGGACAACGCCGCTACATCGAGAGCCTCAACGCGTACGCCCGCCAGTTCCTCGGGCAGATGGACAAGCCGCTCTACGACTCCATCCGCGGCCTGGCCCCGACCATCTCCATCGAGCAGAAGGCGGCCAGCGGCAACCCGCGCTCGACGGTGGGGACGATCACCGAGATCCACGACTACCTGCGCGTCCTCTGGGCCCGCGTCGGGCGGCTGACCTGCCACAACTGCGGACGGCCCGTCTCCCAGCAGTCCTCGCAGCAGATCGTGCACGAGATCATGGACCTGCGGCCGGGGACGAAGTTCCTCCTCCTCGCGCCCCTCGTGAAGGAGCGCAAGGGCGAGCACCGCGACGTGCTCGAGCAGGCCAAGAAAGCGGGGTTCACGCGCGCGCGCGTGAACGGCGTGGTCGTGCCCCTGGAAGACGCGGACCAGATCCGCCTGGACAAGAAGAAGAAGCACTCCATCGACGTCGTGGTGGACCGGCTGGTGGCCAAGGAAGGGATGGCCCAGCGGCTGCACGACTCCGTGGAGACGGCCCTGCGTTACGGCGGCGGCATCGTGATCGTGGCCCCCGAAGGCCAGGTCGAGAAGGTGATGTCGCAGCACCGGGCCTGCCACGACTGCGGGATCTCCTTCCCCGAGCCGTCGCCGCAGCTGTTCTCGTTCAACTCGCCCCAGGGGATGTGCCCCGAGTGCTCCGGCCTGGGCACGCGCATGGAGATGGACCCGGACCTCGCCGTTCCCAACCCCGAGCTGTCCGTCAACGAGGGCGCGGTCAAGCCCCTGGGTGCGGTCGGCGAGGGCACGAGCTGGGGCACCGACATCGTGCGCGCGGTCGCGCGCGAGCGCGGCATCGACCTCAACAAGCCGTGGCGCGCGATGCCGGCCGCTCATCGCAAGGTCATCCTCTACGGCACGGGCAGCGAGCGCGTGAAAGTGCCTATGCGCGGCTCCTGGGGCTCGGGCTCGTTCCGCATGCGCTACGAAGGCGCGCTGACCTCCATGATGCGGCGCATGCGCGAGACGCAGTCGGAGGACATGCGCCAGTACTACCAGCGCTTCCTCTCGAACCGGCCGTGTTCGGTCTGCGGCGGCAAGCGTGTCCGGCCGGAGGCGCTCGGCGTGCGCATCGGGGGCCTGAACATCGCGGAAGCCACCGCCGTCTCCGTGGAGGCGGCGTACCGCTTCTTCGACGAGCTGGCCCTGCAGGGCGCGGAGGCGACCATCGCCACCGAGCTCCTCAAGGAGATCCGCTCGCGCCTCCGCTTCCTGCGTGACGTGGGCCTCGGTTACCTGACCCTGGACCGTCCGGCCCCCTCGCTCTCGGGCGGGGAAGGCCAGCGCATCCGCCTGGCCAGCCAGATCGGATCCGAGCTGACGGGCGTGATCTACGTGCTCGACGAGCCCTCGATCGGGCTGCATCAGCGCGACAACCGCAAGCTCCTGACCGCGCTCCACCACCTGCGCGACATCGGCAACACGGTGGTGGTGGTCGAGCACGACCGCGAAGCCATGGAGGAGTCGGACTGGATCATCGACTTCGGGCCGGGCGCGGGACGGCACGGGGGCGAGGTGGTGGCCGTGGGCACGCCCGCCCAGGTCATGGCCAACTCCGCGAGCCTGACCGGGCGCTACCTGAAGGGTGAGCTGGAGATTCCGCTCCCCGCGGAGCGGCGGCGGGGAGACGGCCGGAAGATCACCGTGATCGGCGCCCGTGAGAACAACCTCAAGGACGTCACCGTCGACTTCCCGCTCGGACAGTTCGTCTGCGTGACGGGAGTGAGCGGCGCGGGCAAGAGCACGCTCGTGAACCAGATCCTGTACCCGGCGGTGGCGCGCGCGCTGCACGGCAGCGAGCGGCCCGTGGGCGCGCACCAGAAGGTCACGGGCCTGGCCGAGATCGACAAGGTCATCGACATCGACCAGAGCCCGATCGGGCGCACCCCGCGCTCCAACCCCGCGACCTACACCAAGCTCTTCGACCTCATCCGCGACTTCTTCGCCCTCCTGCCCGAGGCGCGCATGCACGGCTACACCCCGGGCCGGTTCTCCTTCAACGTGAAGGGCGGGCGCTGCGAGGCCTGCGAGGGGGACGGGGTGAAGCGCGTCGAGATGCACTTCCTGGCCGACGTGTACGTGCCGTGCGAGGTCTGCCGGGGCAAGCGGTTCAACGAGGCGACCCTGGAGGTGAAGTACAACGGCCTGAGCATCGCGGACGTGCTCGACCTGACCGTGGACGAGGCCCTGCAGCTCTTCAAGCACCATCCCAACGTGTTCCGCGCCCTGACCACGCTGGCCGACGTGGGCCTCGGCTACATCGCGCTCGGCCAGTCGTCCCCCACCCTCTCCGGCGGGGAGGCGCAGCGCGTGAAGCTGTCCCGCGAGCTGTCGAAGCGCTCGACGGGACGGACGCTCTACATCCTCGACGAGCCGACGACGGGCCTGCACTTCGAGGACATCCGCAAGCTCCTCGGCGTGCTGGACCGGCTCGTGCAGGGCGGCAACACGGTCGTCGTCATCGAGCACAACCTCGACGTCATCAAGACCGCGGACCACATCATCGACGTCGGACCCGACGGCGGGGACGCGGGCGGACGCCTGATCGCCACCGGCACGCCGGAGGAGGTGGCGGCGGTGGCGGAGTCCTATACCGGCCGGTTCCTGGCCCGTCTCCTGCCCAAGGCGGCGGGGCGACGGCTGGCCCGCAGCGGCTGAGATTCGAGATCGGACGCGTACTCCCGGGCGCGCCGCTCCGCGAAACGGTCGAGCACGAGCAGCACCGAGGCCTGGAGCAGGCAGGCCAGGCCCGCCGCGTACAGAGGCGTGTGGCGCGGGAAGAGCATCATCAACGTGAGGCCGGCGGTGAGGACGACGGTCTCGGCCACTTTGTAGATCCGGAACGACGCGATCACCCGCCGCACGCGCGCACGCTCCTTCTCGAGGTCAAACGCGCGCCGGGTCGTCCGCGAGAGGACGATGAGGCCGACCACGATCTCGACGATGCCGAAGAAGGCCAGCGCCGGGATCATCCCGCGATAGGCCGTTGGACGCATGGCCAGCGCCAGAGAGAGCGTGAGAGAGGCGAGCCCGGCGGCGAGGAAGATCGCCGCCCCTCGCCGCTCTTCGGCGAAGTAACGGCCCGGGGTCAAGCCCCTTCGACGAGCGCCGCGGCAAGGAGGCTGACCAGGATCTCGTGCTGGCCGGTGAGGCTGTAGCCGCGACCCACGCCTTCCGTCGGACGCTGCACCACGTTCGTGTTCGGCCGGTAGGACTGCAGGAAGTCGAGGTTGGCGGTCGCGAAATCGGTGAGGTCGTGCCCGAGGTTGCGGGCGAGCGTGACCGCCTTGAGGAACACCTCCGGCAGCAGCACCGCGGATCCCACGTTCAGGTACACGCCGCCCCCGCCCATCCGCGCCACTTCCCCGGCCAGGATCCGGAAGTCGAGGTGGGAAGCGCGTCCCACCGCGGCCGGGTCGCAGGCGGGGTGCATGTGGACGATGTCGGTGCCGATGGCCACGTGGACGGTGGCGGGAAGGCCGAGGCGCCACGCCGCCGCCAGGAGGCTGACCCCGAGGTGCCGCGGCCGGCGCTGCGCGAGGAAGCGTCCGATGGCCGCGCCCAGCCCGAGGCCGTCGGCATCCCCGGCCACGATGGCGCGGTTGATCTCCTCGCCCGTCTCGCGCGCCATCCCGAACGCGCCCGATCCCAGGCCGGCGGAAACGTCCTCCGAGGTCTGCCCGGCCACCGCGAGCTCGAAGTCGTGCACGATCCCGGCGCCGTTGAGGGCCAGGCCCGTCACCAGACCGCGCTCCATCAGGTCGATGACGACGGGAGAGAGGCCGACCTTGATCACGTGCGCGCCCAGTCCCCACACGATGGGCCGGCCGCGCGTGCGCGCGCGCAGGACGTCGTCCACGAGTGCGCGGAAGCTCTGCCCTCCCAGGATGCGCGGGAGCCCGTCCAGGAAACGCGACAACGGCGCGCCCGGGACGTGAGGGCGGGCGAAGTCGGCGAGGCCGACCTTGCTGCGGCGGCCCTCGAGCGGATAGGTGCGCACGCCCGCGAGGTCCAGCGGCGCGGGCGCGCTCCCCTTCGCGCGCGTGGCCTTCGGGGCCCGCGCGGGCGCCGAGCGGCGCCGCGCGCGCCCTTGCGCCACCGGGCGTCTCCGCGCCATCAGCCGGCGATCGCCTCCTCGACGATCGCGCACAGGACGTGGATCACGAGCCCGTGCACCTCCTGGATGCGCGGCGTCGCCGGAGAGGGCACGTCGATCAGGTAGTCGACCTGTCCGGCGAGGGCACCGCCGCCACGGCCGGTCATGGCGATCGTGATCAGGCCCATCTCACGCGCCTTGGCGAGGGCGGTCACGACGCTCGGCGAGCGGCCGGACGTGCTGATGCCCACGGCCACGTCGCCCCGTCGTCCCAGGGCCTCCACCTGCCGCCGGAAGACGGCGTCGTAGCCGAAGTCGTTGGCGACGGACGTCAGGATCGAGGTGTCGGTGGTGAGGGCGATGGCGCACCAGGCCGGACGATCCTTGAGGTAACGCCCGACGAGCTCGGCCGCGAAGTGTTGGGCGTCGGCGGCGGAGCCCCCGTTGCCGAAGGTGAGGACCTTGCCGCCGGAACGAAGCACATCGGCGATGCGACGCCCGACCGTGAGGACGTGGCCGGCGTTGTCGGCGAAATAGCGCCGCTGCAGATCGGCGCTGTCGTCGGCAGCGGCGCGCACGGCAGCTTCATCCATTAGGGGCGGATTATCTCACCCAAGACGGAGTATCCGTTTGCCGACCGGGGATGGCCGCCGACCAGGCCACAGCGTCTATCTGCTAACCGTGTCGATCGATCTTTTCGTTGCGGTTGTGACTACCGCGGCCGTATATGCACGGTCAGGAGCACCGACATCACACCCGGCTCGTCGACCGCCACCTGGAAGACCGTTCCCTCCCGCACGTTCTGCGGGATGCGCAGGGGCACCGGGAACCGCCGCTCGACCTTGCCCTCGCCGTCACAGCGCAAGCAGTCGAAGACGAATCCGCCCGTGCCTTCGCAGGAGGGGCAGATGGTGAGGAGCGGGACGTCGAGCGGCAGCACGCCCCCCGCGGCCGCTTCCTTCGGAGTCAGCAGGATCTCGCCGCTGAGGCTGCCCGGGCGAACGGGGCGCCGCAGGTCGCCCGCGGCCGGGCTGCGCACGAACGACCAGGACAGCGGCGAGAAGCGATCCTCGACGCGGCCGAGGGTCTCGTCGTAGCGGCGGCGCTGCTCGGCATCGGCGAGCGTTTCGTAGGCCGCCTGTACGTCTCGGAAGGCCTCGCCCGTGGCCGCCTCCGCGCCCAGATCAGGATGCAGCTTCTTGGCGAGGCGACGGTAGGCGCGCTTGATCGCCTCCGTCGAGGCGTCCCGGCTCACTCCGAGGATGCCGTAGTAGTCCTTGGGCTTCTCCATCCTAGGTACACCATAGGTCGCGGTCGGAAGACGTGTCAAGAGGTAATCCCCGCCGCGTCGTTCATGCGCCGGCGACGATCTTGACAGACCCTCCCCCGCGTCACTTATGATCCCTTTCTCTCACGAATTCGCGCCGTTCGTGTGTCCCCGGACGCCACAAGCAAAGGAGCCTGCAGAATGTTCCCGGATCTCTCCTCGACTCTCCAGGCCATCTTCCGCTGGTTCCACGTCATCGCCGGCATCACCTGGATCGGACATCTCTACTTCTTCAACTTCGTCAATACGCCTTTCCAGGGCGGGTTGCCCAAGGAGCTCAAGCCGCAGGTGAATCCCCCGCTCGTCCTGCGCGCGCTCTACTTCTTCCGCTGGGGCGCGATGTGGACGTTCCTGTTCGGCCTCGCGCTCTTCTATCTGATCTACATCCAGGGCGGAGCGATCAAGGACGCGGAAGGGCACCTCAGCCACCGCGCGATGTGGATCCTGCTGGGCGGGCTGCTCGGCACCATCATGTGGTTCAACGTGTGGTTCGTGATCTGGCCGCGCCAGAAGAAGATCCTGGGCGCGATGCTGGGCGGTCCCGCCGCTCCCCCGGAAGCGGCGCCGCAGGCGGCCCTGGCCTCGAAGATCAACACCTACCTGTCCGGACCGATGCTCTGGGGGATGATCGCCGGATCCCACGTGAACCTGTGGGACATGAACATCGGCACCCTGGTCGTCGCCCTCGTCCTCGGCCTGGGCCTCATCCACGGCCTGTACGCGAGGTCGAGGAAAGTCCCGACGACGCTCTGACCTTCTCCGCCGCGCGCACGAAGTTGCGCGCGGCGAAACGTCCGCCGCTGTACCAGGTCAGCAGCCCCTCGGGTCCCACCGCGCGGCGCGCGATCTCCCGCTCGGAGAGTCCCTCCGCTCGCAGCTCCTGGACGCGCGCCACCAGCGCGACCAGCCGGTCGCGCTTGCGCTCGAGCGCGGCCCGGCCGTCGCGCACTTCTCCGCGGTGCGCGCAGAAGACGCGCGTCGCGGGCAGGGCGCAGACGCGATCGAGCGACGCGATCAGGGCGGCCAGGTCCTCGTCCGCGCGCAAATAGCGCAGCCGCTCGGCCAGGAAGAGGTCGCCGGTGAAGAGCCAGCCGCGCTCGCGCTCGAAGAGGCAGACGTGGTCGGGACTGTGCCCGGGCGTGGGCACGACCTCGAAGCGCCACGCGCGCGTGGTGACGTGGGCGCCGAGCGCGCGCGCCTCCACGCGGGGCGGCCGCCCCCAGGCCAGCCGCCGATAGCCTTCCTGCACGAATCCGTGCGCGAGCAGCGGCAGCGCCGCCGCATGCGCCTGGACCTCGATCCCGCGCGCGGCGCGCAGCGCCGCCGCCGCCCCCATGTGGTCCTCGTGATGGTGCGTCACCACCAGGGCCTCGACCGGACGCGCGGCCAGCGCGCGCACGAACGCGCGCGCGGTCGCCGGGGGTCCGCAGTCCACGAGGAGGCCGTCGACGAGGTACGCGCCCGTCCAGTACAGCGGCCAGCCCGCCAGCCGGCGCGCCATGCGGAAGAACGTGACTTCGCCGTGGTCAAAGGTCCGGATCACGCGGCCGGATCCGCCGTCGCCTGCCGGAGCCGGCGCAGATGGCGCCACTCCAGCACGGCGGCGGCGGCGAGCAGGAGGCCGGCGGCGATGATGAACGGATCGCGCCACCTTGGCCTCAGGTCGGCGGCCGCCTCCACCGCCACCAGGCTGGTGGACGTGCTCGCCTGCGCCACCTCGCCGTCGAGGCTCTCCGCCACCAGCAGGAGTCCTTGTCGCGACGGCCGGGGCACGCCCCCGCGCAGCAGCGGCACGGAGACGGTGGCCGTGCCCGAGGCGGGCACCGTGACCTCATCCTGGAGGTGTTCCGGATTCAGGCCGCGGGGCGACAGCACGCGCAGGCGGATGCGGTGGGCGCGGCCATCCGCGCTTTCGAGAGCGACCGGCAGCAGGACGCGATCGCGCAGCGTGACTTCGGGTGCGCGGATGCGCACGGGCGGGGCCGCCGTCGCCCCCAGGGTCAAAAGGAGGAAGGCGCGCTGGCTCCGCGCGGCCGGGGTGACGCCCGCCGCCGCCGGCGGCGCGTAATCGAGGAGGAGGACCACGGGGTAGACACCGGGACGCGGGACTTCCCGGGGGAAGACCAGGCGCGCCGCGGCCGTCGCGCCGGGCGCGACGCCAGCGGGGACCCGCGCCTCGTCATAGTGCCCGGCCAGCTCTCCGACGACGGAGACCCCCCCGCTGGCCGCGTCGCCACGATTCGTGAGGTCGACCCTCACCTCGAGCTCGCCTTCCTCGGTGAGGACGACCGCGCCTCCGACGTCGAACGTCGGCCCCACGATCGCGGGAACGGACGCGGAGGCGGCCGGGGTGGCGGCAGCGGCGGCCGCGAGCAGAGCGAAAACGAGGGGCGTCACGGTCAGAAGGCGTGCAGGGCGCGCGGACGGGCGAGCGTCGTCGTCAGCGCGTAACCGGCACGAAGGAGACGCCGGTGGGGACGAGCTCGTCCGGCAGCTTCTTTCCCTGCTTCTGGTTCGTGGCGTGGACCTTGATGGCGGCGGCGCGGGCCGGATCCTTCTCGACGGGCGCGAACTCGCATTCCGGCTTCACTTCCAGGTTGAAGGTGCTCGTGCGCTGCGATTCGTACTGGTCGTCCACGGCCTGGACGTAGTACTCGAGGATCTGCACCTTGCCCGCGCGCACGCCGGGCAGGGTGCCGCAGAAGCTCAGGCCGCCGAAGACCATGTCCACGAAGCTGTAGAACTTCTCGCCCGCGGGCCGGAAGTAGATGCGGGCGGCCGCGACCTGGCCGTCGTCGGTGATGGAGGCGCACAGGCTGGCCGGCTTCTCCGGCACCATGCATGGGCTCGGCTGATGGTCCACGCTCGGAGGCTCGGCCGATGCCCCCCGGGCCACACCCCACGCGAGCACGACCGCGCCGGCCACGGCCAAGACCTTCATGATCCCTCCCGGCCTCACTTCCACGTCACCTGGTTCGTGTAGCGCTCGCCGCGCGCGGTGTGGATGGTCACCTCCATCGACCAGGAGGTCGTGTCCTCCTTCCACGCTTCGGTCGTGCTCATGACCAGCGCCTTTTGCTGCGGCGCCACGTCACGGGCCTGCGGAGGCACGGGGGCGGAGATCTTCTTGCCGTTGATCGCGGTGCTCACGACCATGTCGCGCAGCTGGATGGGCGCGTTCCCTTCGTTCACCAGGAACACCTTCACCGTATAGCGCTCGCCCGCCTTGGGGCTGGCGGGATCGATGTCGAAGTTGATCTTGCCCGGCAGGTCCGCCGCCGTGGAGCCCTTCTTCACGTCCACGCCGGGAGTGTTCTCGAAACCGTCCGGCACCGACCCTCCCGGCTTGGTCTCGGTGCTGGCCGCCACCGTCTTCCCGGACGCGAAGCCCTTTCCGGCCGCATGCGTCCCGCCGCCTCCCCCGCCACCGCCGGTGTTGATCTGGGCCAGCGCGCGCGCCTGCACGGCCGCGCTCTTGCCGTTGATGGCGCGGATGTTGTTGGAGTCGACCCCGAGCGCCCGGTCGTAGCCCGCGATGGCCTCGTCGTACTTCTGTCCGGCCAGCGCCGCGTCCGCAGTGGCGATGAACCCGTTGAGCTGCTGGGTCGCTTGCGCCGCCTGGGTGCGCCGCGCGGCGTCCGCCACTTCCTGGGCCGCCGCCTGCTGGGCCTCCTGGACGCGCGTGAGGATCTGGGGCGCCTTGTTGTCCCAGGGGGCGAGGTCACGGCCGGCGTTGGCCTCCTGCTTCGCCTTGTCGAAGTCCTTGGCGCGCAGGGCGTTCTCCGCGGCCCGGAAGTGCAGCTCGGCCTTCTGCCCGCTGAGCGCATTCTCGATGACGCTCTTCGCGCTGGCGTCGCCCTGATCCTCGGCCAGGGCGCGGCGCGCCTGGCTCATGGCCTCGTCGTAGTCGCCGCGGTTGAAGGCGGCCTTGGCCGCCCTCATGAACTTGCCCTTGGCTTCGATGGGCGGCATCGTGGCCGGCGGCGGCGGCTGCGTGGTCGGCGGGAGCGTGGGCACGGGCACCGTGGTGGGAACGGTACTGTCCGTCGTCGGCCCCGCGATCGTGGTCGGCGGCGTCCCCGTCTGGGTCTTCTGCCAGTAGATGAACCCGCCCGCCACGACGAGGAGCACGGCCATCCCGCCCAGGACGACATACAGCATGGGATGGCCCTGCGCGGGTGGCGGCGCGGGCTTGTACTCCGGGCGAGGCGCGGGCGTCGGACGCGGCCCGGGCGGCCGTGTGGCCGGCCGTCCCTCGCGCGCGACCTGACCGGGCGTCAAGACCGTCTTCGCGGTGCCGCGCCCCATGGTCCCCGGCTTCTTGACCGTGGGCGAGGTCTGGCCGGAGGCGGTGGGGCCGAGGTTCATCGTCGCCCCGACTTCCGGCTCGTCGCCCGTGATCAGGGTCGGCCCCGCGGGCGTCTCCGTCAGCGGCTCCGGCGGCGGTCCCGACGGCTCCTCGAGGTCGAGTAGACCCTCGAGGGCGTTCACGGCGGACGCGGAGGTCGCGCGGCTCTTCAGGAACTCGCGCAGGTCCACGGCAAAGTCGTAGGCGGTCTGGTACCGCTCGTCCAGGGTCTTGGCCAGTGACTTCTTGAGCACCGGCATGAGCGCGTCGTACTCCGCACCCTCCGGGATCAGGTCGAAGTTCGGCTCCTCGTGGGTGATCTTGTAGAAGATCGCCATGAGGTTGTCGGAGTGGAAGGGGCGGCGCCCGGCCAGCAGCTCGTAGAGCATGCAGCCCACGGAGAAGAGGTCGCTGCGCCCGTCCACCTTCGCGCCCTTCACCTGCTCCGGCGACATGTAGTCGGCCGTGCCCACGATGTTGCCGGTGCCGGTCATGGAGGCGGTGGTCAGGCGGGCCACCCCGAAGTCCATGATCTTCACCGTGCCGTCCTGGTTGATGAAGATGTTCGCGGGCTTGATGTCGCGGTGCACGATGCCGGCCTGGTGCGCATGGGCGAGGCCGGCCAGCACCTGCACGATGATGTTGACCTTGCGCTCCAGGGTCAGGGGCGGGGGCGTGCGCACCGCCTTCTGCAGGTCCATGCCCTTGAGCAGCTCCATCGCGATGAACGGCGAGCCGTCGGTGTGCGACCCGAGGTCGAAGACGTTCACCACGTTGGGATGCGTCATGCGCGCGACGGCCTTGGCCTCGCGCTCGAACCGCGTCTTGAGCTCGGGGTCGTCGGCGATGGCCGCCACCATCACCTTGAGCGCGACGTCGCGCTCGAGGATGGTGTCGTGGGCGAGGTACACGATCCCCATCGCGCCCTTGCCCAGCGGCTTGACGATGTCGTATTTGCCGATGCGGCCCGAAAGCTCCTTGATCGGCGCCGACGGCGCGGAAGGATTGGATTCGGGGTCGCTCATCGCGCGGGGGACAACTCCTCTGAGGCCCTGGAATTAGAAGATAAACGTACCCCCGAGTCAACCAGGGCGGAGGGACGACGTGGCCGGCCGCACGCGGCGACTCGCGCGACCGGCGAGGCGCCCGGCCGAGACGGCGGGCCAGGTGCCGCTTCGGCGCTGGTAATCGTTACGGCCGCGCCTTGGAAGTGACCGCGAAATGATCCCGGCGGTTGCGTGCCCAGCAATCCTCCGTGGACTGCTGGCAGAGGGGGACTTCCTTGCCGTAGGAGACCGACTTGAGCCGGTCGGCGGCCACTCCGAGGGAGACGAGGTAATCGTAGGCCGCCTTGGCGCGGCGCTCGCCGAGGGCGAGGTTGTACTCCACGGTCCCGCGCTCGTCCGCGTGTCCCTCGACGGTCACCCTCAGGAAATCGAAGCGCTTGAGCGCGTCGGCGTTCTTGCCGAGCACGGCGCGGTCCGCCTCCCGGATGTCGGCGCGGTCGAAGTCGAAATGGATCTCCGAGAGCAGACCCATCCGCTCGATCTCGTCGGTGGCCATCTTGCGCATGCGCGTGTATTCGTCCTCGACGGGCGTGACGTCGCGCGAGGGCGGCGGCTCCGGCGCCGGAGGCGGCGTGGCGGGAGCGACGGGCGCGGGCGCCGCCATCGGGGGCGGCCCGCCCTTGGGCCCTCCGTGATGGCACGCGGACAGAGCGACCAGACCCGTCAGGGCGACGGCCAACACCGTCTGTCTCATGGGTGAATGCCCCTTTTCGATGAGGCCGGCCCTCACGACGGAGGGCCGGCCAGCCTTTAGGGTTTCTTTTCTTCGTCCTCGCCCTTCATCCCTCTTCGGAAGTTCCGAATCCCCTCGCCGAGGCCACGGCCCAGCTCGGGGATACGGCCCGTGCCGAAGATGAGGACGACGATGACGAGTATGAGGAGCAGCTCCGGAAAGCCGAGACCGAACATGAACGCCTCCCGCGAATGACGACCGCACAGAGCGCGGTGCCCCGTGATGATATCTCACCCGGCATGGAACATAGAATGGCGGCGCAGCGGCTGGAAAGGATGCGCCATGACCGACAGTAAGAAGAGAGAGCTCACGCGGCGGGGGTTCCTGGAGAAGGCCGGCCAGGGGCTGGCCGCGGCCAGTGCATTCGGGGCGATGGCCAATCGCGCCTTTGCCCAGGCGGTGCCCGAGCCGCCGGGCCGCAAGATGGGTTGGGCGATCGTCGGACTCGGCAACCTCGCCATCAGCCAGATCCTGCCCGCGTTCGCGAAGTGCGAGAAGTCGAAGGTGGTGGCCCTCGTCAGCGGCCATCCGGACAAGGCCGCGAAGCTGGCCGCGCGCTACGGCGTGAACCCCAAGGCGATCTACGACTACCACAGCTACGACGCGCTGAAGGACAACCCCGAGGTCGACGTCATCTACGTCGTCCTGCCCAACAGCATGCACGCGGAGTACACGATCCGCGGCGTGCAGGCGGGCAAGCACGTGCTCTCCGAGAAACCGATGGCCAGCACGCCCGCGGATTGCCAGGCCATGATCGACGCCGCGAAGAAGGCGGGCAAGAAGCTGATGGTCGCCTACCGCTGCCGCTACGAGCCCTTCAACAAGGAGATGATCCGGATGGCGCGCGAGCAGGAGCTGGGCCCGGTCAAGGTCATCGTGGCCGACCACGGCTTCAACATCGGCGACCCGACCCAGTGGCGGCTCAAGAAGGAATTCGCGGGCGGCGGCTCCCTCATGGACATCGGCATCTACAGCCTGCAGGCCGCGCGCTACATCACGGGCGAAGAGCCCGCCGAGATCAACGCCGTGACGTACACGACGCCCGGCGACGTGCGCTTCAAGGAGGTCGAGGAGACGATCAACTTCCAGCTCCGCTTCCCCAGCGGCGTCCTCGCCAACTGCACTTCCAGCTACGGCTACGCGGGGCAGAACAAGTACCGTGTCATCGCGACCAAGGGCTGGTTCGAGCTGGAGCCGGCGACGTCCTACACCGGCCTGCGCATGAAGATCCGGCGCAACAACGCGACCGAAGACCGCGACATGCCCCAGCGCGACCACTTCGCGCTCGAGATGGACCACATGTCGGAGTGCGTGATGGAGAACAAGGAGCCGCTCACCCCCGGCGAAGAAGGGCTGCGCGACCTGAAGCTGATGATGGCGATCTACGAGGCCGCGCGGACGGGGAAGACGGTGAAGGTCTAGACCGGCCGCGGCGCGTCCGCGGGAAGGACCACGAGATTCAGGCGGCCGCGGCGATAGCCGGCGGGGTCGATGGCCGCATGCGCGTAACCCGCGGCGCACACCGCGCGCTCGACCGCGCTGCGCAAGGCGGGATCGGCCAGGCGGCCCAGCTCCTCCGGAGCGATCTCGACGCGGCCGGTGTCGCCCAGGTGCCGCACGCGCAGCTCGCGGAAACCGAGGGCACGCAGCGCCCGCTCCGCGGATTCCACGCGCGCCATCGCGTCGCGCGTCACCGTCGTGCCGTAGGGCAGGCGCGAGGCCAGGCAGGGCGAGGCGGGAA
>WNFM01297123.1_pt6 | contig 14878 bp, 15 predicted proteins | sample 5400271 | NCBI WGS metagenome assembly WNFM01 (sample SAMN13153352, study PRJNA577476) | soil metagenome | isolation source: 60 cm saprolite on Douglas fir-dominated hillslope | place: USA:California | collected 2013-09-17 | reverse complement strand
CTGGTATTGGTGGCGCCCGCGGTCGGGCGCTTTCCGGTCGGCAGCGTGCCGGAAAATACGCTGGTCGTGCACGGCGAGGAAGACGACGTCGTTCCGTTGAAGGATGTGTTCGACTGGGCGCGGCCGCAATCCCTCCCGGTCACCGTGTTTCCCGGAGCCGGCCATTTTTTCCACGGCAACCTGGTCACGTTGCAACGGTTGGTCGAGCAGCACTGCCGGACCTGAATGAACATGCCGCTTCTCGAAGTCAGCGAACTGCGCAAGCGCTATGGCGACGTGGAAGTATTGCGCAGCGTGAGCCTGTCGCTCGACGCCGGGGAATGCCATGGCCTGCTCGGGCCGAACGGCGCCGGCAAGACCACGACGTTGCGGTTGTGCCTCGGCTTGACGGACCCGGATGCAGGCCGGATCTCGTTGCTGGGTTTTTCCGTGCCGAAGGCGGCGCGCGAAGCGCGCATCCGGCTCGGTGTGGTGCCGCAAATCGACAATCTCGATCCGGACTTCACGGTATTCGAGAATCTGCTGGTATACGGGCGCTACTTCGGCGAGCCGGATGCGACGATACGCAGCCGCATTCCCGACCTGCTGGATTTCGCCGGACTCACGGCGCGCGCGAAATCGAAGATCCAGACACTCTCCGGCGGCATGAAGCGGCGCCTGTCTCTGGCGCGGGCGCTGATCAACGATCCCGACCTGCTGTTCCTGGACGAACCGACCACCGGGCTCGATCCCCAGGCCCGCCACATGATCTGGGACCGGTTGAAGCAGCTCGTCAACCAGGGCAAGACCATCCTGCTGACGACGCACTTCATGGATGAAGCGGAGCGGCTGTGCAACCAGCTCTCGATCATGGATCACGGCCGCATCATTTCCAGCGGCACGCCGCGCGAACTGATTTCCCGGCATATCGAGCCTGAAGTGCTGGAAGTTTATGGCGAAGGGGTCGCCGCATGGGCGGCCGCGCATGGCGACAGGCTGGCCGATCGCGCGGAACGCGCGGGCGAAACGGTGTTCTGCTACACGAAGCACGCGGAACCCCTGATCGCTTCATTGGAGGACCATCCTGGACTGCGCTACCTGCATCGGCCGGCGAATCTCGAAGACGTGTTCCTGAAACTCACCGGCCGCGACCTTCGGGATTGATGATGCAAAGGCAAAAGGCGTAGCGCATGAGAGCAAAAGACTTTCGTCCGCCGGTGCTGAGCCTGCGTTTCGTGCACGTATGGCGCCGCAACTTCCGCGTGTGGCGCAAGCTCGCCATTCCGTCGATGCTCGGCAACCTTGCGGACCCGATGCTCTACATGCTCGGACTCGGGTTCGGGCTCGGCAAGCTGGTCGGTGAAGTCGGCGGGCTGCCTTACATCACTTTTCTTGCCGCCGGGACGGTTTGCTACAGCACCATGAACACCGCGACTTTCGAGGCCCTGTATTCGGCATTTTCACGCATGCATGTGCAGAGAACCTGGGACGCGATCATGAACACCCCGCTCAATCTCGACGACGTGCTGCTGGCGGAAGCGGTGTGGGCGGCGAGCAAGAGTTTCCTGTCCGGCTGTGCCATCCTGCTGATCATCTTCGCACTGGGCCTGTCGCATTCGCCGATGTCGCTGTGGATCATCCCGCTCGCTTTTCTGGTCGGGCTGACGTTCGCCAGCCTCGGACTGGTCATGAACGCGGTCGCGCCGAGTTATGATTTCTTCCTGTACTACTTCACATTGCTGATCACGCCGATGGTGTTGCTGTGCGGGGTCTTCTTTCCGACCGATCACCTGCCGCCGGTTTTGCAGGCGGTTTCCTCGGTGCTGCCGCTTACCCACGCCGTGCAGATTTCACGACCGCTGGTGACCGGGATTGCGCCCACCGATACGCTGACGCATGTTCTCGTCCTGCTCGGCTACGCCTGCGCCGGATTCTATGCCGCGCTCGTGCTGACCCGGCGCCGCTTGCTCACCTGACGGGGAAACACGATGCTCTGGATCAAGTCGTTCCACATCATTTTCATGGTGACCTGGTTCGCCGGCCTGTTCTATCTGCCGCGCCTGTTCGTCTATCACGCCATGAGCGAAGACACGACAAGCCGGGAACGTTTCAAGATCATGGAACGCAAGCTGTTCTACGGCATCATGACGCCCGGCGCACTGCTGACGATCGTGTTCGGAATGTGGCTGTGGCTGGGATACGGCTTCTACGGCGGCTGGCTGCACGCAAAGATGGCGCTGGTGGTCGTGCTGGTGGTCTATCACGTCTACTGCGGGAAGCTGATGATGGATTTCAAACACGACCGCAACCATCACGGCCACGGGTTCTTTCGCTGGCTGAACGAGCTTCCCGTCGTCGTGCTGGTCGCGATCATCCTGCTGGTGGAATTGCAGCCGTTCTGATGCCCATGAACAGGGCCGCTTGGCTTTTCTTCATCGTTGCAGCGTTCGTCTGCACCGCACTCAAAGCGGCGCAGCCGGTGACGCGCATCTTGATCCAGAGTTCGCCAGTTGCCGGTTTCCAGTTTCACGAAGGCAAGCGTGTGTGGGATCAATTGAAGGTCGGTGATACGCTCGCGCTGGTGCGCGAGCCGGCCAACGCGCACGACGCGCGCGCGGTACGCGTCGAGTGGAATGGCCACTTGCTGGGGTATGTCCCGCGCGCGGAGAATGACGCCGTGGCGCGCCAGCTGGATCGCGGCAACAAGCTCGAAGCGCGCATCGTGCGCCTGACCAGGAACCGCGATCCCTGGAAGCGCATCGAGTTCGAAGTTTTTCTAAAGCTTTAGAGATTGTCACCACAGAGGCACAGATACCCTACGTGCGCAGCACGTCGGAGTACCCTTTTAGGGCACAGAGGGAAAAGGCACCAATCAAGATAGCGTTCAGAACTTCGCATTTGCATACTTTCCATGTTCCGCGGATCCGACGGGAAGCATAGTTTTCGTTGCCATTTTGTTTCCTCTGTGTCTCTGTGGTGAATGATTTTGAACTTGACGAATGACTGAAGAAAACAAAGAAAGATTTTTCGCGCCGTGCCCGCGCGGGCTTGAAGCGGTGCTGGCCGGGGAGCTTGCCGAACTGGGTGCGGGCGAGATTGCCGCAGCGGAAGGCGGAGTGGGTTTTTGCGGGACGCTGCCGGTCGCTTATGCCGCCAATCTGCACAGCCGCATCGCGAGCCGTGTTCTGTGGCAAGTCGGATCGGGCCGCTATCGCAGCGAAGAAGATGTCTATCGCGGGGTGAATGCGCTCGACTGGCCGCAGTTGTTCGATGGCGCGCTGACGATACGCGTGAACGTCGCCGCGGTACGCAGTCCGCTCAACAGCCTGGACTTCATCACTTTGCGGATCAAGGATGCCGTTTGCGACAAGTTCCGCTCGCAGACCGGCGCTCGCCCGAACGTGGATACCGCGCAACCGGATGTGCGCATCCATGCCTTCCTGGAAACGGAGCGATTCACGCTTTATCTCGATACCTCCGGCGAGCCCCTTTTCAAGCGGGGCGCCAGGCAGATGACCGCGGAAGCGCCGTTGCGCGAGAACCTTGCCGCCGGCATCCTGAAACTCTCCGGCTGGACCCCTGACCTGCCTTTGCTCGACCCGATGTGCGGCGGCGGGACGTTCCTGATCGAGGCGCTGCAGATCGCACACGGCGTTGCGCCGGGAGCAAAGCGCGAATTCGCTTTCGCGAAACTGCGCGGTTTCGATGAAGCGGGATGGAACGCCATCAAGGCGGAGGCAGAAGCCCGTCCGGCCCCGAATCCTTCGCCTGCGATATTCGGCAGCGATCTGTACGGCGAAGCGCTGAAACTGGCTCGCGTGAATCTCGCGGCGGCCGGATTCGCCGACGCAGTCAGCCTCAAGCAGGCCAACATCCTGGAGATTTCCGCACCGGCCGCGGAAGGCGTCCTCGTGGCCAATCCGCCTTACGGCGTGCGTATCGGCGAGCAGGACGAACTGGCGTCGTTCTATCCGCAGGTGGGGGATGTGCTGAAGAAGAAATTCGCCGGCTGGCGCGCTTACCTGTTCACAGCGGACACGCGCCTGCCGAAACTGATCGGCCTGTCACCGTCGAAACGCACCCCGCTCTACAACGGCGCGCTCGAATGCCGGCTCTATGAATTCAAGATTGTTTCCGGCGCGATGCGGCGGAAGAAACAGGGGCTAGGGGAAGTGCAGGGACTAGGGGCTAGGGGGAAAAACAGGGACTAGGGGAAATGCAGGGACAAGGGGCTAGAAAAGCCCAGAACAAAAAGGTTGGAAGCTTTACGGGTTTCCCCCAGCCCCTAGCCCCTGAATATCGTCTGACGATTCGTCAGACGATATTCAAGTGGTCCACCCCCGAAGTCAGGTCGCGATCCTTGGTTTCCTTGCCGTGCAGCTTGATCTGCAGGCGCAGTTCGTTCATGGAGTCGGCGTTGCGCATCGCGTCTTCGTAGCCGATCTTGCCGCCCTCGTACAAGTCGAACAAAGCCTGGTCGAAGGTCTGCATGCCCATCTCGCGCGACTTCTTCATTATTTCCTTGATCTCGTGCACTTCACCCTTGAAGATCAGGTCGGAGATCAGCGGCGAGTTCAGCAGGATTTCGATTGCCGCCGCGCGGCCCTTGGTGTCCTTGAGTGGTATCAGGCGCTGGGAGACCAAACCCTTCAGATTCAGTGACAAGTCCATCAGCAGCTGCGCACGGCGCTCTTCCGGGAAGAAGTTGATGATCCGGTCCAGCGCCTGGTTGGCGCTGTTGGCGTGCAGCGTGCACATGCATAGGTGGCCGGTTTCGGCGAACGCGATCGCGTGTTCCATGGTTTCGCGCTCACGGACTTCGCCGATCAGAATGACGTCCGGTGCCTGGCGCAGCGTGTTCTTCAGCGCTGCCTCCCAGGAATCGGTATCGACGCCGACTTCGCGCTGGGTGATCATGCAATTCTTGTGGTTATGCACGTATTCGATCGGGTCTTCGATCGTGATGATGTGGCCGTGGCTGTTCTCGTTGCGGTAACCGATCATCGCGGCCAGCGTCGTCGATTTGCCCGATCCGGTACCGCCGACCATGATCACCAGTCCGCGCTTGGTCATCGCCACGTCTTTCAGCACCGGCGGCAGACCGAGATCGTCCATTTTGGGAATGGTGGTGGTGATGGTCCGCAGCACGATGCCCACACGCGCCTGTTGCACGAAGGCGTTGACACGGAAGCGTCCGATGCCGGGCGGGTTAATGGCGAAATTGCATTCCTTGGTTGCTTCGAATTCCTGCGCCTGCTTGTCGTTCATCAGCGAGCGCGCCAGTTCCTGCGTGTGCTGTGGCGTCAGGCTCTGGTTCGACACGGGCGTCATCTTGCCGTCGAGCTTGAACGCCGGTGGAAAGCCGGCGGTGATGAACAAGTCGGACGCCTTCTTCGCCACCATGGCGCGCAACAGTTCATGTATGAATTTGACGGCCTGATCTCGTTCCATCTGCTACTCCTGGCGAATATTCGGTGTTGCCTGCCGTCTAAGGCTGGTCAGTTGAAAGCGTCCTTGTTGGCCGCTTTTCCACGCGCTTCTTCCTTCGTGATGATGTTGCGCTTGACCATGTCGGTCAGATTCTGGTCCAGCGTCTGCATGCCCAGTTGCTGGCCGGTCTGGATGGACGAATACATCTGCGCGATCTTGGCCTCGCGGATCAGGTTGCGGATGGCCGGCGTGCCGATCATGATTTCGTGCGCCGCTGCGCGCCCGGTGCCGTCCTTGGTCTTGCACAGGGTCTGCGAAATCACGGCACGCAGGGATTCCGACAACATCGCGCGCACCATTTCCTTTTCCGCGGCAGGGAATACGTCGATGATCCGGTCGACCGTCTTTGCGGCGGAGCTGGTGTGCAGCGTCCCGAACACCAGGTGGCCGGTTTCGGCCGCGGTCAGCGCCAGGCGGATCGTTTCCAGGTCGCGCAATTCGCCCACCAGGATGATGTCTGGATCTTCGCGCAGGGCGCTGCGCAGTGCGTTGTTGAACGACAGCGTATGCGGGCCGACTTCGCGCTGGTTGATCAGGCATTTCTTGCTCTCGTGCACGAATTCGATCGGATCTTCCACCGTGAGAATGTGGCCCATCTCATTCTCGTTGATGTCGTTGACCATGGCCGCGAGCGTGGTCGACTTACCCGAGCCGGTCGGGCCGGTCACCAGCACCACGCCGCGCGGGTACTTGGCGATTTCCTTGAAAATGTTCGGGGCCTTCAGTTCCTCCAGGCTCAGTACCTTGGACGGAATGGTCCGCATGACGGCGCCGGCGCCCCGGTTCTGGACGAAGGCATTGACGCGGAACCGGGCGAGATTCGGAATCGCGAACGAGAAGTCGCATTCGAGGTTTTCCTCGTAGAACTTGCGCTGACCGTCGTTCATGATGTCGTAGATCATGGCATGCACGTCCTTGTGCTCCATCGGCGGGAGGTTGATGCGCCTGACGTCGCCATGCACGCGGATCATGGGGGGCAGGCCGGCCGAAAGATGCAGGTCGGATGCCTTGTTCTTGACCACAAAAGCGAGGAGTTCAGCGATGTCCATTTATAATTCTCCGACGACGGCTAGATGGGAAACGAGACATGCCGGCGGCCTCGGCTCAGATCGAAAATGCTCGCTGCATTCGATGGTTACAATCAAGAATGCAAGGGAATTATGACAACAATAGCTGCCCGCTTGCAAGCCGTACTCAGCCGTATCGATGCCGCGGCGCGAACTACCGGTAGGTCGCCGCAGGACATCAGGCTGATTGCGGTCAGCAAGATCTTCGCGCCGGCCGCAATCGCGCAAGCCCGCGCTGCCGGCCAGTTCGCTTTCGGGGAAAGCTATCTGCAGGAGGCGGTCGGCAAGATTACGGCGTTATCCGAGCTGAACCTCGAATGGCACGTCGCGCACGGACAGCAGGATGGCGAGCAGAGAGAGGGCGGCCTGCGCCCCTCCGCCGGGGTCGCATCCCCGGAGGGGCCCCTGCTCCTCCCTCTGGAGCGGCAAGCCGCGCACGGACAGCAGGATGGCGAGCAGAGAGAGGGCGGCCTGTGCCCCTCCGCCGGGGTCGCATCCCCGGAGGGGCCCCTGCTCCTGCCTCTGGAGTGGCAAGCCGCGCACGGACAGCAGGATGGCGAGCAGAGAGAAGGCGGCTTGCGCCCCTCCGCCGGGGTCGCATCCCCGCAAGCGGGGCCCCTGCTCCTCCCTCTGGAGTGGCACTTCATCGGCCCGATCCAGAGCAACAAGACGCGGCAGATCGCCGAGCTATTTCACTGGGCGCACGCGGTAGACCGCCTCAAGATCGCCGAACGTCTGTCATCTTCCCGGCCCGTTGGTCTGCCGCCGTTGCAGATCTGCATCCAGGTGAATGTCAGCGGCGAAGCATCCAAGAGCGGCGTCCGGCCGGAAGAGACGCTCGCGTTGGCGCAAGCGATAAGCCCCCTGACGGGGATCCGGCTGCGCGGATTGATGGCTATCCCTGAGCCGACCCCGGAAATCGGCATGCAGCGCGCCCGTTTCCGCCAGGTAAGGGAGTTGAAGGACGAAATCGTCAGCCGCGGCATTGCGCTGGACACCCTGTCGATGGGCATGTCCGACGACCTGGAGGCCGCCGTGGCCGAAGGTGCGACCCTGGTTCGCGTCGGCCGCGCCATTTTCGGCGAACGCCCACCCTATCCCGCCTAGGCGGCGATTTGCCCGCAATGGTGGCACCCACCTATACTGGCCGGCCCGATGCCGCGAAGGCGGCCGGCACGAGCAGGCTTACTACTGCGAACATGGAGGAACATAAAATGAACAGAAGGAACTGGATCTTAGCCGCCGGTCTGTTGCTGGCGTTGCCCGGAATGGCGCTGGCGGCCAAGCCGGGTTATATGAATGTGAACGAAAGTATCGATATCAATGCTTCGCCAGCCAAGGTATGGAGCCTGGTCAAGGATTGGAACGGCCTGCACAAGTGGCATCCGGCTTTCTCGAATGCCGAAATCAAATCCGGCGCGAACAACAAGGTCGGCGCCGTGCGTACCCTGACCATGGCCGGAGACGGATCCAAGTTCGACGAGGAACTGGACGGATTCAGCGACAAGAAGAAAAAGTACAGCTACCGGATCATCAGCGATTCCCCCCTGCCCGTGGTGGATTATTCCTCGACCATCCTGGTCAAGTCCGGCAAGGCAAAAGGGACTTCCGTGCTGGTCTGGAAGGGTAAATTCAAGCGCAAGGTGGCCGACAATCCGCCGGCAGGCCAGGATGACGCCAGCGTCAAGAAGGCGATCATCGGCGCGTATCAGGCCGGCTTGCAGAACGCAAAGAAACTGGCAGAAACCAAGTAACAGGGTTCGATCGCGGCGCGGGCACTGTCCGCGCCGCCCGCATTCTCCCCAGGCGGATAGTCCGCTTCGATTCGAAATCATGCGCATACTTTTCATGGGCGGCGGCAACATGGCCACCGCATTGATCGGTGGCTTGTTGCAGCAGGGCTTCAAGTCCGGCGACCTGCGCGTCGTAGAGGTAGTGGAGGATTCGCGTCGGCGCCTGCACCAACAATTCGGCGTCAGCGCCATCGCGGCGTTGGACGGCGAAATTACCGAAGACGCCGTGCTTCTGGCGGTGAAACCGCAGCAGATGCGCTCGATGGCAAAGGATTTGAGCGCGCGTCTGCGCGGACAACTGGTCATCAGCATCGCCGCCGGCATCCGTACCGCCGATCTGGCGCGCTGGCTGGGGGGCCATGACCGCATCGTGCGCGCAATGCCCAACACTCCCGCCCTGATCCGGTCCGGTGTATCCGGCCTGTTTGCGACCGCGGCCGTCAAACAGGCCGACCGCGACAGCGCGCAAAGCATCGTCGCCGCCGTCGGAGGCGTGGTCTGGGTGAGCAAAGAGCCGGATATCGATGTGGTCACGGCCATTTCCGGCAGCGGGCCGGCCTATGTCTTTTACTTCATCGAAGCGCTGGAACAGGCGGGCATCGAACTGGGTCTGAATGAAGGGCAGGCGCACCAGCTTGCCGTTCAGACTTTTGCCGGCGCTGCCAGACTCGCAGCCGCCAGCGAAGAGCCTGCCGCGATACTGCGTGCACGCGTGACATCGAAGGCGGGAACGACGGAAGCGGCACTGAAAGCCATGGAAGCGGACGATATCAAGCGCCGGATCGTCGAAGCGGTGGGCGCCGCAGCCAGGCGTTCGAAGGAACTCGGCGACGAATTCGGCAGGGATTAGGCGGCGAAAAACAAATGAACCAGGCATTGATCTTCCTGCTCGAAACTTTCCTCGGCTTGTTTTCGCTGGCGTTGCTGATGCGCTTCTATCTGCAGGCGGTGCGCGCACCGGCGCGCAATCCGCTGTCGCAGTTTCTGGCTGCGCTGACCGATTTCATCGTGCGCCCGACGCGGCGCGTGGTTCCCGGTCTGTGGGGTTACGATCTGTCGACGCTATTGCTGGCGTGGCTGACGGAATTGCTTCTGGTCGGCGGCGTGCTCGCGTTGAAGGGTTATCAGTTCGGGCCCGGCGTGGGCATGGCGGTGGTCGCGGTGATGCTGCTGGCGGCGCTGAGCCTGCTGAAACTGTTCCTCTACATCCTGATGGTTGCGGTGTTCGCGCAGGCCATCCTTTCCTTCGTTGCTCCCCGCGGCCCGGCTACCGCCGTCCTCGCGAGCCTGACGCGGCCCTTCCTCGGACTGTTCCAGCGCCGCATCCCGCCGGTAGGCGGAGTCGATCTTTCCCCGCTGTTCGTGCTGGTCATTTGCCAGATACTGCTGATGTGGCCGGTGGCTTCCCTGGAACAGGCGGTCAACCGCTTGCTGTGATCGAACCGGCATGCCCGAATCCTGGTATCGCTACGATCCGGATCGCCGCGTGCTGACCCTGGTTCTGCATGTTCAGCCCAATGCGAAGCGCACCGAGATCGCGGGTCTGCATGGCGGACATCTGAAGGTGCGTGTTGCCGCGCCGGCCGTCGACGACAAGGCCAACGAATTGCTGGTCGGCTTCCTGGCGGACAGGTTTGATCTGCCGGGTGGGCGGGTTATGATTCGTCGTGGCAGTCACGGGCGCACCAAGACCGTCGAAATCTACGGCCAGGCCGCTAGCCTCCTGGCGCGGGTGAAAAACCTTCTGCACTCATGACCAGCAATCTCGAGAACCAGGTAACCGCATACCAGCAGTGGCGCGACGAATTGCGCGACTGCATCCAGGCCTATCAGAACTGGCTGGAAAACAACGGCCACGCGGACATCCAGCGCAGCCTGCGCATTTACGACCTCGTCGAAAGCCTGCGCAACGATCGCATGATCCTCGCTTTCCTCGCGGAATTTTCCCGCGGCAAGACCGAGCTGATCAACGCGATGTTCTTCTCGGATTTCAAGCAACGTCTGCTGCCCTCCGATGTCGGCCGCACGACCATGTGCCCGACCGAAATATTTTTCGACGGGGCCGAAGAGCCCTACATCAAGCTGCTGCCGATCGAATCCCGCAAGGGCGACGACAGCATTGCCGCGCTCAAGCACAAGCCGGTCGAATGGGTGAAGATCAAGCTGAACCTGGCCTCGCAGGAGGAAATGGCCACGGCGATGTCCAGCCTCGCCCAGGTCAAGTCGGTCACGGTGGAGGAGGCAGGCCTGCTCGGGCTGCTCGATGAAGCCGATTTCATGACGACGACCGTGGTGGTGAAACAGGGCGGCAAAGTCGAGATTCCGTGCTGGCGCCACGCGTTGATCAACTATCCGCATCCGCTGCTGAAGAAGGGCCTGGTGATCCTGGATACGCCGGGCCTGAACGCGCTCGGCACCGAACCGGAACTGACGCTTTCCATGATCCCGAACGCGCACGCCGTGCTGTTCCTGCTGGCAATGGACACCGGGGTCACCAAGTCCGATCTCGAGGTCTGGCAAAAATACGTGCAGAGCTACGTCACGCGCCGCATCGCCGTGCTGAACAAGATCGACCTGATGTGGGACGACCTGAAGTCCGACGAACAGATCGATACGGCCGTGGAGCGCCAGCTCGTCGATACGGCGAGAATCCTCGGGTTGCCGCGCGATCACGTCATTGCGCTTTCCGCGCAGAAGGCCCTGATCGCACGCATCCGCGGCGACGAAACCCTGCTCGCGAAAAGCCGGATCGAAGCGCTGGAGAGCCTGCTCGCGGAGCAGATCATTCCGTCGAAACAGCAGATCCTGCGCGCCGCCGTGACCAGGGAGATCGGCAATATGCTCGAGACTTCGCTGCAGAGCACGACCGCGCAGCTGGCAAGCACGCGTGGCGAGCTGCAGGAAATGTCCAGGTTATCCGGAAAGAACCGGGAGCTCGCGAAACTGCTGCTGGCCAGGCTCGAGCTGGACAAGAGCAACTACGCGCGGCGCATGGAAAGCTTCAAGCGCTCCTATGCGACGGTGCTCAAGCAGGGCAACGTGCTGATCGGCACGCTCGCGGACGATCGCCTCGACGAGATGATGAGCCGCAGCCTGGCGTCGATCGAAGGCAGCTGGACCACGGCCGGCCTGATGCGCAGCATGCAGGCGCTGTTCGATACGTTTTCGCGCCAGGCCGAAAAGATCCTCGTGTTCGCCGGGGAGACGCGCAACTACGTCGACAGCGTCTACAACGAATTCCACAAGAGCTACGGCTTTCCCAAGATGACGCCGCCGGCGCTGAACCTGGAACGCCACATCCTGCGCATGCACTCGCTGCACCAGAACACGGAGCGCTTCTGCAAGGACCCGGTCAATGTAATGACCGAAAAGCATTTCCTGGTACGTCGCTTTCACAACGGCCTGGTCTCGCATGCGCGCGAACTGTTCAGCCAGCTGCGCCTCGAACTCGATGCATGGGTCAATTCCGCGTTGATGCCGCTGTCCCTGCAGCTCAAGGAGCACCAGAAACTGCTGGAGCGCAAGGTCGACAACCTGCGCAAGGTCGCGGGCGACATCAACACCCTGCAGGAACGCGTCCGGCAACTCGAACAGCAGCACCTGCAGCTGGGCAAGCAAGTCGAGGAACTCACCCAGATCCGCGACGTCCTGCGGCGAGAACCCGCCGAAATGAAAGTCGCCAGGGTCGCCTAGCGGCGGGAACGGGCGCAACTCCGGGAGCGCTTGCATCCGTGCACCACAGAGGCACAGATACCCGACGTGCTGCGCACGTCAGGTATCTGTGCCTCCGTGGTGAAAAACAGCACTTGATTCACGCCAAAGAATAAACGCCAGTCTCCCATGTCCATCGCCAGAGATATTTCCGTTTCCGCCGTCGTAGCCGGCTTCGTCACGGTGCTGGTCGGGTTCACCAGCACAGCGGTCATCGTCTTTCAGGCGGCGAATGCAGTCGGCGCGGGGCCTGCCGAGATCGCTTCGTGGATGTGGGCGCTGGGTCTGGGCATGGGACTGACCTGCATCGGGTTGTCGTTGCGCTATCGAATGCCGGTGGTGACCGCGTGGTCCACTCCCGGCGCCGCGATGCTGATTACCGCAGCCGCAGGCGTTTCGCTTCCCGAAGCGATCGGGGCGTTCATGGTATCGGGGCTGCTGATCGCCATTGCCGGATTCTCAGGCTGGTTCGAGCGCGCGATCAATCGCATTCCGATATCCATCGCGTCGGGAATGCTGGCCGGCGTGCTGCTGCGTTTCGGGCTGGAATTATTCGTCGTCATGAAGGCGCAGTTCGCGATGGTTTTTGCGATGTTCGCCGTCTATCTGGTCATGCGGCGTTTTTCTCCGCGCTATGCGGTGATCTGCGCGTTTGCACTCGGTATCGCCATCGCCGCCGCGCAGGGTTTGCTGCATATCGAGACCGTGCACCTTGAATTTGCCCGGCCGGTATGGATCACACCCGCCCTGTCCGTCAGTACGCTGATCGGCGTGGCCTTGCCGCTTTTCGTCGTCACCATGGCTTCGCAAAATGCGCCGGGCGTAGCAGTGATCCGTGCCGCCGGTTATGCGATTCCGATTTCGCCGGTCATCGGCTGGACCGGCGTGGCGAATGTGATTCTGGCGCCGTTCGGCGCCTTCGCGATCAACCTGGCTGCGATTACCGCCGCCATCTGCATGGGACGGGAGGCGCACGAAGATACCAGGCGTCGCTACATGGCATCGGTATCCGCCGGATTCTTCTACATCCTGATCGGCTTGTTCGGTGCAACCGTGGGCGCGCTCTTCGCTGCATTTCCGCGGGAACTGGTCGCTGCGATCGCCGGCCTCGCGCTCATCGGCACCATCGGCAACGGCCTCGCCGCGGCCTTGTCGAACGAACGCGACCGGGAGCCCGCGCTGATCACCTTTCTCGTGGCCGCTTCCGGCGTGACGCTGTTCGGAATAGGCTCGGCGTTCTGGGGATTGATATCGGGCAGCCTGACGCTGATGGTACTGCGAGCCACGGCAAAAAACTGACGGCAACGATTCCCGGCCGGCGAAACCTCCCGGTACCGTGAAAGTCGAACCGGTCACCACCGGAGATTTCCATGAAATTCGAATCCGATGCATGCAGATGGCGTTGGCCCGCTTGCGGCGACGGAAGCGGTTCATGGTTCACGGCGCGCCCGGAACGGGATGAGTAAAGAGCCGCGATGCGTGCGATACCCGCCGTGCAATTGATCCACAGCGATATCCCGTCCCGGCTTGACCGGCTACCCTGGTCGGCGTGGCACTGGCGCGTCGTAATCGCTCTGGGCATCGCATGGATGCTCGACGGACTCGAGGTGACACTGGTCGGTTCGGTGGGCGGTGTTCTCGAGCGGCCGGATACGCTGGCCTTGGCGGCCACGCAGATCGGCTGGGCCGGTTCCGCCTATATCGGCGGCGCGGTAGTCGGAGCTCTCTACTTCGGCCGGCTCGCGGACCGGCTGGGCAGGAAGCGCCTGTTTCTTGTCACGCTTGTGGTTTACCTGGTTGCGACCCTGGCCACGGCATTCTCGTTCGATTTCCCGACCTTTCTCCTTTGTCGCTTCTTCACCGGCTTTGGCATCGGCGGCGAGTATGCAGCGATCAATTCGGCAATCGACGAACTCATTCCGGCACGCGTGCGCGGCCGCGTGAATCTCGCGATCAACGGCAGTTTCTGGATAGGCGCCGCCTTCGGCGCAGGGCTGAGCCTCGTCTTGCTCGACCCGCGGTTATTCAGCCCCGATATCGGCTGGCGCCTCGGGTTCGCGCTCGGCGCGCTGCTCGCCATTGCCATTCTTCTGGTACGCCGCGATGTGCCCGAGAGCCCGCGATGGTTGCTGATGCACGGACGCATCGATGAGGCGGGGCGCGAAGTGTCTCGCATCGAAGCGATCGTAGAACGCCAGCGGGGCCGGCTCGATCCGCCCGATCGTACGCTCGCGTTCGCCTTGAGGCCGCAGCCGGGCTGGCGGGAAATCGCGCATACGTTGCTGCGCCGCTACCCCAAGCGCACGGTGCTCGGGTTGGCATTGATGGTTTCGCAGGCCTTCTTCTACAACGCGATCTTCTTTACCTATGCGCTGGTTCTGACCCGGTTTCAAGGCGTTCCCGATTCCCAGGTCGGCCGCTATATCTTCCCGTTTGCCGTCGCCAATTTCCTCGGGCCTCTCGTCCTCGGGCCTCTGTTCGATCGCGTCGGCCGGCGAAGGATGATCGCGCTGACCTATGGGCTCTCGGGTGTCGGCCTGGCGGCGACCGGATATGCCTTCATGCAGGGATGGCTGGATGCGCCAGCGCAGACGTTGTGCTGGTCGCTGGTATTTTTCCTCGCTTCCGCCGCGGCGAGTTCGGCTTACCTGACGGTGAGCGAAGTATTCCCGCTGGAGATGCGCGCGCTGTCGATTTCCATTTTCTACGCCGTCGGAACCGGAATCGGCGGCTTTGTCGCGCCAGCCTTCTTCGGCGTGCTCATCGAAACCGGCAGCCGTGCCAGCGTTTTTGTCGGCTACGCGATTGGCTCGGTACTCGTCATCGTCGCCGCGGCAA
>WNFM01267216.1_pt3 | contig 14879 bp, 14 predicted proteins | sample 5400271 | NCBI WGS metagenome assembly WNFM01 (sample SAMN13153352, study PRJNA577476) | soil metagenome | isolation source: 60 cm saprolite on Douglas fir-dominated hillslope | place: USA:California | collected 2013-09-17 | reverse complement strand
CAGACCAACGAGGTCGAAGCCGCCTTGAAAGGGCTCGGCTTTACCGGGCCGATTGGCCGCCAGGTCGTGCTGACCGGTGGGGGCGCCGAGCTCAAGAACGTCGCGGACTATATGCAGGGCGTACTCGGCCGCTCGGTCCGGCTGGGCCGGCCAAGACAGATCACCGGCCTGCCCGACGCTCACAGCGGCCCGGCATTTTCGACTCTGGTCGGGCTCGCGCTGCTGGCCGCGAGCGGCCGCGCCGACATCCGCGATATCGCCGGCCCGGTGGTGCGCGCGCCGGCGGCCAAGGGGATGTTCGGCCGGCTCATCCAGGCGATGAAGGGCGACTTCTAGCCCGCTGCGCCGCGTGCTACGCTTCGCGCCGGGGGGGCTCCGATGGCCGAAGTGATGCCAGATGCGCGCTACGTCGATCGCGGAGCCGTCGGGATCGCCGCGCCCAAGCTCAAGGACGAGCTGTTGCTCTCAGCAACGGCGTTCGGCATCGCCGTCTCCGCTTTCTCATGGGTCTATGCGCCAGCGCAGTTCGCGGTCGGCTGGTTGTCGGACCGCTTCTGCGTTTACCGACTGATCGCCGCCGGCCTCGCGGTCTGGGCGCTCGCCACCTTTCTCACCGGTTTCGCCAACGGCCTTGCCATGCTGGTGGCATTGCGCGTGATCCTGGGGATTGGCGAAGGCGTCGCCTTTCCCTCCGCCTCGAAGATCATCGCCCGCCATGTGACGCCGGAGCGCAGGGGGCTTGCCAACAGCACGCTCGCCGCCGCGCTCGCCTGGGGCCCCGCACTCGGGACGTTCGCCGGCGGTTGGATCCTGAATTATTATGGATGGCGCCCGATCTTCATCGTCTTCGGATCGGTGACTGTGCTCTGGCTCATCCCATGGCTTATTGTGTCCAAGCCGCAGTGGCGTGGCTACGCGTACGGCAGCGGCAACAACGTGCCGGTGCGCCAGGTTATGCGCAACCGCACCGTCTGGGCTATGGGCATCGGCCACTTCTGCAATACCTACGGCTTCTATTTCCTGCTCGCCTGGCTGCCGTTGTTCCTGGTCAAGGTGCGCCACCTGTCGATTCTCGAAATGACCGGGATGATGACGACGACCTACGTCGTCCAGGGCTTCGGCGCGCTCGCCTGGGGCTGGCTGTCGGACCGGCTGGTGAAGGGCGGCTGGGACGAGGGCTCGCTGCGCAAAGGGCTGCTGTGCCTCTACCAGTTCGCTGCAGCGGCGGCGATTCTCGGCATCGGTTTCTCGACCGCGCCGACGGCAATCTTCGGCTGGCTATTATTTGGCGCGGTCTTCTCCGGTATCGGCGGGACCAGCCCCTATGCAATGTCGCAAGTCTATGCCGGGCCCGAGGCGGCTGGAACCTGGGTTGGGGTAATGAACGGCGTCGGCAACACCTCGGGAATTATCGGTCCCGTGCTGACCGGCCTGCTCATCCAGCAAACCGGTTCCTATATGGCTGCCTTCGTGCTCTCGGCGGTGATCGTCGGCTTTGGCGGCATCTGGTGGTGGGTAGCACTGCCGCACGTCGAGCGACTTAGGCTCGATACCGCGCGGCTTGTGACTCTATGATCCTTCGCCCTTGAGATAGTCGGGCGCGACGACGGAATGCGCCTTGGTCGCCGGAGCCGGCGGCTGCAGCAGCTTAAGGTTGAAGCGCTCCTTGAACTGACAACCGAACTGGGTTCCCTTGGTCCACCGGACTTCGGCGGCGATCGGTCCGCCGACAGCGAAATCGAGCTCGATTTGCGCGCCGACAGGCAGCTCCTCGCGGCATTCGACCAGCGCGCCGCCGCTCGAGATGTTGCGCAGGCGCGCACCCTTCACCTGGCCCTGGTAGTGGAGCAGCGCGGCACGGATGATGCGCATCCTCGCTTCGCGCGGCGGAAGCGCTGCCGGCAGGGTCGCGGCGCCCTTGGTGGCCAGTTCGCCCGCCTCTTCAGCGGGCATCGGGCGGCCGAAGATATAGCCCTGAACCAGCGAGCAGCCGAGATCGCGGACCAGCTGCAATTCTTCCGGCGTCTCCACCCCTTCGGCGGTGGTCTGCATCTTGAGATCGGAGGCGAGGCCGACCATCGCCCGGATCAGCGCAGCATTTCGACCTTGGAGGTCGGACGCGCCGGTAACGAAGGAGCGGTCGATCTTGATCTTGTCGAACGGCACCCGCTGCAAATAGCTCAGCGAAGAATAGCCGGTGCCGAAGTCGTCGAGCGCAAGCTTGACGCCGATCGCCTTCAGGCTGGCGATCATCTCGTGGACGTGATCGTCGTTGCTCAGGAACACGCCTTCGGTGATCTCGAGCTCGAGCCTTTTGGCCGGTAGCGCGGTGTCGCTGAGTATCATGCGGACGAGCGTCGGCAGCGCGTGCGATTTGAACTGGACCGGCGACAGGTTGACCGCAACGCTGATCGCCTCCGGCCACTTGGCCGCTTCGGCGCAGGCGGTGCGAAGGACCCACTCGCCGATCTCGTTGATCAAGCCGATTTCTTCAGCGAGCGGGATGAATTCGACGGGGCTGACCGGCCCGCGTTCCGGATGCTCCCAGCGGATCAGCGCCTCGAACCCGGTGACCGCTTCGCTCGAGGCATCAACGCAGGGCTGGTACACCAGTCGGAACTGGCTCTCCTCGAGCGCAACCCGAAGGTCGGATTCCATCAATTGCCGCTGCCGCGCGGCGTCGTGCATCTCGGCTTCGAAAAAGCGGAAGCAGCCCTTGCCCGCGGCCTTGGCGGCGTAGAGCGCAAGGTCGGCGTCGCGCATCAGATCATCGGAGGTGCGGTCGTCATAATCCGAGGTGACGATGCCGATCGAAGCGCCGATCGATACGGCAGTGCCGTTAATCGTATAGGGGCGCGACAGGCTGTCGATGATGCCCTGGGCGAGCTTGGACAGTTCGGTCTTGTCCGAACTCGACGGCAGCACGACTTCAAACTCGTCGCCGCCGAGGCGACCGACCTGGCCCGCCTTGCCGATGACATCGCGCAGACGTAGCGCGACGAGCCGAAGCAGGGTGTCGCCGGCGGGATGGCCGAGCGTGTCGTTGACCGCCTTGAAGCGGTCGAGGTCGAGCAGGAACATCGCGCAACGGTGCTTGCGGCGGACGGCGCTGACCAGGGCATCGTCGAGCGCCCGGCGGAGGGCCTGCCGGTTAGCGAGACCAGTGAGTGCGTCCTGGCGCGCAAGCCGGTCGAGCTCGACCTCGGATTGGCGCATCTGGGTCAAGTCGGAGGCGAAGCCACGGAAGCCGAAGAAACGGCCGATCTCGTCGTGTACCGGCCGGCCCGACAGCGACCACCAGGTTTCGTTCTTGGTCTTGGCGCGGACAATTAGATCCTGGAAGGCGACGTGAGAGGACAGATAGAAGCCCAGGGTCCGCTCGGAGGGCGATGCCGCGCCGTCGCTGTTTTCGGACGAAATCAGGTCGGTGAAAGGGCGGTCGATCAGATCGGCGGGCTCGCGCCCCAGACCACGGGCGACGCTGTCGCTGATGTAGGACAGTTTTCCCTCGCGGCCGGTTTCCCAGAACCAGCCTTTACCGCTGGTCTCGAACTCATCGAGCAGGGCGTCGGCGCGCGAGGATTGCAGGCGCGGCCCGTCGGGGCCCGGGTTGCCCACGTTCCGCAACATTTTCCTTAGACCTACCAAGGCGCGCTCCGTCGCCGCCTGATTGGGCCAAATGTGGTTTAAAATCCGTTAGGTTTGCGGCGAACTTTTGGGCTCGTTGGCTATTTTCGGGCGCCGAATGCGGCCGCCCAGCGTTCAAACTCGGTGGCCAGCCTGTGGATAAGTGAGTCTTTCGGGCGACACTTGCCCCCAGTTTTTTGGTCCGCGTTAACATTTCCGCTTGGCTTGCGACTCGCAATGATTCAAAGATTCATCCTGAAGGCTCAACGCGTTGCAGTGTTTGGGGGAGGTTTAGGGACATGAGCATCGATTTCATCAGGCCCGAGGTCGACGAGCTTCGCCCGCGGATCAGCGTGATCGGCGTCGGCGGCGCGGGCGGAAACGCCATCGCCAACATGATGCGCGCCGACGTTCAAGGCGTCGATTTCGTGGTCGCCAACACTGATGCCCAGGCGCTCAACAATTCAGCCGCCGACCGCCGCATCCAACTCGGCCTCAAGATCACCCAGGGGCTGGGCGCCGGCTCGCGCCCTGAGATCGGCCGCGCGGCAGCCGAAGAAACGCTCGACGAGATCATGGCCGCGCTCGAGGGCGCGCATATGTGCTTCATCGCCGCGGGCATGGGCGGCGGCACCGGCACCGGCGCTGCCCCGGTCATCGCCAAGGCTGCGCGAGACAAAGGAATCCTGACTGTCGGCGTCGTGACCAAGCCGTTCGCCTTCGAGGGTTCGCGGCGCGGCCGCTCGGCCGACGCCGGCATCGCCGAGCTGCAGCAGCACGTCGATACGCTGATCGTCATTCCGAACCAGAATCTGTTCAGGCTGGCCAATTCGGAAACGACCTTCAAGGAAGCCTTCGAAATGGCCGACGAGGTGCTCCAGCAGGGCGTCCGCGGGATCACCGACCTGATGGTCATGCCCGGCCTCATCAACCTCGACTTCGCCGACGTCCGCTCGGTTATGGGCGAGATGGGCAAGGCGATGATGGGCACCGGCGAGGCCGACGGCGACAATCGCGCCATCGAGGCGGCCGAAAAGGCGATTTCCAACCCCCTGCTCGACGGCGTCAGCATGAAGGGCGCCAAGGGCGTCATCATCTCGATCACCGGTGGCGAGGATATGCGCCTGATGGAGGTTGACGAGGCCGCCAGCCACATCAGGGAGTTGGTCGACCCGGACGCGAACATCATCTGGGGTTCGGCCTTCAACAACGATCTCGGCGGCAAGATCCGAGTGTCCGTCGTCGCGACCGGTATCGAGGCCGAAGTCGGCGCACAGCCACTACCGGCCAAGGTGTTCAGCTTCCCGGCGCGTCAGGGTGGGGCGGCGCCGGCCGCGGCACCGGCCGGGGAGATGCCCGAGGCCGAGGCCGAGGCCGAGTCTGAAGTCACTGCTGAGGACGACGAGGATGAGCTGTTGCTCGGCGCCGACGACATCCTGACCAGCCCGGTCAGCTCAGCGCCGATCGCGCCGCCCGAGGACGATGAGGCGAGTGACACTCCGACGGCGAGTGGCGGCACCTTGTTCGAGCGCATGTCGAACATCGCTCGCGGCGCTCCCAAGGCGCAGATCGACGAGGACGAGTCGGGCTACAAGCGCGATCCGATCGACATTCCGCGCTTCCTCAACCGGCAGAACAACCAGTAGGCTGACGGCGTATTGGAACGAAGGGCGGTCCGCTGGGCCGCCCTTTTTCGTTGCTGGCACACTCCCTGCCGCCTGCCTCGCACGGCTCACCGTAAACCCTCTAGCCAGAAACCCCGCGGCAAGATTCTCTGCCACACGGGAAGCGAATGATGCGGGGATCAATGCAATTTCGATTGGCGGGGGCGCTTGTCGCGCTGACCTGCGCGATCGCGGCGCCGGTGACGGCGCAGGGCAGCTACTCGGCGTACGACGAGAGCGCCTCGACCGCGCTCGCGCGCTACGTTCGCACGCTCGCTTCGGACCCCACCGACTTTCAGTCGCTGATTGGCGCCGGGCGGGCGGCGCTTGCCCTTGGCGATGCCCAGGCCGCCGCCGGCTTCTTCGCCCGGGCTGACGATGCCAATTCCAATAGTCCGTTGCCGCAGGCCGGAATGGGAGCGGTGTCGGTCGCCAACGGCGATCCGCAGACAGCGTTGCCCTATTTCCAGCGCGCGCAGCAACTCGGGGCGCCGCCTGCGACCTTTGCCTGCGATCGCGGCCTCGCTTATGATTTGCTCGGCCAGCAAGCCAAAGCGCAGGCCGATTACCGTGTAGCCCTTAACGGCCCGGACGGCGACGAAGCACGGCGGCGGCTCGCGCTCAGCCTGGCGATCAGCGGCGACCGCAACTCGGCACTGCAGACGCTGCCGTTCCGCGCGTCCGCGCGTTCATTTTTGCGCTGACCGGCGACAGCAATGCGGCGATGACGGCGATCAACGCCGCGATGCCGGGCAGCTGGGCGCGGGTCGCGCCGTTCGTCCAGCGGCTCCCGTCGCTGTCGGCGGGCCAGCGGGCAGCCGCGGTCAACCTCGGCATTTTCCCCGACACTGGCGACACTTCCTACGCATCCGCCACAACGCCGGCGCCACCGGCCGACCGGCTTGCCGATCTCGAAGCCCTGCTGCGCGCAGGTCCGCCGCAGCCTGCGGCTCAAGCGCCGGCGCCGCCAGTGCGGCTCGCCTACGCGCGACCGGCTAGCACCGCGCCGAGTTTCCAGCCGAAGATTTGGCTTCAACTGGCAAGCGGAACGGACGAGTCCGATCTTTCGAGCCGTTATGAGCGGCTGAAGTCGAAGAACCCGGACTTATTCGACGGCCTCAGGCCCTATGTTGCGCGGAACGCGGGCGGCGCGCGGCTGTTGGTCGGACCGTTCCGCGGCCGCTCGGATGCCGCGACGCTCGCCGAGGATTTTGAAACCGTCGGCATTCCGGCATCGAATTTCACGAATTCCCAAGCCGATCGGATTGCGCCACTTGCCGGGGAATGAAACTTCCTCCGCTTGTTGCATCCAGCCCCGAAAGATCGCGCGGACGGCTCCACGCCGAGGATAGCAGTGGCCCGCGCGGCCCCCGCGACGTCTTCCAGCGCGATCGCGATCGGCTGATCCACTCGGTCGCGTTCCGGCGCTTGCGCCACAAGACCCAGGTGTTCGTCGCGCCCGACGGCGATCATTATCGGGTGCGGCTGACGCATAGCCTCGAAGTCGCGCAGATCGGGCGGACGATGGCTCGTGCCCTAGGTCTCAACGAGGATTTGACCGAGGCTTTGTGCCTCGCACACGACCTCGGCCATCCCCCCTTCGGCCACGCCGGCGAGGATGCCTTAAGCGAGGCGTTGGCCGATGCCGGAGGCTTCGACCACAATGCCCACACAATCCGCATCGTCACCCGTCTGGAGACGCCCTATCCGGAGTTCGACGGGCTCAACCTCAGCTGGGAGGCGCTCGAAGGGCTCGCCAAGCACAACGGCCCCATCGTCGATCCGACCTGGGCGATGACCGAAGCGAATGCCGAGTGGGAGCTCGAGTTCGGAAGCTGGCCTGGCCTCGAAGCGCAAATCGCCGCGATCTCCGACGACATCGCCTACGACAATCACGACATCGACGACGGGCTTCGTGCGGGCCTGCTCGAGATTGAGGAGTTGATCGAGCTGCCGCTGGTTCGGCGTCTTTGGGACGCGATCGATCGGCGCCATCCCGGCCTCGCGCCGGAGAAACGGCAGTCTGCATTGGTCCGCGACATGATCGGGCACATGGTCGGCGACGTGCTCGCCGAAACCGAGCACCGCGTGCGAGAGGCGGGGGTGGAGACCATCGAGGAGGTCCGCGCGCTGGGCCGGCCGCTTGCCGGCTTTTCGGAGGCGCTGGCCGCGGAGGAGCGCGAGCTCAAGCGCTTCCTCTACAGCCGGCTGTATGATCTTGCCGAGCTCAGACCGATCCGCGTCGAGGCCGAACGGGTCGTCGCCGGCCTCGCCGCTGCCTATCGGGCTGACCCGGCGCTGCTGCCGATACGGTGGCAACGCGGCGGCGATGAGATTCAGCAGCTGCGTACGATCGGCGACTTCGTTGCCGGGATGACCGACCGCTTTGCGATTGCGCGTCACGAGGAACTGGTCGGGCCCGTGCGCCTCCCCGCGAGCCGCTTTTAAGGTTACGCTTCGGTAAATTCCGGCTTCACAGGCGGTTCAGGCGAGTTGAGCGATTTCCCGCGTCGAGGAGACGGGGATGCTTGTCGCTACGATTGCGCTCAACCGCTTCGGCCTCGGCGCCCGGCCGGACGACCAGCCGCCGAGCGATTCGAAGCGCTGGCTGCTCTCACAATTCGATCGCTTTGAGACGCGGCCGCAGGCGCTCGCTCAAGTGCCGGCGCGCGCGACAGTCGTTGCCCAGCTCGCCCAATATATCGAGGCGCAGCGGATTTTCGCCCAGGGCAAGCGGCAGTTGCAGCCACAAGCCGCGTCGGTGGCTGCGGGGCCAATGACCACAGGCGCAATGCCGCAGCAGGCGGACGCGCAGGACGCCGATCCGGCCAAGCGCTATCTGCGGCAAAACATCCGCCAAAACTATCTCGTCATGAGCTCGGCGCGGCTCGATTCGGCGCTCGCCAGCGACAGCCCATTCGTCGAGCGGCTGGTGCATTTCTGGGCCAACCATTTCGCGGTGTCGGTCGACAAGCTGCCGGTGATCGGGCTTGCGGGCCTGCTCGAGTTCGAAGCGATCCGCCCGCACGTGCTCGGACGATTCTCGGACATGCTGCTGGCGGTCGAGCAGCACCCGGCAATGCTCGTCTATCTCGACCAGGCGCAGTCGATCGGGCCGAATTCGCGCGCCGGTCAGTTCGCCGCCATGCGCGGCGGCAAGGCGCGCGGCCTCAACGAGAATCTCGCGCGCGAGATCATGGAGCTGCACACGCTCGGCGTGCGCACCGGTTACACCCAGGCCGACGTCACGGAGTTCGCCCGGGCGCTGACCGGCTGGACGGTCGGCGGAATCGGCGGCGGCCCGGGCGCGCGCATGCTCGGCAACGCACCGGCGGGTGAGTTCCAGTTTGCCGATCTGCTCCACGAACCGGGTGACCGGACGATCATGGGGAAGCGCTACGGCCAATCGGGCGAGGCGCAGGCGCGCGCGGTCCTGATGGACCTTGCCGCGAGTCCGGCGACCGCCAGGCATCTCGCGACCAAGCTCGCGCGCCACTTCGCCGGGGACGAGCCGCCGCCCGCGCTCGTCGACCGGTTGAGCAAGGCCTATCTCGCCAGCAACGGCGACCTGCCGACGGTCTATCGCGCGCTAATCGACTCGCCCGAGCCGTGGGCCGCGCAGCCGCTCAAGTTCAAAACTCCGTGGGAATGGTCGGTGTCGGCGCTGCGTGCGGTCGGATCGCGCGACCTTCCCGCCCAAGCCGCCGCTGGCCTGCTGAAGCAGCTCGGCCAGCCGACCTGGCAGCCGGGCTCACCCGCGGGATGGGACGATATCGCGGCGAGCGGGCGGCGCCCGAGGCTTTGGTCCTCCGCGTCGAGGCGGCGCAGCGCATCGCCGACAAGGCCGCCGCGACGGTAGACGCCCGAGCCCTCGCCGATAAGCTCTATCCGGGCTCGCTCAGCGAAAGCACGCGCACCGCGATCGCGCGCGCTGAAAGCCCCGCCGAGGGCCTCGCCCTTCTGCTCGTCAGCCCGGAATTCGTGAGGAGATGAACATGCTCTCGCGCAGGTCATTCATTGCCGCCGGAGGTGCTGCGGGCGCGCTCGCATCATTCGGCTTCCCAAAAATGGCGTTTGCGTGGGCAGCGACCGACCGCCGCTTCGTCTTCATCATCCAGCGCGGCGCCGCCGACGGCCTGCACATCGTCGCCCCGACCGGCGACCCGGTCTATTCGGGCCTCCGTGGCGACTTCGCCCAGGATCTCGCGACCGGAACGAAGCTCGGCGCCTTCTTCACCTTGCATCCGGCGCTGGCTGAGACGGCGAAGCTTTACGCGGCCAGGCAGGCGCTCTTCGTCCACGCGGTCGCTTCGCCCTATCGCGACCGCTCGCATTTCGACGGGCAGAACGTGCTCGAAACCGGAGGTTCGGCCGCTTACCAGCTACGCGACGGCTGGATGAACCGCCTGCTCGGCCTGCTTCCGGCCGACGAGGCCAAGGCGCTCGCTCTGTCGACCACCGTGCCGATGGCGCTGCGCGGCAGCCACGAAGTCTCCTCCTACGCCGAGTCGCAATTGGCGAAACCGACGGACGACCTGCTTATGCGGGTTAGCGGGCTGTACGCCTCCGACCAGCAGCTCCACGGACTGTGGAGCGCGGCGATGGACACAAGAATGAAGGCCGGCGACCCGATGCAGGCGGGCGGCGGGGGCCAGAATGGGGCCGCGATCGGCGCGCTTGCCGCCAGGATGCTCGCCGCAGACGGGGCGCGGATCGCGATGATCGAAACCAACGGCTGGGATACGCACTCAGGCCAGCGCGGCCGCCTCAATGCCCAGCTGCGCAGCCTCGATCAGACGCTCGCCGCGATGCAAACCGGGCTCGGCGCTGAATGGGCCAACACGTTGGTGATCGTCGCGACCGAGTTCGGGCGGACCGCAAAGCCCAATGGCACCGGCGGCACCGACCACGGCCAGGCGTCGGCGGCGATGCTGCTCGGCGGCGCGGTGCGCGGCGGAACGGTCATCGCCGACTGGCCCGGGCTCTCGGACAGCGCTCTTTACGAAGGCCGCGACCTCAAGCCGACGACCGACCTCGACGCACTGATCGCAGGGGCGGTGTCGCAGCATTTCGGGCTCGAACCGGGTCGGGTCATGGCGACCTTGTTCCCGGAGAGCCGCGGAAGCGTGTTCGCGCAGCCCTTGATCACCGCTTAACCTCTAAGCGGCGGTATTTTCTTAAGTTTTGGCCGCGATGCTCCACGCCGTGGGGTTCAGGCGGAAAATCGCGCGATCGGCGGCGACGTTTGCACTGGTGCTGAGCGCTGCCGCGCGCGCCGCGGAGCCCAGCGAACCACTCACCGTGACCAAGCTCGGCGATTCCGAAAGCAAGCTTCTGATCTCCACCGCGTCCGACACCATCGGCGCGCCCGGCGGCGACGCCGGTGAATTCAGCCGGGCGATCAGCAACGACGTTCGCGCGCAGCAGCAGTCGATCGAAGCGCGCTGCCAGTCGGCGGACCGGGCGAGCGGTCCCATCGCCGCCCGCTGGGCGTGGGAAGCCCGTTGCCGCTACCGGCGCTACTGAAGGCGCTTAGTCGACCGGCTTGTTGAGGCCGGCCCACAGCGCGACCGGCCCGCTGACGATCGTCGGGGCGTCGATCCGTTGCTGGCCGAGCATGATGGCTCCCGTGAAGCCGCACAGGAACCAAACAGCTAGCGCACCGAGGATGTACGGCTTCATCGCTTCCCTCCCAGCTTGATCGACCCGTGGGATAAGGCCGAAAATCTTACCAACCGGTGTCCGCAATGGGTGGAAAGCGGACGTTGGATGTCCTCGAAGCGATGGGTCTTCGACCTTAATCTCAGCGCTGCGTGCTATCTTTTGTCCCAAAGTTGGCCGCAAAATAATCGATCATTTCAGAGCTCTGCGTTCCCTGACGGAATCGCCGCTGCTCCTCGAAGTCGATGTCGGGTATGAGGTGGATGAACTGGTCTTCGGCGTACAACGAAATGAGTTTCTCCGGGTCCAAACCGCCGGCGCGCAGTCCGGTCATAGTGTTGGCCGCTTCGAGGGCTGCACCGATCATAACGTCGGCCAGTTGGACGGCTGGACTTGCCCTTGAATCGACCTGAGCGACTTCCGTCAGCTTGAGTGGAAACTTGACACTTGCGATCTCGGTTTGCCGAAACTCGATCTCCTCATCGTGATCGATGAATTGCTGCAGTAGGCCATGGTAGGTTTCGAGGTTCCGGGACTGGTCATGCTCCACCCGGTACGGCCCGTCGCTCATAATCTCCATGCGGCTGATAAGCGATTGCAAGACGACTATGGCGGCGTCCGTCGTCAAGTGCGGCGTCGCAATCGCCGACAGGCATTCAGGTGCGGCAAATTCGGCCAGCGGGCCGAGCGCTTCGGGAAACCTCTGCCAGTCAGTGCGCCGGGCGGCGGCAACCAGATCCCGCAGCGCATCTGGGCTCTTTTCCCTTGCTGCGCGCTGGAACGCAGCGAGGAGCGCCTCAAACTCTGCTTCTCCCAAGAGCGTCGCACCAGCGAACGCAAGGAGCGATCCCATCGCGTAGTTCTGTCCGTTTTGATAGAAATCGAAGCCACGGCCATAATAATAAGGCTCGACGGCGTAATCCAGGAACATGAGGATCAGCAAGAAGCGCTTGTCGCAGACATACGTAACACTCTTGTGACTGCTCAGTAACTCGCGAATCAGCGCAAGCAAGCGGGCGTGATTGGCCGGTCGCCGCGACAGTGCACGATATTTAAGCTCGGAGGCCTGGAGTTTCGGGAAATGGTCCTTGATCAGCCGCGCAGCGTCTTCGTTGCTTATTGCGATCGCGGTCGCGCCCTGAAAGGGCTGGTCGCGGTTAAGGAGGTCAAAGCCTGTGTAGCCGCTTTCGTCGATCCGGAAACACTCCACTTAACTTTCCGATGCCTTCTCATCCGCCTGGACGGTTCCGACGCAGCCTGCCTCCACCTGCGCCCTAATGTCTACACGGATCGAAGCAGACATACCGTCCCCGCACGTGACGCGGCGCGACCGCTGCGCTAGAGTCCCGCTTTCCGAATATTCCTGGAACGACATTGAGCCTCTACGCCCAATATGCCGCGCTCTTGGACGGAGTGCTCGACGACCTCGTCGCCGAGGGCGCGCTCCCGGCCGGCCTCGACCGCCGCAACGTGACGGTCGAGCCCCCGCGCGATCCGGCGCATGGCGACCTTGCGACCAATGCGGCGATGGTGCTTGCCAAGGCCGCGGGAACCAACCCGCGCGCGCTCGCCGAGCTGGTCAAGCCGAAGCTCGAAGCGATGCCGCCGTTCACTTCGGTGGAAATCGCCGGCCCCGGCTTCATCAATATCCGCCTGACGCCCGACGCCTGGCGCGACGAGCTGCGCACCATCCTCAGCAAGGCCGATGCTTATGGCCTTTCGACAGCGGGCAACAACGAGCGGGTGAACGTCGAATATGTCTCGGCGAACCCGACCGGGCCGCTGCACATGGGCCATTGCCGCGGTGCCGTCGTCGGCGACAGTCTCGCGCGCGTTCTCGAGGCCGCGGGCTTTCGGGTCACCAAGGAATATTATGTCAACGACGCCGGCGGGCAGGTCGATACGCTCGCGAGGTCGGTACACCTTAGGTACCGCGAGGCGCTGGGCGCGGATATCGGCGCCATCCCCGAAGGCATGTACCCGGGCGATTATCTGCAGCCGGTGGGCACGTTGTTGGCGGCGGAGTTCGGCGACCGGTTCGCCGAAGCACCCGAGGCCGAGTGGCTGCCGATTTTCCGCGAGCATGCCATCAAGGCGATGCTGGACCTCATCCGCTACGACCTCGGCCTGCTCGGCATCCACCACGATCTCTTCTCGTCCGAGGCCGAATTGCAGGAAAGCGGAGCGGTCACGGAGGCGATGGAGGTGCTTCGCGGCAAGGAATTGGTCTACGAAGGGACACTGGAGCGGCCGGAAAGTATCGATCCGCACGATGAGTGGGTTCCGGAGGAGCTAACGATCTTCCGCTCCACCGATTTCGGGGACGACAAAGATCGCCCCATGCGGAAACCTGACGGCACATGGACCTATTTCGGATCCGACGCGGCCTATCACTGGCAGAAAGCCAAAAGCGCCGACCATCTGGTCAATATCTGGGGCGCCGATCACGCCGGAACGGTCAAGCGGGTGCAGGCCGCCGTCAAAGCGCTGACCGACGGCCGCGTCGACCTCGACGTCAAGCTGGTGCAAATGGTGCGGCTGTTCCGCGGCGGCGAACCGGTCAAAATGAGCAAGCGCTCCGGCGATTTCGTCACGCTCGCCGAGGTCGTGGAGGAGGTCGGCCGCGACGTCGTCCGCTTCATGATGCTGACCCGCCGCGCCGACGCGCCGCTCGACTTCGACTTCATGAAGGTGGTCGAAGCCTCGAAGGACAATCCGGTCTTCTATGTCCAGTATGCGCACGCGCGGATCAGCTCGTTGAAGCGCAAGGCCGCCGACGCGGGCGTCGACCTCGCCGGCGATGCCGATTTGTCGCTGCTCGACGATGAGGAGCTCGGGCTGGTCAAGCGCGCGGCGCAATATCCTCGGGTGATCGAGAGCGCGGCCATGGCCCACGAACCGCATCGCATCGCCTTCTACCTCTACGATCTCGCGGCCGAGTTCCACGCTTTGTGGAATCGCGGCAACGACGACCCGTCGCGTCGCTTTCTCGTTGAAAATAATCCACAACTTTCACGTGCGCGGCTGGAACTCGCGATGGGAATCGCGCAAATCATCCGAAGCGGCCTCGATCTGATGGGGGTCGCTGCGACCGAGGAGATGCGTTGATGAGCCGTGTTGAGGCGGCGGCCGCAATGGACCGGCTGCCGTGGCTGGCCGACGAACCGGAAGTGAGAGCATCGCGGCGTCGCGGCGTGAGTGCGATCGGATGGATACTGGCCGTAGTCCTGCTGGTCGGCGCCGTCGCTTTCTGGCTGGGTTCTCGCGGCGTTGAAGTGCAGCGACTGCCGAGGGCGGTCTCACCCCGGACGACTGCCACCGTCCGGCTGCCCGCGCCGCGGCCGGTCGTGCCAGCGCAGCCCCAAGTCACGATCCATCGAGTGCCCGAGGTTGCGCGCCGCCGATCCCGGTGATCGAGTCGACACCGCCGGTGATCCGGACTCCTGCCAAGACGATTTTGGCGCCACGCGAGGCTGCGCAAGTTGCCCCTTCCGTTGCTGAGCCGCCGAAGCCTGTCGAAGTTGCCCCACCGCAGCCTTGGCCGGTGCGGGTGATCGAGGGCGCCGATGGCCGGCTGGTGCGCATCGGGGCCTTCAACTCGGTGCATCAGGCGAAGCGCGGCTGGTGGGCGATCGTTCGGGTCAATCCAGCGCTGAAGCACCTGCCGGCCCTGGTCGTTCCGGTGCAATCGCTGCGCGACGGTCGGGTCTATTACCGGCTGCAGATGGGCACCACGTCGCAGGCGCACTCCACCGTCCTGTGCCAGCGCATGCGGATGATCGCCGAGCCCTGTGTCGTTATCGAGATCGCGCGATGAGCGACGATCGGGCGTTCGACGAGCCGCTGCCGTGGCTGACGCCGGTCGAGGACGAAGACGAGCCGCGCGGGATTTCCGCCCGGAAGATGCTGGCGGCGCTGATGGTCGTC
>WNFM01311305.1_pt3 | contig 14881 bp, 13 predicted proteins | sample 5400271 | NCBI WGS metagenome assembly WNFM01 (sample SAMN13153352, study PRJNA577476) | soil metagenome | isolation source: 60 cm saprolite on Douglas fir-dominated hillslope | place: USA:California | collected 2013-09-17 | reverse complement strand
ATGGAACGCCGTCTTGCGCAATGGAATGGCGGGCAGGGCTTTCCCTCAATCCGCGTGGATTGGCTCAAGCGCGCGGCCGGCCTTGGCGAAACGCTGCGCGTGCGGCTGCCCGAGCGCGAACTTTCGGGGCGCTTTCAGGATCTCGATAACGCTGGGCGCCTTTTGCTGGAGCAGGACGGCAATGTCGTCCCAATCACCGCCGGCGAAGTCTTCAGCTTTGGTGGGCAATGACCAAATCGCGCTGCCACATACCTTGTTCCCCTGGGGCCCCGCTTTCGCGGGGACGAACGGGTAAAGGGAAGCGAACCTGATGGCGAGCCAGCAGCAAGATCTGGTGTTCGCGCCGCTTGGCGGCGTCGGCGAGATTGGCATGAATTTGTCGATCTACGGTGTCGGCGACGAACGCCGGCGCACCTGGATGGCGGTTGATTTAGGCGTGTCGTTTGCAGCCGAAGAGCATTTGCCGGGCGTCGATCTGATTCTTCCCGACATTCGGTATCTGGTGGAGGAGCGCAAAAACCTCGTCGGGCTGGTCCTGACGCACGCGCATGAGGATCACTACGGGGCGCTGATCGATCTGTGGCCGCGACTGAAAGTACCGATTTATGCGACGCCATTCACCGCCGCGTTGCTCGAAGCGAAATGCGCGAACGAGCCGGGGGCGCCGAAAATTCCAGTAACCATCGTCGGGCTCGGCAGCCGGTTCAATGTCGGACCATTCGACATCGAGCTCGTGACGATGGCGCATTCCATCCCCGAATCGAATGCGCTCATTATCCGGACACCCGGCGGCACCGTTCTGCATACGGGGGACTGGAAAATCGATCCGACGCCGATTCTCGGTGACCGTACGGACGAAAAGAAACTGCGCGCGCTGGGCGAGGAGGGCTGTCTCGCGCTTGTCGGTGATTCAACCAACGCCGTGCGTGAGGGCCGATCGCCGTCCGAAGCGGATGTCGCCAAAACGATTACGGAACTTGTTAAAACTGCGCGCGGACGGGTGGCGGTTACGACATTTGCGTCCAATGTCGCCCGGCTACGAACGGTCGCCGACGCTGCCAGGGCGACCGATCGCGAGGTTGTCGTGATCGGGCGCGCCATGGAACGCGTTGTGCAGATCGCGCGCGAAACCGGTTATCTCGATGGCGTCCAGGACTTTCGCCCGGTCGATGCCTATGGATATCTGCCGCCGAACAAGGTCGTAGCGCTTTGCACGGGGAGCCAGGGCGAACCGCGAGCGGCGCTTTCGCGCATCGCGGAGGATCAGCATCCGGAGGTGACGTTCTCGCACGGCGACCGGGTGATCTATTCCGCCCGTACCATTCCCGGCAATGAGAAGGCCGTCGGCCGCGTCATCAATCTGCTGATCGAGCAGGGCATCGAAGTGATTACAGATCGCACACATCTCGTGCATGTGTCGGGCCACCCGCGCCGGGCCGAACTGGAGGAGCTGATCGGCTGGGTCAAGCCGAAGGTTGTCATCCCGGTCCACGGCGAGGCGCTGCATCTGCACGAGCACGCGGCGCTCGCGCGCCGATGTGGCGTGCGCGAAGTCTTGCAATGCCGCAATGGCGATCTGGTGCAGTTGGCACCGCAAATCCGCCTCATCGATGAGGTTCCGGCCGGCCGCCTCTACAAGGACGGCAGGATCCTGGTCGAAGCCGATTCCCGGACCGTCGCCGACCGCAAGCGGCTAAGCTTTGCGGGCGCTGTTTCTGTTGCAATTGTCATCACCGAAAAGGGCGAGATGGTCGACGATCCGTCCCTCGATCTGATGGGCATTCCAGACCGCGACCGCGAGGGAGGTTCCATGCACGACGCCGCGCACGACGCGGTGATCGAAACCTTCGATTCACTGCCGCGCAACCGCCGGCGCGACCCCGATGCGGTTGCCGAAGCGTTGCGCCGCGCCGTGCGGGCAGCGATCGCCGAACGTTGGGGTAAGAAGCCGATGTGCCGTGTGCACGTCTTGACGGTATGATTTCAAAACACTCGTCATTCCGGGGCGCTCGCATCGCGGGTGAACCCGGAACGACGAAAAGTTTGCCAGTGCCTATGATGTCGGCACCAGTGTAGGGAACAGTCATGATTGGTCGTCTCAATCACGTCGCTATCGCGGTGCGCGACATTGCCAAGGCCGCCAATGTTTATCGTGAAACCTTGGGCGCCGAAGTCTCGGCGAAAGTCCCTCAGCCTGACCATGGCGTTTCCACGGTGTTCATTACGTTGCCGAACACCAAGATCGAATTGCTCGAGCCGCTCGGCGAGGGGTCGCCGATCGCCAAGTTTCTGGACAAGAACCCCGATGGCGGGATTCACCACCTCTGCTACGAGGTGCCTGATATCCGCAGCGCGCGCGACGCGCTCAAAAAGCAAGGCGCGCGCGTGCTCGGCGACGGCGAACCGAAGATTGGGGCGCATGGCAAGCCGGTGCTGTTCCTCCATCCGAAGGACTTCTGCGGCACACTGGTCGAGCTTGAGCAGGCGTAAGCTCGATGAGCATTAGTACGATCATCGCGATCTATTTTCTGATCTGGTGGCTGACGCTGTTCGCTGTGCTGCCCTGGGGCGTCCGCAATCAGGAGGAAAGCGGTGAGATTGCACCCGGCACCGATCCTGGGGCTCCGGCAATCCACCGCGTCTGGAGCAAGCTTGGCTGGACCACGCTGGTGGCCACGGTCATTTTCGTCATCTTGTATGTGATCTATTCGCGGGGCCTCATACCGTATGACTGGCTGATGGCCATTTCGGGTCCGGCACGCCATTAGGCCGCGCGGAACGACGCTCACAAAAAAAGAGCAGGGCTCAAAGCCCTGCTCGATGTACTGATTGGTCCCTTTACCCCATTTTTTGCCACGTGGGGGCGGCTGCGTTTGACGCGCCTGGGACTTGCTAAACCTCCCAAGACTTGGACCGCATTCCGGAACCGGTCTTGCTGCCGGTACCCGACCGTACGGACTGGAGCGACGCTAGCTGATCGGCATCGGCCTGTCACCAGCGTTTCTGCTTTAGCGCTCGATCACGATCGGGGCGTCGAGCACGATGGGTTCACCCCGCACCGGCGTAACGATGACCCGTACGGTCCAGATCCCGGGCGCTGCAAGCTCCGCCGCACGAACCAGCCAGTTTCCATCGGTTTGTTCGACCGCTGCCCTGTCGGGGGCTTGAACGCCTCCCTTGGGCGGGTCGAGACCCTTAGGCGGATCGAGACTAAGACGTACGTCCTTTGCCGGGAACCGGGAGAAATCCTCGCGCGATACGCGTATCGTCACCTCGGCCTGTCCGGCACGGCCCGGGTCGATCGTCACGTCCGCCATGGCCTCCGCCGTGTGGATATGAACGTACGCGGCGTCAGGCGGGATGGCCGTGGCTGTTGGATGCACGTGGGCGGACGGCGGCAAGGTTCCGAGCATGCCGACGAACAGCAGGATGCACAGGCCGAGGCCGATTTCGGCGAGACTATTGCGCTCAAGGGCGCGCAGCGCGCGCAGATCCGGCAATCGCGGCGTTAGGTAAAAGCGATTCACCGTGGCGGTGGCGACCATCGCGACGAACAAGCCGATCTTGAGTGCCACCAATCGCCCATAGTCGGTTGCCAGCAGATCCCGGGGACCGCCGACCAGATTCCAGCTGTTGACGATCCCACTCGCGAGCAAAGCACCGACGCTCAGGATCCCGAGAACCGAGAACCGGTGCGTCATGCGGATTGCAAATTTGGGCCAGGTCCGCTCCTCGGAAAGACCTGCATGCCGCAGCACTAAGATGAAGGCGGGCAAGCCGCCGAGCCATGCGCCAGCGGCCGTAAGATGGACCATGTCTGAGATGAGGTGGATGTTTCCGGCAGCGCCCGGTGTCGCTCCGGCGTGACCGACGAGCGCCGGCAGCGCCATCAATCCGGCTGCGGCCGCAAGCTGAATAGTGCGCATGGCGGGCCACGGCAGCAGCAAACCGAGCAGGAGTGCCAGGAGCAGACGCGCGCACCACACGATGCCGAAGCGCGTATCGGCAAGAACCGGCCACACGCCGCCATGCAGGCAGATATCGGCGAGCGATGCACCGAGTAGGTCGGATGCGAGGAGAACCAGCCAGGCGGCACCGGACAGGACTGCCAGAGCGAGCGCGCCCCACGTCACCATGACGAGCTGGCGGCGCAAAATCGCGAAGCCTGCCGGCCCGCTTTTTCGCGAGGCGGGTTCGGCCACCAGCACAATGAATCCAGCCGTGCCCGATGCAACGGCGGTCGCGGCGAAATGGACACAGCGTACAAAGACCAGCGGGTCGGCAATCACGGTGCGTCCTCGATTGCTGCGCTTATTGTCCGACCCGGAATGTGAAGTCCCCCTCCGTGCGGTGCGTATCCACGGACAAGACTCGCCAGATCACTTTGTACGTTCCCGGCGGCAAGGTCTTGAGCGGTACGCGCAGCTGGGTGCCGTTGCCAGCAACGCTGGCCTTGCCCGCATTCACCGTCGCGCCCTGCACATTGCGCACGTCGATCGAACTGAAAGCCTGTTCAAGTTTTTCTGTGAACCAGAGCGTCACTTCCTTCGGAGGCTGGGCCACGGTGCTGCCGACCTTCGGCACAGCGTGGTCGAGATGGGCGTGGGCGAAGGCGCTGGCCGTTGCCGCCAGGAGGAGGGCGATGGTTGTGATGACAACGTGCATGGCTAGCGACCGAAGGCCGGCCTCCCTGTGTTGATGTTGTTTGCGAAAATCGGGCGCCCCAGTGTGTTCGGGAAGATATCGTCGAGGAAGAAGTGCACCTGTCCGATGACACCGACGCTGGGGCCACTTTGCCGGTTCACCGGGATCATCGCCTCGATCGCCACTTGAAATGTATTTCCCGCATAGATGATGCCCGGATTGATGGTGCCGGTTGTGACCGTGCCGGAGGTCGCCGTATTCGAAACGGGCGTTTGCAGCGAAGCCTCGACAATCGGGATCAGCCGGTTCACGAAATCGGGCAGGCCGAGATCGACGACGGCGGATTTTAGATAAGGCATGCTGTACTGGAGCGTCGCGCCCCAATTGAGGACGCGCGGATTTAACTCGGTATCGATGGCTTGCTCGCCGGTGTCGGGATCGATGGACGCCGTCGTGACGTGCGAGACGCCCGGAATTGAATACCCGACCTGTCCAGTGATGGCGAAGGGGCGTGCCCAGTTCAGGCTTGGGGGCAAGTCTCCGAAGCCTTTGCCGAAATAGACCGTTGGCGTGTAGACGGTGAATCGTTCGGCGCCCACGTCCTGGGCGCCGCTGCCGCCCCATTCGATCGAAAGCCCGGCCGACATGACAAACTCATGCTCGGCATTCTTGAACAGGCGGTACTTGAACGTCGTTTCCAGGTTCTGGAAACCCCGTGCGCCGTTTATCGTCGGGCCGCCGGGCGCATAGAGCCGCGACCAGGTTGGCGTGAAGGAGACGGCGAAATCCTCGGTGATGCGTTTCGAGAATTCGCCGGAGATGTCGAGCTGCTTGAAGGACGGGTCATCGCCGGTTTTCGAGAATGAGATGGTTGGCAGCGCGAGTTCGTCGTTCACGCCAGGGTCGTCGATGGCGAGTGTCGCGGGAAAAAACCGGTTACCGACGATTTCGTGCGCGCGCGCCGGAACAAACGCGGCAAGCGCGGCCGAACCGGCGCAGAGCGCGGCGCGCAAATTGCGGGACAACATTGGAAAGGCTCCCTTTCGCTATGACTGCATAAAAGGCCGCGATAGGCGGCCATGGCGTCACGCGAAAGACGGAGGACCTCGGGCGGAATGCGAATGAGTGGCAACTGGATCGCATCGTGCGAGATTGCCCGGGCGAAGGACGAGCAGGACGTCTGCGGGCCCAAGCCGACTGAGCAAAGCCGCATCGACCGTTGGCGGCGCTGCAGCGGTGCACAAATTACAGTGGTCGCAGGCATGAGCGGGCAGGAGGTGCGATTGGTCCGGGGCCTGATCGGCGGACGCCGCATCGAGGCCACTGTGGCAGATGATACTGAAGGGGTCGGGGGTGCCAACGGCTTGTGCAGGTGCGACGACGCCCCACAGAATCGTGTGCAGGGCGATCGCAATGACCGCCGTAACGCTGATGGCCCGCCTGATCCGCGCCCGCATAGGCCGATTATCCGCTCCCGGAGATCGAAATCTCCCACCCTCTAAGAACGTCCGCAACAGCCAAATATTCCCGAAAAACGTGGCGTTTCAGACATTTCCGCCCGGAAGTTAAGCCAAATTTCACTCCTGGATTCGTATGGTTAACCCAGTCTGAACAGGCCTGCAGCCTGAAAATCAGGGGGCGTGACATGTGCGGGATCGCCGTTGCGATCGATTGGCCCGAGGCCGAAGCCACTGTCGGACGCCTCATCGACGGCATTTTGCATCGTGGCGACGTGACCGACCCAATCGCGGTTCTGCGCAAAGATACGGCCATGGCGACGCGTCGGCTTCGCATTGTCGATGCCGAGCACGCAGTCCAGCCCCAGGTCTCGTTCAATTCGCGCCTTGCGGTCGCCTTCAACGGTGAAATCTACAACTACCTCGAATTGCGACGCGAACTCGCCGACCTCGGCGTCGAATTTAAAACAGAGTCCGATACCGAAGTTCTGGCCAATGCGCTGCAAGTGTGGGGCTATCGTGCGCTCGAGAGACTCGTCGGCATGTATGCTTTTGTCGCGGTCGATCTGGCGAACGGGGAATTTCTCGCAGCCCGCGACCCGTTCGGGGTCAAGCCGCTCTACATCATTCAATCCGGCACGCGGTATCTTTTCTGCTCGGAGATGCGGCCGCTGCTGAAAACCGTACCGGTGGGCGACGTCATGTTGCTGCCGCCGGGCTATGCGCTGTCCCGCAAGACCTGCGCGCGCTTTAAATCGCCGATATACCCGCGCGCCGATGTGCCGGTGCATCACGACCCGCATAAGCTCGACAGCATCCTGTCGGAAGCCGTGCAGTCGCGGCTGCCGGCTGGCTTGCCGGTCGCGACGTTGTTCAGCGGCGGCATCGACAGCACGCTGATCGCCCATTACGCGCGGCAATTCCGTCCTGAGGCGCCTGGCTATTTCGTCGGCGGCGAGGCTGCGCCGGACTATCGCTATGCTGCCGAATATGCCGATCGAACGGGCTTCGATTTGCGCATGGTCCCGTTCGAACCGGACAGCGACGAGGTATTTGCCTCGATCGGTCATGTCGTCGAGGTCACAGAATCTTTCGAGCCCAATCTTGTGCGCGGTGCGGTCTGCTCGTTGCTTGCGGCAGAGCAAATGCATCGCGATGGCTTTCGCGTAGCGCTGTGCGGGGAGGGCGCGGACGAACTCTTCTGCGGTTACCCGCCGCTTGAGGTTGCTTTTCATCAAAGTGATGCCGACGGCCGCCCTGTCCGGGACGAGTGCCTCGACCTGATGCATCGCGTGAGCTTGCAACGCGTTGACCGCTGTTCGATGCGTCATCAAGTAGAAACACGCGAACCGTTTCTCGACCCGTCGGTCGTCAAATACGCGTTGAACGTCGATGCAACGGCGCTGGTGCGCGAGATCGACGGTTTGCCGCGCGGAAAAGCGGCGCTGCGCGATCTCTACGATCTTTATCCCGACACGTTGCCGTCGTCGATCCGCGACCGGACGAAAGTGCCGTTCGGAGAGGGTGCAGGCCTCGACGTCTCGCCGCAGGATTCGGGCTGGAAGGCTCGCTTCAATGCGGCAATATCTGACGCCGACCTGGTCGAAGGTCAGCGGCAGTTCGACGGCTTCAATGTTCAGTCCAAGGAAGAGCTTTTTTACATCCGCAAGCTGGCCCAAGCGATCGACATTTCGCGCGTGCCACATTTGCGGGACCGTGCGTGGATTTCCTTCCCCGTCCTGCAAAACCTGCAAAAGCTCAAGGCCTTCGCGCATTTCAGTCTATAGATGCGCTGATCGGGGCTTGTCTTTTCGCGGCTGATCCGCTTTCTCTGAGGCTGTCGCCCTCGAATCCAGCAAGATATCCATGCGCCTGTCCCGCTATTTTCTGCCCATCCTGCGCGAGACCCCGAAAGAGGCGGAAATCGTCTCGCATCGGCTGATGCTGCGCGCCGGCATGATGCGGCAGGAGGCCGCCGGCATTTATGCCTTTCTGCCGCTCGGCGCTCGCGTGCTGCAAAAGATTTGCCAGATCGTGCGCGAGGAGCAGAACCGCGCCGGCGCCATCGAAGTGTTGATGCCTACAATTCAGTCGGCCGACCTCTGGCGCGAGAGCGGACGCTACGATGCCTACGGGAAGGAGATGCTGCGCATCAAGGACCGGCACGAGCGAGACATGCTCTATGGGCCGACCAACGAGGAGATGATCACGGAAATCTTCCGTGCCTACGTCAAGTCGTACAAGGACCTGCCGCTCAATCTCTATCACATCCAGTGGAAATTCCGTGACGAGGTCCGCCCGCGCTTTGGCCTGATGCGTGGACGTGAATTCCTGATGAAGGATGCGTATTCGTTCGATCTCGACCAGGCGGGCGCGACGCATTCCTATAACAAGATGTTCGTCGCGTACTTGCGCACCTTTGCGCGCCTGGGTCTCAAATCAATCCCGATGCGCGCGGAGTCAGGGCCGATTGGCGGAAATCTGTCGCACGAATTCATTATCCTCGCGCAAACCGGCGAGTCGGAAGTCTTTTGTCACAAGGACTATCTCGACATGACGGTGCCGCCGGCGGATGTGAATTTCGACGATGTTGCGGGCTTGCAGGGCATCGTCGACAAATGGACGTCTCAATATGCCGCCACCTCGGACATGCACGATGCAGCGGCCTTCGCGAAAGTGACGGCCGACAAGCAGGTGTCGGCGCGCGGCATCGAGGTCGGCCATATTTTCTATTTCGGCACCAAGTATTCCGAGCCGATGAAGGCGACGGTGACCACGCACGACGGCAAGGAGGTGCCGGTGCATGGTGGTTCCTACGGCATCGGTCCGAGCCGACTTGTTGCCGCCATCATCGAAGCCTCCCATGACGATGCGGGAATCATCTGGCCCGAGCCGGTGGCGCCGTTCAAAGTGGCGATCCTGAACCTGAAGCAGGGCGCCTCGGAAACAGATGCTGCCTGTGAGCAGCTTTATCGCGACCTCACGGCGAAGGGGGTTGAGGTGCTCTATCATGACGTCGACGAGCGCCCCGGCGCCAAATTTGCCACGGCCGATTTGATCGGCGTCCCGTGGCAGGTGCTGGTTGGCCCGCGTGGGCTGGCGGAGGGCAAGCTTGAGATCAAAAAACGCTCCGACGGCAGCCGGGAAAACCTCAGCCCCGCCGCGGCACTCGATTTGCTGTCGCGCTAGGTGCGGAAGCGCCTGCGTTGCGATTTTATCGTTGGTAAGCGAATAATCCTGTGTGTTGGCAAGGGCTTTAATCTCGCGCCAAGGGCACGAATCCGCCAAAATCATCTGAACAGTCGAGCGCGGGAACCCATCATCGATGACCGAGCCCAACGGGACGCGGCCCTTTTCCCCGTTCGAGTGGATGCTGTCGCTGCGCTACTTGCGGGCGCGGCGCAAGGAAGGATTCATCTCGGTGATCGCCGGGTTCTCCTTCCTCGGCATCATGCTCGGCGTTGCAACGCTCATCATCGTCATGGCGGTGATGAATGGATTCCGCAAAGAGTTGCTAGATAAAATTCTCGGGCTTAATGGCCATTTGCTGATCCAGCCGCTGGAAAAGCCTCTCACGGATTGGGACGAGGTCGCCGCGCGCGTTGCAGGCGTGCCGGGTATCCGCCTCGCCGCGCCGATCGTCGAAGGACAGGCGCTTGCGTCGTCCCCGTTCAATGCGGGCGGCGTCCTGATCCGCGGGATTCGGCTGAAAGATCTCGAAGGGCTGCCGTCCGTTGCCAACAACATCAAGCAGGGCACGCTCAAGGGCTTCGACGATGAGCAGGGGGTTGCGATCGGAAGACGGCTCGCCGACCAGCTTTCGCTGCGCTCGGGCGATAACATCACGCTCGTGGCGCCGCGCGGCGCCGTGACACCCATGGGCACGACTCCGCGCATCAAGGTCTACAAGATTGCCGCGGTGTTCGAGATCGGCATGTCGGAATACGACAACGCCATGGTGTTCATGCCCCTGAAGGAAGCGCAGGCTTACTTCAATCGCGCTGGCGATGTTACCGCGATCGAGATCTATACCGACAATCCGGATCGCGTGGATCGCTATCGCAAGGCGGTGCAGGACGCCGCACAACGGCCGATCTTCATGATCGACTGGCGGCAACGCAACGCCACGTTCTTCAATGCGCTTCAGGTCGAGCGCAATGTGATGTTTTTAATTCTGACGCTGATTGTCCTTGTCGCTGCGCTCAACATAGTTTCCGGCTTGATCATGCTGGTGAAGGATAAAGGTCAGGACATTGCCATCTTGCGCACCATGGGCGCCACTCAAGGCGCCATTATGCGTGTGTTCCTGATCACCGGCGCCTCGATCGGCGTGGTGGGCACCATAGTCGGCTTCCTCCTGGGCGTGATCATTTGCCTCAATATCGAGAGCATTCGGCAATTCATGTCCTGGCTCACGAATACGGAGCTGTTCTCGCCGGAGCTCTATTTCCTCTCGCATCTGCCGGCCGACATGGATTCCGGTGAGACCACCGCGGTCGTCGTGATGGCGCTCATGCTGTCGCTGCTTGCCACGCTTTATCCGTCGTGGCGGGCTGCTCGCCTCGATCCGGTGGAGGCGCTGCGCTATGAGTGAGACCTTGACCGCCGAGGAGGTGGAGGTGGCGCAGCAGCAACGGCCGCAGCCGCAGCAGGCCGAAGACGTTCCTATCCTGTTTCTGCACGATGTCGAGCGCCACTACCGCCAGGGCGAAGAAACAGTGCACGTGCTCAATGGCGTCGAGCTTGCCCTCTGGAGCGGGCAGTCGGTGGCGCTGGTTGCGCCTTCCGGCGCCGGCAAGTCGACACTCCTGCACATCGCCGGCCTGCTCGAGCATCCCGACCATGGCGAGGTCTATGTCGACGGCCGTTCGACGGCGATCCTGGCCGACCATGAGCGTACCCGGATTCGCCGCAACGAGATCGGCACTGTCTATCAATCCCACCACCTGCTGCCGGAGTTTACCGCGCTGGAGAACGTGCTGCTGCCGCAGATGATCCGCGGCCTCAAGCGTTCGGAGGCCAGAACGCGTGCGGTGGAGCTGCTCGACTATCTGGGCCTCGCAGGGCGCCTGAATCACCGTCCGGCGGAGCTTTCCGGCGGGGAGCAGCAACGTGTCGCAATTGCGCGCGCTGTCGCAAATGCGCCCCGCATCCTCCTCGCCGACGAGCCGACAGGAAATCTCGACGTGCACACGGCCGAACACGTTTTCAACGCGTTATCGCAGCTCGTGAGCGCATCGGGCCTCGCCGCCATCATCGCCACTCACAACATGGATCTTGCCGCCCGTATGGACCGCCGGGTGACGCTGCTGGAAGGGAAGATCGTCGAGATGGCTTGAGGAGCGGCGGTTTGGAACCGAGGCTTCCTGCCAAAAACGTCATGCTGTTCCTCATTTTTTGGCTGAGGATATATAACCTAACAATTGAAATAGTTGCGTTATTTTAGAAGAGGCAGCGCCCTTGGGTAGTGGGTCAGGAGCGGCGGAAAAAAACTGGAAGTGAAAGGGCCGCCAGTTGACGCGGTTTAGCCACTGGCCGCCGCATCGCCGAGCCCTGTGAGAGCTTTAGCGCAAAGCCGATCCGGATCGCGCTCGCCCTGCTTGGCCATCGCAATAATACGTTGGGCAATGACTTCATTCACGATGTGGGGCTGACCGGTATCGTGAAGCGATGCACGGGCCTTGTCATAGGCCTCGCAAAGCAGCTTGACCGTCTCTGGTTCGAACGCCGTAGATTGAAATAAATCTATAATGTTCGACATCGAACATACCTATAACAACCCGGCGATTTACTTTGTCACCGCAGCTCTCAATTAGCGAGTTAAACATTCGCAAAATTAGTTCTTGCTTAAATCAGGTCCCGGCGCGCCCGCCACAATTGAAAATGACCCACTACCCGCCCTTGACTCAGGAACAAAGACTGAACTATGTTCCCTCTCTGTTCCGGGGAGAGAACCATGAAAGCCATGTTCAAAGCAGTACTTCAGGAGGCCGCCGCGTTGGCGTCGCTGTCGTTATTCGTCGGAATGATCGCCATCTGGACCCAGTTGCTGGGAAATCTGTGACCGCTCTAAGTTGCCGTGGCGTTTCAGCCGTCATGCCCGGCCCTGTGCCGGGCATCCACGTCTTTAGCCACGTGCCCATCCGAAGGCGTGGATGGCCGGAACAAGTCCGGCCATGACGCAGTGCGGCCCTGCGAAAAGCGGGCATAGCGGCCGCCACGAGACCATTGAGAGTGGACGCGGGTGCTGACTATCCCCACTCTGGGGGCAACAAGGAATCATCCAAGTTTCGAGCAGACCATGGCCGGCCTCGATTTCGTGCACTTGCACGTGCACTCGTCCTATTCGCTGCTGGAAGGCGCGCTGACCATTGCGCGCCTCGCAGAGCTGGCGAAAGCCGACCACGAGCCCGCGTTGGCGCTGACCGATACCGACAACATGTTCGGGGCGCTGGAGTTCTCCGAGAAGCTCGCGGGCTACGGCATCCAGCCCATTGTCGGCTGCGCACTCGCCATCGATTTTGGCGACACTGAGCATGGGTCTCGCAACGCGAACGCCCGGCCCGAACAAGCGCGCGTCGTGCTGCTCGCAGCGCACACCGAGGGTTATCGCAGCCTGATGCGGCTCAACTCGCGCGCCTTCCTCGATACGCCATCGAATGAACCGCCGCGGCTCAGGCTTGAATGGCTGGAAGGCGAGACGGCGGGCGTCATTGCGCTCACCGGCGGCCCAGGTGGCCCACTCGATGGCGCAATCGCCGCAGGCCAAAGCCATCTCGCCGCAACGCGCCTCGATGCCCTGCTCAAATTTTTCGGCGACCGGCTCTACATCGAACTACAGCGCCACGGCACGGCGGATGAGTGCCGCACCGAGCCGATGTTGATCGATTTCGCCTACAGCAAAAGCGTGCCGCTCGTCGCCACCAACGAGGCTTATTTCGCAACGGCGCAAGATTACGAAGCACACGACGCGCTGATCTGCATTGCCGAAGGCCGGCTGCTTGCGGACAGCGACCGTCGCCAGCTGACGCCCGAGCATCGCTTCAAGAGCCGCGCCGAGATGGTTGCGCTGTTCGCCGATATGCCCGAGGCGGCCGCCTCGACCGTCGAGATCGCGCAACGCTGCGCATTCCGACCCCGCACGCATCAACCGATCCTTCCGCGTTTCTCGGTCGGCGATAGCGGCACGGCGCCCGACGAGGCGAGCGAACTGCGCAAGCGCGCGGAGGAGGGGCTCGAGCGCCGCCTCGAAACCGCGGGCGTCGCGCCTGCGCACACCGTCGATGAATATCGCGAACGGCTCGACTTCGAGCTCGGCGTCATCGCGGGAATGAAATATCCGGGCTACTTCCTCATCGTTTCCGACTTCATCCAATGGGCGAAGAAACAAGGCATACCCGTTGGTCCGGGACGCGGATCGGGCGCGGGCTCGCTTGTTTCATACGCGCTGACAATTACCGACCTTGATCCAATTCGTTTCGGCCTGCTGTTTGAGCGCTTCCTCAATCCCGAACGCGTATCGATGCCGGACTTCGATATCGATTTCTGCCAGGACCGCCGTGACGAAGTGATCCGCTACGTGCAAGAGCGTTATGGCCGCGATCAGGTCGCGCAAATCATCACCTTCGGTACGTTGCAAGCGCGGGGCGTGCTGCGCGACGTGGGACGCGTTCTGCAAATGCCTTATGGACAGGTCGATAAGCTCTGCAAGCTGGTGCCGCAAAACCCGGCCTCGCCGATCTCGCTCAAACAGGCGATCGAGGGCGAGCCTCGCCTGCAAGCCGAACGCGACGGCGATGCGGTGGTCAAGCGCGCCTTCGACATCGCGCAAAAACTCGAAGGGTTAAATCGCCACGCTTCAACACATGCCGCAGGCATCGTGATCGGCGACCGCCCCCTGTCAGAGCTTGTGCCGCTCTACCGCGATCCGAAATCCGACATGCCCGTTACCCAGTTCAACATGAAATGGGTGGAGCAGGCAGGCCTCGTGAAGTTCGATTTCCTCGGCCTGAAAACGCTCACGGTCTTGCAAACGGCCGTTGCGCTGGTGAAACGGCGCGGCATCGACATCGATCTTGCCGCGATCCCCCTCGATGACAAAGGCACTTACGACCTGCTGGCCCGCGCGGAAGCCGTCGGCATCTTCCAACTGGAAAGTGCGGGTATGCGGCGTGCGCTCCTCGACATGCGGCCTGATCGCTTCGAAGACATCATCGCGCTGGTCGCGCTTTATCGGCCCGGCCCCATGGCGAACATCCCGACATATTGCGCGCGCAAGCACGGCATGGAGAAGCCGGATTATATCCATCCCAAGCTCGAGCCGATCCTGCGCGAGACCTTTGGCGTCATCATCTACCAGGAACAGGTGATGCAGGCCGCGCAGATCCTTGCGGGCTTCAGCCTCGGTCAGGCGGATCTGCTCCGCCGCGCCATGGGTAAGAAGATCCGGAAAGAGATGCAGGCGCAGCGCAAAGATTTCGTCTCTGGCTGCCTGGAAAACAATGTCGAGCGCCATCAGGCCGACGGCATCTTCGATCTGCTGGAGCGCTTCGCCGAATACGGATTCAACAAAAGCCACGCCGCAGCCTACGCATTGGTCGCCTATCAGACGGCCTATATGAAGGCGAACTTCCCGGTCGAATTCCTGGCGGCGACCATGACGCTCGATATGGGAAATACCGACAAGCTTGCCGAATTCCGCGCCGAGGCCGAGCGCTTGGGCATTCGCGTCGATCCGCCATCGATCAACCGCTCAGCCGTCGACTTCGAAGTGGATGGCA
>WNFM01326902.1_pt1 | contig 14883 bp, 9 predicted proteins | sample 5400271 | NCBI WGS metagenome assembly WNFM01 (sample SAMN13153352, study PRJNA577476) | soil metagenome | isolation source: 60 cm saprolite on Douglas fir-dominated hillslope | place: USA:California | collected 2013-09-17 | reverse complement strand
GCAGTCGGGCCTGGCCGCGGCGGAGTCGCTGGTCAAGACGGGGACGCGGTTCACCGCCATCTTCGCCGCCAACGACCAGATGGCGGTCGGCGCCATGCTCGCCCTGTTCCGCCACGGCGTGGCGATCCCGCAGGCCGTATCGCTGGTCGGCTTCGACGACCAGCCCAGCGCCGCCTACACGTGCCCGCCGCTCACGAGCATCCGCCAGCCCGCGGTCGAGATGGGACGCGCGGCCGCCCTGGCCCTGGTGGAGGAGCTCCGCGGCAACCGCTTCGTGCAGCCGATCTTCGACACCGACCTCGTCGTGCGGGCGTCGACGTCGCCGCCCGCCGCGGAGGGCGCGCGCCGCACCCTGCGATCGGCCGCCCGGAGGACGCGCGCCGATCGCGGTTGACCGGACGAGCCATTCCGTTTTCGAGTCCCGTAAGTCCGTGCGGGGAATCGGTTTCACCCTGAAATCGATTTCATAAATCTTACGCGCCCATCGCATTTTCTCCTTGACACCTTCTCGCCGCTTGTCTTGAATAGGCCAACTTCTTTCGAGGGTTTAACTATGGCGACGATGGCGGCGAGACGTCTCGTCCATCTAGGGATCGCTGTTCTCATAGTGCTGGTGGCGCGTGCCGCGTTCGCCCAGAGCGCCGGCAGCCTGCGCGGCATCGTTGCGGATAGCTCCGGTGCCGTCCTGCCCGGGGCGACCGTGACCTTGACCAACGAGGCCACGAAATTCACCCGGACCGCCACCAGCGACGCGAAGGGACAGTACTTCTTCGCGTCCGTGGACCCCGGCAACTACACGCTCAAGGTGGAGTTGACCGGATTCAAGACGCACGACGCTCGCGGCGTGCGCATCAGCACGAGTGATACCGCCGCCGTGGACGTGCGCCTCGAGGTCGGGACCCAGACCGAGACCGTGACCGTGACCGGCACCCGGGAGATGATCCGGACGGACACGGGCGCGCGCGAAGGCATCATCTCGTCCGAGCAGATCGAGAGCATCTCGATCATCGGCCGCAACCCCCTCGAGCTGCTCCGCACCCTGCCCGGCGTCGTGTCCCCGGACCAGGGAAACTTCGAGACCATCGGGACCCAATCCGGATTCGGCGCCGCCGACCAGTCGTTCAGCATCAACGGCGCGCGCTCGACGAACATGGGCGTCACCCTCGACGGCGCCAACATGCGCGACATCGGCAACAACGGCGGTTCGATGAACGTGCCGAACAACGAGTTCGTGGCCGAAGTCAAGGTCCAGATGAGCAACTACGCGGCGGAGTTCGGCACCGCCGCCATCAACGTGCAGGCGGTCACCCGCAGCGGCAGCTCGGAGTTCCACGGCGGCGTCTACGACTACCTGCGCCACTACAAGCTCGCGGCCAACGACCGCGCCCGCAACTACGCGGACCAGGACCGCCCGAACACGAAGTTCCAGTATCCGGGCTTCACCCTCTCCGGTCCGGTCCTCATCCCGGGCACGAGCTTCAACAAGAATCGGGACAAGGCGTTCTTCTTCGTCGGCTGGGAGTGGCAGCGCCAGACCCTGGCCCCCGACGCGATCCGCGGCGTGGGGCCCACCGCGGGCATGCGCCAGGGGCTCTTCAACGACTTCGCCGCCGGCCAGCACCTGAACCTCAACACCACCGTCAACATTCCGTCTGGATTCCCGGGCGCCGGCAGCCCCATCCCCAACGGCAATCTGACGCCCTACATCGATCCCAGCGGGCTGAAGCTCCTCAACCTGTACCCGCAGCCCAACTTCAACGATCCCAACAACCGCTACAACTACATCGTGAACACCCTGGTGGATGCGAACCGCCAGCAGGGGGTGGTGCGCCTCGACTACAACATCACGGACAACACGCGCACCTACGTCCGCCTGGCCAAGGACACGGAGTCGACCGAGAACCCGCGCGGCCTGTGGTGGCAGCCGGGGAACATTCCCCTGCCCACGCCGATCAAGGGCACGTCGCTCGCCCGCTCCGCGGTCGCGAACGTCACCTCGGTGCTCTCGCCGACGGCGACGAACGAGATCATCTTCTCGTACAGCGCATTGAAGCTGGACAACGGCTGGGAGGACCCGACGAAGGTCCAGCAGTCGGCCCAGGGCACGAGCATCGCGAACCCGTTCGGGAACTCCCAGTTCATACCGGACATCGTAATGAACTACGGCACCGAAGCCAGCATGTGGGCGGCCCAGGACGTCAGCAACATCTTCGCCTACAACGGGTTCGCGCGCGCCACCGACAACTTCACCAAGGTGCTGAACACGCACGCGGTGAAGGTGGGCGGCATCGTGGAGCGCCAGTACAAGCAGCAGAACTTCCAGCACCAGAACAACGACCAGCTCGTGTTCGCGCCCTGGGGCAATGGGAGCACTGGTAACGAGTTCGCCGACCTCATGGTGGGCCGGCCCGCCCAGGCCGTGGTCGGCCAGCCCTCGGCCGTCGGCCACTTCGTGGCCTGGAACTACGAGTTCTTCCTGCAGGATTCGTGGAAGGCCACCAAGAACTTCACCCTGGAGTACGGCCTCCGGATCGGCAAATGGACGAACAACATCGAGACCAATGGGCTCGGCGCCATCTTCGATCCCTCAAAGTACAACCCGAACGCCGGCACCTTCCTCGATGCCCAGAAAAAGCAGCTCAACGGCGTGGCCTACGCCAACCAGATCGGCAACGACCTGACCGCCTCCCGGCCGCTGCTCGTGATGCCTCGCCTCAACTTCGCCTGGGACCTCAGCGGCAACGGCAACACCGTCGTGCGCGGCGGCGGCGGCGTCTTCTACAACCGCGAGCTGGGCAACGCCCAGTACGGCATCATCAACGTGGCGCCCAACTCGTACGCGGTCACCCTCGACGCGGGCAACCTGAGCGGCATCGCGGGCGGACAGGGCCTCACCTACAAGACGATGGCCGGCATCGATCCCCTGAGCCAGGTCGGGGGAACCGACCTCAGCACGATGAGCCTCGACAAGCTCGACTGGCCGCGCATGTACCAGGTCAGCGCCTCCATCGCCCGCCGCATCCCGTGGCACCAGACGTTCGAGGTGGGATATGTGGGGACGTTCGGCCGCCACCTGGCCGCGCAGCTCCAGATCAATTCGGTGCCGGTGGGGACGTTCTCCAGCGGGCGCGTCGGCAATGCGGACCTCTCCATCCCCGTGGACCGGTCCGCCCTCACGTCCAGCGTCATCAATTCCCGGCGCCCCTTCCCGACGCTGCAGAACGTCAACATCTTCGAACCCATCGGCCGATCCAATTACAACGGCCTCCAGCTCACGCTGAGCCGGCAGACCGGCCGGTTCACGTACCTCGCGGCGTACACGTATTCGAAGTTCAAGGGGACGGTCGGCAACGACTTCGCGCAGATCGACCCGCTCGATCCCGCGCGCTCCTACGGCGTCCTCCTGGGAGACCATCCCCACAACCTCGCGTTCTCGTGGACGGCGCGGTTGGGTGACCCGGTTCAAGGCAGTGGTTTCGGAAAAGCGGTGCTGAACGGCTGGAACCTCTCCGGGGTGTCGACCTACGTCAGCGGTTGGCCGATCCGGCTCGGGTTCTCCGGCGACCTGAGCACCGACCAGGCCAAGCTGGGTTGGTTCGGCACCAAGGACTTCCTGGGCTACAGCCGGGACTTCGGCCAGGGCAGCATCGGCGCCATCACGCCCACCTTCACCTGCGACCCGACCATCAGCGGCAGCAAGGTCGGCGACAAGGTCCTCGACGTCAAGTGCGTCGGCATCCCGGCCTTCGGCGAGAGCGGCCCCTTCTCGTCTCCGTATGACCTGCGCTCTCCCGCCCGGAACTTCCACGACGTCACCGTCTTCAAGGATTTCCGGTTCGGCCAGAGCGAGAAGCGCATCCAGATCCGCGCCGGCGTGTTCAACCTCTTCAACCAGGCCTACCCCATCGCACCGGCGGGCCCGGGCGGTTCCGACATCGACGTCAACCTCGAGGCCAACTGCAACCGCAAGCTCAGCGGGGTGCCGAACGGAGCGGGTGGAACGTCGGACAACGTCTGCGATCCCACCGGCGGCTACACGTTCACGCAGAACACGATCGACAACTTCGGCAAGATCCTCACCAAGCGTGGTCGGCGCGTCGTGGAGCTCGCCCTCAGGCTGTTCTTCTAGAGCCTTTTTTTCTTCGCGCGGGCCTTATAATCGGCGCTCCACAGGTCGTTCCCATGAGAATCGCCGTCGCCCCCTCCGTGGTCGCCGCCTTCGCCGCCGTTCTGAGCGGCCCCGCTCTGCGCGCGCAAGCGTTGGATGCGGACGCGCTTCTTGCGCGCGCCGTCGCCTTGCATCAGTCCGGCGACACCGTCGGGGCGATCGAGAACTACGAGGCGGCCCTCGAGAAGGACCCTAACCGCGTCGAAGCGCGCTCCAACCTCGGCGCCGCCTACGCCCAGCTCGGCCGTTACACGGAGGCGGTGGAGAACTACCGGAAAGTGCTCGAGCGGAGGCCAGACCTGCACCAGGTGCGTTTCAACCTCGCCCTCGCCTTCTACAAGTCGTCGCGCGTGGCGGAGGCGGCGGGGGAGCTCGAGCGCGTGGTCGCACAGGATGCCGCCAATCTCCTCGCGGTCCTCCTGCTGGCGGACTGCCGGTCGCAGCTCGGCCAGGATGCCGGGGTGGTGGATCTCCTCTCTCCCCGCGAGAGCGACTTCAAGGACGACCGGCTCTTCGCCTATCTGCTGGGCAACGCGCTCATCCGGCGCAACGAGATCCTGCGTGGCCAGGTCCTCATCGACCGCTTGTTCAAGGACGGGGAGACGGCGGAGGCGCGCCTCCTCATGGGCGTGGCCCACCTGAGCCGGGGCGACTTCCGGGCCGCGGTGCCGGAGCTGGAGAGGGCGGTCGCCCTCGATGCCACCTTGCCGGGCGCCCACTCGCTGCTCGGGCGCGCCCTCATGGGTGCCGGCCGCCGGGACGACTCCGTGAACGCCTTCGTGGCCGAGCTCGCCCTCAGCCCGAACGACTTCGACGCCAACCTCTACCTCGGCATCATGCTGAAGGACGACGGCAAGCTCGACGAGGCGCACGAGCACCTCAAGCGCGCGCAGCGCTTGAGGCCCCGCGACGTCGGCGTCGAATACGCGCTGGGGGCGCTCCACCTGGCCGCCGGGCGCGCGGAAGAGGCGCGGGAGGCGCTGGAGATCGTGGCCGCGGAGGCACCGGACTACCGGCAAGGGCACGTCCTGCTGGCCACCGCGTACTACCGGCTGAAGGACAAGGAGAAGGGGGACCGCGAGCAGAGTCTCGCGGAGACGCTGCGGGCGGCCGAGCAGGCCAAGGAGCCCAGTGCCGCGCCCTCTCCACCGCCGCCCAGCGTTCCGGAAACGCGGCGGTGAGGGCGCACCTCCTCGCGGCAGTGCTGGCGGCGGCCACCGGCCGGCCGGCCACGGTGACGCCGGCCGCGCCCTCCTTCGAATCGCTGTCCGCGCAAGCTGCGGAGGCGCGCTCGGCGGGCCGGCTCGAGGAAGCGGCCGGGCATTATGGGAAGGCGCTCGCGTTGCGGCCGGAATGGCCCGAAGGCCGCCTCGCCCTGGCCACGATCCTCTTCGACCTGAAGCGATACTCCGAGGCGCGGGACCACCTGCAGCGGCTCACCGCCACGGGGGAGGGTGGCGGGGAGGCCTGGGGCCTCCTCGGGCTCGCCTCCTCGCGGCTGCGCGATTACGACGCCGCGCTCGCCGCGCTGGGCCGCGCCCGCGAGCTCGGCCTCTCGAGCCCGGAGATGTCGTCGATCGTGCGCTTCGAGACGGCGCTCCTCCTGAACCGCGCGGGGAACCACGACGCGGCGTTCGAGGTCCTGCGCGCCTTCGCGCGCGAGAGCAAGGACACTCCCACCGTGATCGTAGCCTTCGGCCTGTCTACGCTGCGGCTCCGGCAGATGCCGGACGAGGTTCCCCCCGAGAAGCGCGAAATGGTGCTCCTCGCGGGCCGCGGCGGTTACCACATGGCGCGGTCGCGTCGGGCCGCGCTCGGGCGCCTGGCTCTGGAGGAGCTGGTGTCGCGGTACCCCGCCGAGCCCAACGTGCACTATGCGCTCGGCACCTATATCGCACCCGATGACCCGGACGGGGCCATCGAGGAGTTCCGGCGCGAGCTGCGCCTGAATCCCCAGCACGCGGAGGCCCTCATGCAGATCGCCCACCTGGAGACGCGCCGGGGCAATGCGAGCGCGGCGCTGCCCGCCGCCGAGAAAGCGGCCGCGCTCGTCCCCGACGTGCCCGCGGCGCGCCTCGTGCTCGGTCGGGCCCTGCTCGACCTCGGACGCACGGGGGACGCAATCGCGCAGCTCGAGCGCGCAGCAGCCCTGGCCCCGGAAAGCGCGGACGTGCATTTCGCCCTCTCGCGCGCGTACCAGCGGGCGGGACGAGCCGAAGACGCCACCCGCGAGCGCGAAGCGTTCCTGCGGCTCGAGAAGCTCGACCGTGAGCCGTTGAAGGAGGATTGAAACCAGCCATGCGCGAAAGCACGCTCACGAGGTCCCTGCCCGTCATCCTGCTGGCGGCCCTCGCCGTCGGACCTGGCCCCTGGCCGGCCGTGGCCCTGGCGCAAACCCAAAGCGCGACGCCTCAGCCTCCCGTTTTCGGAGCCCAGACCGCCGCTGTTGTGGTCGACGTCGTGGTGCGCGACAAGAAGGGAAAGCTCGTCCGCGACCTCAGCGCGGCCGAGTTCACGGTGCTCGAGGACGGCGCGCCCCAGACCGTCGATTCCCTCCGGGTCGTGGACACCGCGCCGGCCGCGGAAGAGGATGCGGGGGCCACGGCCTCCTCTCCGGCCGCCCCTCACGTCGGCACGGCGGCCCCCGCCGCCGGGCCCAAGGCCGCGCCGGCCGGCGCCCCCTCCATCATCGCGTTCGTGTTCGACCGTCTTTCCCCCGACGCGCGCAAGACGGCGGAGAAGGCTGCGCTGAGCTACACCGATCGCGGCCATATGGAGGGAGACCTGGTGGCCGTCTTCGCGATCGACCTCGCCCTGCGCACCCTCCAGCCCTTCACCAACGACGTGCAGGCCGTCAAGGCCGCGCTCTCTCGGGCCGCCACCCAGGGGAATACGGCGTTCGCTTCCGAGCGCGCCGACGCGCGCGAGCGGACGGACTCCGTGGCTCGGGCCGACGATTCACTCGGCGCCCTGACCGGCCCCGGAAACCAGGCCGCCGCCTCGCTGGTCGCGGCGCAGCAGGCGTTCGACCAGGTCCAGGTCAACATGCTGCGCACCTTCGACGCGCTCGAGCGCGACCAGCAGGGATACGCCACCACCAACGGCCTTCTGGCCGTGGTCAATGGGCTGAAGGCCATTCCCGGCCGCAAGACCGTGGTCTTCTTCTCGGAGGGCTTGGCCATCACAGCCAACGTGTCGGCGCAGTTCCGCTCCGTCATCTCCTCAGCCAACCGTGCGAACGTGAGCGTGTACGCCATCGACGCCGGAGGGCTGCGCACGCACAGCGGCACGGAAGAGGCGCGCGAGGAGCTCAAACAGTCCACGCAGCGGCGAGCCGCGCAGGAGGGAATGGGCGATCGGGGGAGCACGGGCTCGATGACCCGCGGGCTCGAGCGCAACGAGGACTTCCTGCGCCTCAATCCGGAGAGCGGCCTGGGCCAGCTCGCGGACGAGACGGGCGGCTTCCTGGTCCGCGACACCAACGACGCCACTCCGGGCTTCCATCGGATCCAGGAGGACATGCGCTTCCACTATCTCGTGTCGTACACGCCTACGAACATGTCCTTCGACGGCCGCTACCGCACCATTGCGGTGAAGGTGGCGCGCCCGGGCCTGACCGTGCAGACGCGGAAGGGCTATTACGCCGTGCGCCCGGAGTACGTGATTCCCGTCCGCTCCTACGAGGCCCCCGCCCTCGCCCTGCTCGATCATTCCCCGCGGCCGGAGGCCTTCGCCATGACGCTCGGCGCCCTCAGCTTCCCCGAGAGCGAGCGCACGGGCCTGGTGCCCGTCCTCGTGGAGATTCCCGGCAACACGATGGCCTGGGCGCCGGAGCGGACCGGGGGCGGGAAGCGGATCGTCTGAGTCAGGAATACTCCTTGAAGGCGGCGGCGGACAAGGTGAAGCCGGCCCGCGCCGGGGCCGTCCTCTTCTATCGAGAGGCCGATCTTCCTCCCGGACACTACACCGCGGAAGCGGTTGCCTACGACGCCATCGCGCAGACGGCCAGCACCCGGGTGGCCACGCTCGACGTCCCCAAGGTGGCCAAAGAGGGCCTGCGGCTCTCCAGCCTCATGGTGGTGAGCCGGGTCGAGAAGCTCACCGCGGAAGAGCTGACGGGCAAGAGTCCCCTCCACTACGGCGAAGTGATGGTCTACCCGAACCTCGGCACACCCCTGCGCAAATCCGTGGCGCCCGTGCTCGGCTTCTTCTTCTCCGTTTACGGCGACAGCGTTTCACCCGGCCAACGCGCCACCCTCGAGATCCAGCAGGGGCCGAAGGTGGTCGCGAAGACCACGACCGAGCTCGGCAAGCCGGATGCGCACGGCCGCTCCCAGAACGCGGGCGCGCTCTCCCTGGGCAGCCTGGCTCCGGGAGCCTACATCCTGAAGGTCTCGGTTCCCGACGGCCAGGGAGTGCAGACGCGCGAGGCCGCCTTCACCGTGGCGGAATGAGGCGCGCGGCACTCGCGGCCGCGATGTGGGTCGCCTCCGCGGGCGCGCTCGCCGCCCAGACGACCGCGAATCCCGCGCCGAGCCCCGCCCCCCGCGCCCGCACGTTCCCGGTGGCGCTCGACCAGGTCACGGTGGACGTGGTGGTGGCGAGCCGCAACGGCGAGCCCGTGCGCGGCCTCACCGAGAAGGACTTCACGGTCCTCGAGGACGGCCGCGAGCAGGGCATCGTGAGCTTCGACGTCGTGCGGCGAGAGAGCGCGGCCGAAGGCGGTGCCGCCGCTGGAGATCCGGTCCAGGGGCCGGTGGCGACCAACATCCGGCCGACGGCCGCGCGCGGGCGCACGTTCGTCATCGTCTTCGACAACATCCACATGTCGCCGCTGGGCGCCCGCAGCGCGAAGGCCGCCGTGGCCACCTTCCTGGAGAAGGGCACGCGGCCGGGCGACGCCATCCTGCTCGTGGCCACGGGGGAGAACTTCTGGTGGAGCGCCCGAGCCGGGAGCGAACGGGCGGACCTCGTGGGGATGCTGAAAGGCCTCGAAGGGCGGCGCTTCCCGGAGGCGGCAGGGGACCGGATCACGGACTACGAGGCGGTGCAGATTTCCGTCTACCGCGACGTGCAGGTGGCGGCGGACGTGATGGGGCGGTTCGACCGCTACGGCGGCATGGCTCGCGAGAACATGCAGCGGTCGCAGCAGAACAACACGACCCAGAGCGTGATCGACATGTACGTCGACCAGCGGGCCCTCGAGGCCTATCTGCAGCTGCGGAAGCGCCTCGACCTCACGCTGGGCATGCTCGAGCGGTCCTTCAAGGCCCTCGCCGGCAACCGCGACCGCAAGACGGTCCTCCTCGTCTCGGAAGGGTTCGTGAACGATCCGACGAACCAGCATCTCCGGGCCGTCACCGAGGCCGCCCGCCGCGTCAATGCCGCCCTCTACTTCATCGACACCCGTGGGCTGGAGGCCCTCAGCGGGGCCTACAGCGCCGAGTTCGGGGAGCCGGTGGCCAACGTGGATCGGCTGGGCGCCATCGCGGACATCGGCCGCGAGGGCGACGGCGCCGCCGCCCTCGCTGCGGACACCGGGGGCTTCGCGGTGCGGAATACGAACGACTTCGCCAGCGGCATCGTGCGCATCGCCCGCGAATCGGAGAGCTACTACCTGCTCGGATACGTGCCCGCCCCCCGCACGCCGGACGGCCGCTTCCACAAGATCGACGTCCGGGTTCGGGGCAAGGGCCTCGCGGTGCGCGCGCGCAAGGGCTACTACGATCCCGGTGACCCCGCCGCCGCGGCCCCGGCGGAAGGGATGGCGGACGCGACGCGGCGCGAGCGCTCGGATCCGGCGCTGCAGCAGGCTCTCGACTCTCCGAGCCTCCTCGACGCGGTGCCGCTGCGCATGAGCGCCTATGCCCTGGGACCCACGGCCGAAGGAAGGGCCCAGGTCGTGATGGCCGCGGACACGGACGTCTCCAGGATCGCGTTTGGCGAGGGCACCGGCAACGCCGTGCTGGAAACCCTTCTCGTCGTCGCCGCCCAGCAGGGCGGGAGCTTCGACCGGGCCGACCGCACGGTCGAGTTGCAACGGCGCGCCACTGCGCCCAGCGGGGGCCCCGTCTGGTATTCCTTCGTTCGTGAGTTCGGCCTCGATGCCGGGCGCTACCAGGCCAAGCTCGTGGTGCGGGACACGGCCACCGCGAAGATCGGCACCGTCGCGCTCACCTTCGACGTGCCGCCGCTCGATGCCCTGCGCGTCTCGACCCCCGTGCTCACCGACTCTCTCCAGAAGAACGCCGCCGGCGTGTTCGCGCCGACCCTTCTCGCCCGGCGCGAGTTCCGGCCGGGCGCCCAGCTCTACTGCCAGTTCGAGGTCTTCGGGGCGGCTAAGGGGCCGGACCGGCTCCCGAGGGTGACAGCGGGCCACGAGCTGCGCCGGCGTGGAGGATCCGTGGTGGGACGGGCCGAGCCCACGGCCGTGACCCCCACGTCGATCGGCGCGGTGACCCGTCTCATCCAGCTCCCGCTCTCCATCACCACTCCTGGTGAGTACGAGCTCGTGCTGACCGTGACCGACGAGATCTCCGGCCAGCACGTGGAGAGGGTGGAACCGTTTGCCGTGTTCGCCGGACCCTAGGGAACGACCTCGAAGCGCTCCTGGTCCGTGAAGGTGCGGTTGGCCAGATGGTCCTCCACCGTGAGGACGAGGTCGTATGCTCCCGGCCCGATCCGTTCGAGGGGCAGGGCGAGGCGCCGCACGACGCGGCTCCCGTCCGTGGCGATGAGGGTGGGCGGCTCGTGGGTCACGATCTCTCCCGTCGACCGGGAAAGGGCCCCCGAACGAGAAGAGCTCGTACTGGCAGTAGAGGGTGCCCCGCGCGGGAAAGGTCCGCCGTGCGGTGGGGACGAGCTGCGGCGGCTCGCCGGTCGCCCGGGGAGGCTGGGTCGCGTCGGAGACGAGGGGCGTGGAGAGATATGGCGCCTCCACGTCCGGAATCTCGATACGCTGGGCCACTGCGCCTTGCGCCGCGGATGCGCTGTCGCGCACCCGCACCCGGAGCTGGGCCACTCCGGGGGGCAGCCGGACCTCGCGGAAGAAGGCCCACCAGCCCTTGTCCCGGGGCCCGAGCTTGAGCTCCACCGTCTGCGCGAGGGGCAACACCTTCGGTCGATCGCGGCTGACGGCGAGGATGCTGAGCTCGAGATGCGCCTTTTCTCCGTCCGCCGTCTCCGCGGTACGGACCCGCGCGCCGTCGATCTCGACCACCATGAGGACCCGGGCCGCCCCCGCGCCGTCCGGGCCCTGGAGATAGGAGGCGACGCGCAAGGGCACCTCGTCCCGCGTGCCGGCGGAGAGGGACGGCAGCCCCCGACGGGCCATCTTGCCTCCCTCGGCCGCGGGAAGCTTGCGCGGAATCTCCGCCGGCACGGAGGGACCGGCCACGTAGCCGCGCCGGGCGCGGACCTCGAGGCCCTTGCGCAGGACCTTCACCTCCAGCCGATGCCATTTGCCGTCGGGAGCGCGCTCGGGTTGATAGCCCAAAAGGTAGTACGCGGAGCCGTCGCTGGCCATCCGCGCGAGGCCGGCGGAGAGATCGTTGGAGGTCGTGATGGACGCCCCGCCCGTTTCCTCCGCGAGGTGATCGCCTCCGCCCACGGCCACCTGCATCTGCTCCGCGCCCAGGGTGGCCACGTCGCTCGGGTGCGGGTTGCCTCCGCCGGAGGCGGTGTAGAACGCGGGCCCCGTCAGACCGGATGCGCGGGAGAAATAGAGCGCGGTGTTGCTGCGCTGGGCCGTGTCCACCACGTCGCGGAAGCGATGCTCGAGAGTGACGTCCCGCACGAAGTCGTCGGAGACGAGCAGGATCGCCTTGCGGCCGGGAAGGCCGGCCACGTCGGCGGACACGCGCGCCACGAGATCCAGCACCGCTTGCGCGCGGCGCGTCCACGTCGCGTAGGCGTGCTCCGCGAGCATCATCGCCATCTGCTTGCACTCGTACATGGCCGGACGCGGCGCCCGCACGAGAAAGCAGGATCTCGCCTCCAGAAAGCGGGTGGCCACACGGTCGAGCACCGACGCGCTCAGATCCGTGCGGGACGGCGGCGACGGCTCCTCGTCCGCGACCGTGATCGAGGCCTTGTCGCCCTTGGAGGAGTCGAGCTCGGCGGCCTGGGCGTGGCTTTCGTGGACGACGATCTGATAGGCCTCGACGTCGCTGATCCATTCCGTCGAAGAAGCCAGCGACCTCTTGCCCCGCAAGCGGTCGAGCACGGCCACGAGGTCCTCGCGACCCGCGCCCACGTCCGCGCTCCACCAGAGATCGCCGCTCGTGGTCTGGATCGTGATCTCGTCGGTGGGTTCGGCCTTCTCGCGGATCCAGCCCGCGAGGGCGGGCGCGAGCTGTTGGGCCATCGTCGGCGTGAGGCCGAGATCGTCGATCAGAAGGACGAGGACGCGGCCCCTGGCGCTGCGCGGGCCGACGTTGCTCACCACACGCGGCGGGACGACGGTCTCTCCGGCGGCCCGCGTCCCCGCCTCCGCGGCCGGTGCCTGCCGTGCCTCGAAGGCGACGATGGGCTGGGGGCGTCCTCCCTCGAGGAGGACGAAATCGTCTTTCGTGAGGCCGGCCACCGGCTGGCCATCCTTGTCGAGCACGACCACGTCCACCGTGATCGCCTCGGCCCGGGCCGGGAACGAGGGCTGCGAACGCTCGGCCTGGCCGGAGAGAGTGGAATCGGCGGCGACGGCCAGAGCAAGCGCCCCCGCGAGGCCAACGAGGACGGCGGCGCGACCCAGGGACATTGCGCTCCTCGGAGCTCTCTCGCCCTACTTCTTCTTCAACGTCTCAAGCAGGCTCTTGGCGGCAGCGAGGTTCGGAGCGTTCGCGGGCGCGAGGCTCACGTACTTCTCGAAGTGGGCGACGGCCTTGGGTACGTCGTTGGCGCTGAGGGCGAGGCTGCCCAGATAGAAGTGGGGCTCGGCGTTGGCCGGGTCGAGCTCGACCGCCTTCAGGAACGCGGCCTGGGCTTCGTCGCTCTTCCCCAGGTTGAAGGCCGCGGCGCCGAGGGCGAACTGCAGCAGCCCGTGCTGCGGGAACCGGGGAGCGGCCTCCTGGAGCACCTTCAACGCCTCGTCGTTGCGATTCTGCATGGCCAGGAAGTTCGCGAGCGCGAGGTGCGAGATCGCGTCCTGGGCATCGAGCTCGACGACCTTCCGGTAGGAGGCCTCCGCCGCCGCCATGTCGCCTCGGGCCGCGTAGAGCGACGCGAGCGCCTGATGAGCGGGGGCGAACGCCGGCACCACCGCAATGAGCTCCTTCAGCAGGGCCTCCGCCTCTCCGTTCGACCCCGCCTTCATCGCGGCCATGGCCTTCGTGTACTTGTCCGCAAGCTCCTTCGATTTGTCCGCGCTCGTGCCGGGGGCCGCCGAGGGACCCGGGGCGGCGGCCGCACCGATGGCCGCGGCCACGCTGTCGCTGGCACCCGGCTCCATGGTGACGGGCGGAATGTCGGAAATACCGCCCAGCGAGATGCTCGTCTTCAACTCGACGGGCTTGTAACCGCTCTTCGAGAAGTGGAACACCCAGGCGCCCGGGGGCAGGCCCGAGTAGATGTAGCCACCCTTCTTGTCCGTGACCATCTTCTTCACGATCGGAACGCGGCTCTCGCCCTTGAACTCGAGCTCCACGCTCACGCCGGCGATGGGCTGGCCCTGGGCGTCCTTGACCTGCCCTCGGACGGCGGAAGCCGTGTTGAGCTGCGCGTGCACGGCGGGGGCGCCGAGGAGGGCCAGAAGAAAGGCGGCGCCCGGCGCCACGGAGGACGGTCGCTTCATGAGGACTCCATTGGATTGGTCACAATATACACTGGCCGAACTGGCCCGCCCGGCGCATGCCGATGCATGAACGAATGAACTGGATCCATCCTTCCCGCCGGACCCTGCTCCGGATGCTTGCGGGCGGAGGCGCCGGCCTCCTGCTTCCGCGCGGCCTTTTCTCCGCTCCCGCGCCCGCGCTCTTCGAGGAGGTGCCGCCCGAGAAGAGCGGGATCACCTTCGTGCACGAGAACGCGATGTCCCCCGAGCGCTACCTCCCCGAGACCATGGGACCGGGTTGCGCGTTCCTGGACTACGACACCGACGGGTGGATGGACATCTACATCGTGAACAGCGGTCCCGCCGACTTCTACACGCCGAAGACACCGCTGCGCAACGCGCTCTACCACAACAACCGGGACGGGACCTTCACGGACGTGACCGAGAAGGCGGGCGTCACGGGCGGGACCTTCGGCATGGGCGTGGCGGTGGGCGACTACGACAACGACGGGCACGCGGATCTGTTCGTGACGGGCTACGGACGCATCCTCTACCACAACAACGGCGACGGCACCTTTACCGATGTCACCGCGAAGGCCGGGCTGACCGCGCCCGGCTGGACCACGAGCGCCGTGTGGTTCGACTACGACAACGACGGCAGGCTGGACCTCTTCGTCTGCAGCTTCGTCGAGTTCGGCATCGGCAAGACCGTCTTCTGCGGGGACAACAAGCTGGGACGCCGCTACTACTGCATCCCGAGGGTCTTCAAGCCCACCCCGAACCTCCTCTTCCACAACAACGGCGATGGCACGTTCACCGAGGTCTCGAAGGGCACCGCCATCGGGGCGGCCCTGGGCAAGGGTCTCGGCGTGGTGGCCACGGACATCAACAACGATGGCCTCATGGACCTGTTCGTGGCCAACGACACCGTGCAGAACTTCCTGTTCGC